>Ga0272441_10015303_pt1 | contig 10745 bp, 9 predicted proteins | sample SSMProp6N_FD_193582 | JGI IMG/M metagenome (GOLD analysis project Ga0272441, IMG submission 193582) | Marine sediment archaeal communities from Little Sippewissett salt marsh, Falmouth, MA, United States - SSM-Prop-6N | ecosystem: Environmental > Aquatic > Marine > Wetlands > Sediment ...
ATCCATGGGACCCGAGGTAATAAATACCACGTCATAATCAGTATATTTTCTTATTACTCTCGGCCCCTGGTGGTAGGTGATAGGGGCGTAATTACAAAGATTTAGGTCATGCATCTTTCGTGAAACCGCACCAAAGTGATAATCATTCATTATCACGTGTTCCCTTTTCGGGTCCGCTTCCACAACCTTCGGCACTTTCGTGAAACAGACTGACCAGAGATTTATATTATGCAGGTCATTAATCCGCTTTGCAAGTGCCTCGTCAATAGCCTCAGGGAAAAGGACAAATTCACCGTAAAATATCCTGTCATTGTCCTTTACCAGTTCAACCGCCTTTTCAGGGGTAATTTTTTTCTGCTGAAGTTCCCAGTTCTCTATATCACTCATACTCTACCTTCCTGTAGCATAGAAAATTTCTATTCATATAATATCGAGTAAGTGCAATTATCGCGAATTGACTCATGCAAAAAGATCATATTTATCGACATTTCGCCAATATTATATGAAAAATCTGTGCTATTCTGCTGATGTTCCTTATTGAGTCAAATATTTTTATAATACAGCATGTAATGGAATCACCTGTTACTTTATCATGAAATACATGACTTCAGGATTACCGCCTGCATGAGAATGATATGGCTCACTCTCGTGGATTTTGCTGTATGTGACCGTGTCCCGTTTCTCTACTTCCCGTATCCTATTGTATTAAGGGACTCTTTTATTTCACCCAGTATGGCCGGATCATCAATTGTTGAGGGCACAGAATAATCCTGCCTGTCCGCTATCTTCCTCATCGTCCCCCGTAAAATCTTCCCGGAACGTGTCTTTGGAAGGCGCTTTACAATAACTGCCTTTTTGAAACTCGCGACCGCGCCGATCTGGTCCCGCACCATGCCTATGAGTTCCTCAATGATCTTTTCATTGTCATCAACAGCCCCCTCTTTCAGGACCACGAGCCCTACCGGAAGCTGCCCCTTGAAATCATCAGCCACTCCAACCACCGCGCACTCTGCAACCGCCTTATGCTGGGCAATTACCTCTTCCATTGCCCCTGTCGAGAGCCTGTGGCCTGCCACGTTTATTACATCGTCCACCCTTCCCATTATAAAGAGGTATCCGTCATCATCATAGTATCCACCGTCACCGGTAAAATAATACCCCGGAAAGGGATCAGTATAGGACTCCCGGTACTTGTCGTCATTTTGCCAGAGTGTGGGCAGGGTACCCGGCGGCAAGGGAAGCTTTATGGTAACAATGCCCTCCTGTCCCCTCGGGAGCACCTTACCGGTTTCATCAAGAATATCCACCCTGTATCCGGGGACCGGCCTTGTGGGCGATCCAGGCCTTATGCTGATTTCTTCAAGTCCCATGCAGTTGGACGCAATCGGCCACCCGGTTTCAGTCTGCCACCAGTGGTCAATAACAGGCTTTCCAAGCAATTCAGAAGCCCAGTAATATGTATCCGGGTCAAGCCGCTCCCCCGCGAGAAAAAGATACCTGAATCCTGACAGGTCATGTTTTTTCAGGAATTTACCCTGGGGATCCTCCTTCTTGATCGCCCTTATTGCAGTGGGAGCGGTAAACAGGACACTCACCCCGTGTTCTTCAATGACCCTCCAGAAAGAACCCGGGTCAGGCGTTCCAACCGGCTTGCCCTCGTACAGTACTGTTGTGCATCCCATGAACAGGGGCGCATAAACGATATAGGAATGCCCGACCACCCAGCCCACGTCTGACGCGGCCCAGAACACCTCCCCCTCATTAATCCCGTAGATGTACCGCATGCTCCACTTAAGGGCAACCGCATGCCCCCCGTTGTCACGGACTACGCCCTTTGGCATGCCGGTTGTGCCTGATGTATAGAGAATGTAGAGGGGATCTGTTGCCTTTACAGGAACGCAGGAGGATTCCCCTGCCTGTTCCATTTCAGCTGCCCAGTCAAGGTCCCTGCCCTGAATCAGTTCAGACTTTTCCTGCTCCCGCTGATATATTATGCATTTTTCCGGTTTGTGTTCCGCGAGTTCAATGGCCCTGTCCAGAAGGGGCTTGTACGCGATAACCTTTTTGACCTCTATACCGCATGAAGCGGATATTATTATCCTGGGTTTCGCGTCATTGATTCGGATCGCGAGTTCGTTAGAGGCGAACCCTCCAAAGACAACAGAGTGTATTGCCCCGATTCTTGCGCAGGCAAGCATTGCTGTCACAGCCTGTGGAATCATGGGCATGTATATGATGACCCTGTCCCCTTTTCTAACGCCGTTTTTTTCCAGGACGCTTCCGAAGCGGGACACCTCTTTAAGCATTTCCGAATACGTGTACTTCCGTATTGTGCCTGTGACCGGACTGTCATAGATAAGCGCTGTCCGGTCGCCCCTGTCATTTTCAACATGCAGGTCAAGCGCGTTGTAACAGGTATTCAGCTCGCCACCTGTAAACCAGCTGTAAAAGGGATTCCCTGTATCATCCAGCACTTTACTGTAAGGTTTGTACCATGAAATGTCCTCCGCAGCCCTTCCCCAGAATTTCTCCGGGTTGATTATTGATTCATCATAATTCTTCTGGTATTCTCCCGCCATCATATCCTCCTCATTCTTTATATATCCAGGGCCCCTTATTAATCAGCGCCCGGGTGGGATCAATGGTATTGCACCTGTGTCTTTTTATAAAAAGTGCATATTAGAGCCATGTAAAACCTGACCGCAGCTATAGTGTATACATAAAACTGTTTTTGTGTAAATTAAAAAAAGACCTGTCATGCAGCGGATTTTACGCACATGAATATTTAACACTGGAGCGTAAAGATAGGCGGGAATAAAAAATTATTCAGGCCGGGGTTCTTTACCCGGCCCGGACCTCTCCCTCAGAATAGAACAGGCAGCCGTGCAGTACCTCACGTTCCTCGCATGTCCAGCCTGTGTGGTTGAGAAGTATCTTCTGTATACCGGGACTCACCTCTTTTACACGCAGGTGATGTTCATGCTCGTACCTGGATATGCTCTTCAGCAGACCGGCTTTCATGCTTTCAGGAGCAGTATAGAGCATGTTCACGGTCTCAAGAACCTTCATATCATCCATAAGCCCCTCCTGTATTGTCCCATCAGAAGGCATACATAATGAACTCTATTAAGACAGATGTAAATGTTAGAACAACTCTCTCTGAAGATATACAATTGCACATATAATACTCAATGTCAAGTAATTTATTATGTCACATGGATTATGGGAGGGTTTTCCCCGGGCTCTGACCCCTGATCAGAGTTATGCAGTATCTGCGGAGCGTTCGAGTTCGGAAAAACCGCTTGAAAGGAATAAGCATATGACTGTTGAAGCCACCATGATCAGTGCGGCAACTATAAAGGCTGTTCTGAAATCAACCACATCAATCAGGCGCCCTATAAGTAGAGGGCCGATTATCATGCCAAGGCTGTGTGACATGGCCAGCATTGACATCATTGAACTCATACTTGATTCCATCCTGCCAAGTACAACGGTCATGGACATTATAGCAGGTATCGCTAGGCCCCCGCCAAATCCCAGCAGTACGGTTGCAAGGTACATCTGCCACGGTGCTGTAACTATTGCTATGGTGTACATGGAAATTGCGCCGATTATGCCGCTTATCACAAGTAAGGCCCTTTTGCTCATCCTGTCAGCCAGCATGCCCATTGGTGTCATAATTATGGCTGTTATAAGCACGCAAAGTGTGATCATAATGCCGATTGACGAACTTGAGAGCTTCAGGGTTTTGCCCGCTATAAGTGGCGCAAAGGAATAGACAGACCCTATACATATTGTATGGGCGAACCTGAACAGGAAAAGGTTGAGCACATGCCTGTTTCGAATAAGGATCCTGAAGCTGACCGGCTCCGCATTCTTTTTGTGGGTATCCTCTTTACTCACAGGGGGAAGGAATCCAAGGCAGAGCCCCAGGCCCGCGAGACATACAACACCCATGCTTATAAAGGCTGACTGGATGCCGTACAGGTCCATCATTATTCCGCCCAGGATCGGTCCCGCGCTCAATCCCCCGTACAGGGACACATTAAAGAGCCCCATGACAAATCCCTCCCTGTTCATGGGGGTTATCTCACCAGCGTATGCCTGTGCAACAGGCAGGATCATTGCAGCAGCCACTCCCTGGAAAAAACGTACCGCGATAAGGCTTGTTACATCACGGGAAAGGGTGAACCCGATTGAGGCAATAAAATATATAAAAAGTCCCGCTGCAATGACCGGTTTTTTGCCCTTTCTGTCTGAAAACCGGGCAAAATAGAAGAGGAAAGCGGTCCTGGAAAGCGAAAAGGCCCCGAATATCATGCCGATCAAAAGGCTGGTTGCACCGAGCTCGTGCGCGTACTGGGGCAGCAGGGGCACGACAATACCCTGACCCAGTGTTGAGCAGAAAATTGCCAGGAAAAGAATATTGAATATTTTCCAGTTCATGGTACCGGGGATCAACGTATTCTCCATTTATTAAATGCCGTAAATTCCCTGACACACTTAATCTTCATTCATAATTGTCCATAATTTTTTAATGGAAGGACTCATAACCACGGCCCATTACCTCCTGGGAATTGAAAACCATGACAAAGGCATCCCCGTCTATCCGGTTTATATAGTCCCTGAGAAACGCGAGTTCCCTCCTGTTAACCGCGGTAAATATTATCCTGCGCTCAGAATCATTGAACATCCCTCCTTCACCCAGCATGGCAAGATTCCTGTTAAGGTCACCGGTTATGCTCTGCTTGATTTCCTCGTACTTTTCTGACAGGATAAAAACACCCTTGTAATATGACACGCCCTCAAGCACTACATCTATCATCTTTGATATCATGAATATGCTTATTCCTGAATAGATAAGCAGGTTTATGTCCCTGAACACGAAAGCGCCCGCGCACACAATAGTCCCGTTCATGAAGAGGATACTCCTGCCAACAGATAACCGGAACTTTGCCTGGAGTATCTGGGCCACGATCTCCACGCCCCCGGTAGTGCCCATGGTCTTGAAGATAAGGGACACGCCATACCCGACCAGGAACCCGCCTATGATGGATGAGATAAACGGGTCATCGGAGAGTACAGGAATTTTCAACACATAGATGATCATGTCAGTAAAAACTGATGTAAGGGTTATCCCCACAATGGTTTTTGCTCCGAAACGCGGGCCGAGTACTTTCATGCCCCAGATTATCAGCGGTATGTTCATTACAAACACAACCGTGCCTACAGGCATGCTGAACATGTGGTAAAGAACTGTTCCTATACCGTACAGGCCGCCGGGAACTATCCGGTTCGGAATGAGGAACACCGCATAACCCGCCGCTGAAATAAGAGACCCCTGCAGTATGAGGAGATACCTCTTTACCCATTCCCTGGAAAAGGGTTTTTCAAAGTTGAAATTCATTGCATTCCTCCATATCGGATACGCCGGATCTGCTGAATTAAATCCAATTCAGGGCGATGTGCAGTTTTGATAAACCTGACACAACATTTCAAATAATTTTTATAAAATAAGCAGAATAAATCAAATAATGATAGACAACCCGGCATTCATATTATTTTTTAGCCACTGACAGGTTTTTCCGGGGCTGTAGCTCAGATGGGAGAGCGCGGCGTTCGCAATGCCGAGGCCAGGGGTTCGATCCCCCTCAGCTCCAGATTCATTAGAGTAGATTTTCAGATAAAACCATTCTCCAGGTACCATTCGTACGCGTCATCCACCATTTGTGAAAGGCTCACGATCCTGTAACCGAGTTCTTTTACCGCCCTTGTCGAATCATAATACGCCTTTGCGGACATGAAGCGCGCCTGACCCGGGTTTATTTCGGGCGGTCGACCGGTAAAATTCGAGATAAACTCCATCATATAACCGTATGCTGTCAGTACCGCGCCCGGCATGTCCCATCGGGGCGCGCTCTTGCCGAACTTTGCAGCTATTGTCTCAAACAGCTCCCTGTATGTGGCGTTCACGCCTGCGCAGATGTATCCCCTGCCCGGCCTCCCCTTTTCAGCTGCTGCTATATGGGCCCGGGCAACCTCCCGCACATGTCCGAAACCTATTCCTCCTGCCGGGCAGGCCGGCACGCTGCCGTCCCGCAGGTCAAAAAAAAGCCTTCCGAACTGCAGTGTAAAATCAAATGGCCCAACCATGCTGCCGGGGTAGATGACCACTACTTCAAGTCCCCTTGTATTATACTCAAGCACCCGCTTCTCCCCTTCCCGTTTTGTGTCTCCATAGTTGTATCCAGCTCCAGCATAATTGTAGTCCTGCCAGGATTCATCAGTCAGCCCTCCGGGATTGTATCCCAGGGCGTCAATTGTACTTGTATGTACCATCCTCCCTACACCGTGCCTGAGGCAGGCATCAGCAACAACAGCCGTACCTTCAACATTGACCTTTCTCTGGCGCTCATAATTCCTTTTCCAGAAGGAGGTGTCCCCTGCAGCATGAAATACTGTTTCCACCCCCTTTACCGCCCTGTCAACATCCTCAGCACATGTAACATCGCCGAACATGATTTCCACGGGCAGGGATTCAATATACTTTTTTTCAGAACCGGGAAGCCCGAAAGCGCGAACTTCCATGCCTTCACGTACGAGTTCATACACCAGGTTTGTGCCAAGGAACCCGGTGGCTCCGGTAACAAGACATTTCATGGCGCACCCCCTTATTATGACCTTGATACGCTCCGGAGCCTACCACATAACAGGGTAACATCAAGAAGAATATTTCAGGAATGATTGCTCGTGCTCTGTATTAATGTTGACATATATCTCATTATGTGTATAATGTATGTATCACAGATGCCGGTATTGAAGGGAAGTAATAATAATGAAGCAGATTTACATACTTCTGATATTGCTCCTGGCAGTAATGCCCTCATGTAAATCCACACCCTCAGACGAAGATACACGCGGATCATACATACGGCATTCCCGTTCCACCGGCGACCACAGCGGTACAGACCACAGCGGGAAGAACCTTAGCGGGGCCAGGCTTGAGGGCGTTAGACTTGTTAATTCACGTATGTACAGGACCAACCTGTCAAATGCCTGCCTCAACTGCGCTGATTTGAGAAATGCTGACATGAGAAAGTCTGACCTCTCAGGCGCGGAACTATTCAGCGCAGACCTTCGTAACGCTGATCTTACTGATGCTGACCTTGTGAAATCGGACCTCTATCGCGCCAACCTTTCCGGGGCAAATCTTAAGCGCGCGGACCTCAGAGGGGCTGATCTCAGGGCAGCTGATCTTAGAAACGCAAATCTCAACCACGCTAACCTCAGGGGGGCTGATCTCAGGGGGGCCAACCTGTTTGGAAGCAGGGTACGGCGCGCATACCTTACAGCCGCGGACCTGAGAAAGGCAAATCTCCGTACCGCTGACCTGAGCCATGCAGAACTTACAGGCGTAAAGCTCAGGGGCGCGGACCTGGGCGGCGCAATAATAAGCAGGCGCTGGAAAAGTACACTCATACACATGCAGATCAGAAACTTCAAAACCATAGTCTGGGTTGAATGAATCCGCCTGTAATCACGTTCCAGGGGGGTGTTCTTTTTCGATACGTTCAATCAGGCACCTTATAAACCGCGGCGCGTCTTCATACACTGCATAATCGGAGATTTCGAAAATCGGGGCATCAGTGTCTATGTTTACGGCAATGATAATTTCTGAATCAAGAATGGAAGATGTGTGCTGCAGCTGCCCGGATATCCCGAATCCCGCGTAGAGTACCGGCCTTATAGATTTTCCTGTCTGTCCGATCATTCGTTCCTGCCCGCACCAGCTGTTGAATACAGGCACGCGCGTGGCCCCGACCTCGCCGCCGACCAGGTCAGACAGCCTGTACAGGTCCTCGAATTCGCTTTTACTGCACATGCCCCTGCCGCCTGCTATTATAACACCGGCCTGTTCCAGGGGCACCCTGTGCCTGTCCCACCGCAGTGGCGCTTCGCGGCTTCGGATCCTGAGACATGAAAGGTCATAGTTAAAATCTATCTTTATATGCCTGCTCTCATTTCCGGCACCAGGCTCATCCTTTCTGAAAACGCCCGGCTGCACAGTTGCCATCTGCGGACGCGCATGCGGGCAGATTATTTCCGCTGTCACATTTCCGCTGAAAGCGGGGCGCTTCATCAGGAGCAGCCCCTGACCGTGTTCCTCTGAATCTATGATCTCAAGGCCTGTGCAGTGGGCGGTAAGCCCTGTTGAAAAACGCTGAGCCAGGCGGGGAGCAAGGTCAGAGCCGGCCTCGCTTGCCGGGAACAGGACTATGGAGGGCCGGTGTTCCCTGATAAGTGCCGTGAACATGTCAGGAAATATCTGGCTGTCATAATGCTTGAGCGCGCGGTGGCTGCAGCAGAAAATTTTATCCGGGCCGAACCTCTCAACCTCCGGCAGGTACTGCTCCGCGTCAAGCCCCATAAGAACAGCACTGACCTCCCCGCCCAGGCGCTCCGCCAGCTTCCTCCCGCATGAGAGCAGTTCCAGTGAACCTTCCAGTATCCGTTCATGGTCCTGCACCTCTGTAAACACCATGACCCCTTTCCAGGTCCCGACCTCGCTGTTTTCCCTGTCATAACCTTTCAATTTCATCCTGCCGGAGACCGTATTTCAATACCTGAGTATTCCATGTTTTCTGATCACATCCATAAACGCGTCAACCTTTTCATCAAGACTCCCGGAAAGTACAACCCTGTCTCTTTTGTGACTGATGGACTCGTAATTCACAACCATGGTCGGGGAACCTTTAATACCGTAATCATCAGCGGAACCCCCTATCTCTTTCATTGTAAGGACCTGTATCTCCTTTTCAAAGGCGAGGTTAACTGCTGCCAGGCCCGGATGCCTGTGCGTGTTGGTCTGCCTGTTTACAGCGAGCAGTACAGGCAGGTCCACCTCTATCTTCTGATACTCATGCCCGTAAATGCGCTCCACAAGTACACACTTCCCGGCTACCTCAATACTGTGGATCCGGGTCAGGAGGGGCATGTCCAGGAACTCGGAAAGCTGGTATCCCACGCTCCCTGTATTCCCGTCTATGGACTCTACACCTGTGATAATAATGTCAAATGTCCCTGTTTTTCCTATTGCAAGGGAGAGTATCCTGCCTGTTACAAGCGTGTCTGAACCGGCAAATACCGGGTCCGAGACCAGCACTGCCCTGTCCGCGCCCATTGCCATGGCCTGTATCAGCACCTCCCTGGCTGCGGGGGGACCCATTGTAAACACGGTAACAGTGCCGCTGAAGCGCTCCTTCAGGTCAATGGCCGCCTCTACAGCGTGCAGGTCATCAGGGTTCATCATGGCGCCTGCGCCTTCCCGCACAAGGGTACCGTCAGCCGGGTCGATCCGTACTTTTCCTGTGTCAGGCACCTGTTTTACGCATACCGCTATGTTAAGCAATTATGTAACCTGTAATAAATTTTTTACTATTCATACAACTTTTATAACAATCAACATCCGTATCAATACTTCCCGAACTCCCTGAGTATTGCATTCCCTACAATTATCTTCATAACCTCGGATGTGCCCTCGTAGATCTCGGTTATCTTGGCATCACGGAAGTAGCGTTCCACAGGAAGGTCGCGCACGTACCCGTAACCCCCGAATATCTGCAAAGCCTCCCTGCAAACGTCCATGGCAGCGGTTGAGGCGTGGAGCTTGCACATGGCTGATTCCGCGCTGAAGGGAAGCCCCCTGTCCCTGAGACTCGCGGCCCTGTATATCAGAAATCGTGACGCGTCAAGTGCCGTTTTCATCTCAGCCAGTTTAAAGGAAATCCCCTGGAACTTTCCTATTGACCTGCCGAACTGTCTTCGCTGTGTGGCATACTCAGCTGCTGCCTCATACGCGGCCATGCCTATACCCAGGGCCTGTGACGCGATCCCGATCCTGCCTGTATCCAGTGCCTTCATGGAAATCCTGAAACCGTCTTCCACACTGCCCAGGAGATTTCTTTCAGGCACCTCTACATCATTAAGTATGAGCTCGGATACCATGTTGCCGCGCATACCCATCATGTCCTCGATCTTTCCCACTTCGAATCCGGGCATCCCCTTTTCAACTATGAACACGCCCGTATTTCCGCCATGCCCCGCTCGAGCTGCAACAAGAAATATCCCGCCTGTACCCCCGTTTGTGACAAAGGCCTTCTGCCCTGTGAGCGCCCATGAGCCCCCCTTTTTCTCTGCCCTTGTCTGGATCGAGGCCGCGTCTGATCCGGCATTTGGCTCGGTCACAGTGAACCCCCCGATACGCGCGCCTGTTACAAGGTCACGCCCGAGTCTTTCCTTCTGTTCCTCTGTGCCGAAAAGTAGAATCGGGGCCAGGCAGACCGAATTATGAACAGTCACTGCCAGGCCTGTTGCCGCGCTCACTCGTGAAATTTCCTCAATTACAATGGAATAGCTGACCGAGTCGAGCCCGGCTCCGCCCATTTCTATCGGGGCCTGTATGCCCCAGAAATTCATTTCCGCCATTTTATCCATGACATTCTGCGGCAGCGGAGATCCGGTGCGGTCCATTTCAGTGGAGTATTCCTGCAGCACATCGCGTGAGAATGCGCGCGATGTATCTCTGATCATCTTCTGTTTCGGGGTATAGCTCAAATCCATGGAATATCCAGCCGGGTGTTTTTATTCCTGATACTATTGCGTGATGGTGCTGTCAATACTCTTTTCGCGCATTGTCCGTCCCGGACCCTGTTACACTCATGGATCCGGCACATACACAGTCAGGC
>Ga0272441_10015304_pt1 | contig 10745 bp, 6 predicted proteins | sample SSMProp6N_FD_193582 | JGI IMG/M metagenome (GOLD analysis project Ga0272441, IMG submission 193582) | Marine sediment archaeal communities from Little Sippewissett salt marsh, Falmouth, MA, United States - SSM-Prop-6N | ecosystem: Environmental > Aquatic > Marine > Wetlands > Sediment ...
GCTATCTCCAGCCGCTCCTCGGCATGCCGGCTGGTTGCCATCGCACGTCCGAATCACACGTGGACTCCCTGTAAAGCCAACGCCTTCATCTCTCCTCCGGGTGGACGGCGTTTTCGGTAGGGACAGGTAAGGTCTTCGGGGACTTCGAGGATCGTGGGTCCCCTCCGGAATAAGGTCGGCCTTCGGCCGGGATAATCTCAGAGGCTCCTCGGCCTCCTCCTCCTTCGACCGAGGGGGCAGAGCCGTTGTCTGCGCCGACGAGGCCAAGAGACCGAATGGACCGTCGGGCTGTCATTGGACCGTGAACTCCTTCCGGAACGCCGCCTCCAGCCGGTCTGGCCTCACCCGCCGCCGGGGCCGGCGTCTGCGGCGTCTCTTGCCGTACCACGGCTGGGATGGCCACAGGCTGTACGGGATCGCGTTGCGCCGCTCATCGCTGAGCTTCGAGATCGCCACGTAAATCAGCCGCCGGCAACTGGCCTGGCTCTGGAACGTGCCCATCGGCCGCGTCCGCCGACGCAGCTCGCGGATGTACCGCTCGATGGGGTTCGTCCCGTGCTGCTCGATGTGGCGGGGGCGGTGGAGGCGCTGCCGAGGTTTGGGGGGCGGGGGGAAGGTGTGGCGGCTGGGGCGTGAAATCGGGCTGGGTGACGGCAGGCTGCCGCCGGCGGGCGTTTCCGCTCAATCCACAATCTCCGTTAACTTCACGGCCTGGATTCTCCGATATGTTGCGTGAGTTCTCGTAGTTGCTGTTGCATCCTACTCTCTCAGTTCCGGGCAGTCGTGGCGTCCGGAAGCGCACGAACGGTTTCGAGACAGCCACGTGGTTCGGGGCAAAAGGCCGCCCGGCGATTGGGGGCTGGGAATCGTCGGGCGGTTGTTATCTGCGCGGATGGCAAGGCGGCCAACATCCCGCTGCGGCCCGACGTGGTGGCTGAACTGCGGGAGCATCTCGCAGAACGCAAGGCACTGGAAGCCAGGCTCATCACGAAGGTGCCCACGATCCTCGTCTTCGACGCCGACATCCAGGCTGCTGGCATCCCCAAAGCCGACGCCCGCGGTCGCGTCGTCGACATCCACGCCCTTCGCCACACGTTCGGCACGCACCTCTCCGCCGCCGGGGTCCACCCGCGCACCGCCATGGCCGCTATGCGCCACAGCCGGATCGAGCTGACGATGAACCTGTACACCGATCCCGTGCTGCTCGCTGTGGCGGGGGCGGTGGGGGCGCTGCCGAGGTTTGGGGAGAAGGAGGCTGTGGCGGCTGCCGGGGCGTAGCTGCAGTGAAAAGTGAACAGTGAAAAGCTGGGCCCGAAATCTCGTTCCCTCGCGAGCCGTTCCCGGATACACTCGGTACGGAGGGTCAGCCGTGGCCACGATGAACTTTGGCGCAGATGGACGTTCATTTGGGCTTGCCCGTGCTCGCCGGGACACGAGCGTCCGCAGATCGGAAGGAGAGCCAGATGACTCGCATGGTATCCCTGAAGTGCATTCTCTTGATTGGGTCCCTCCTGATCGGATGCAAGAAAGATCGGCCGCCTGCCGCGAAGCCGGCTCCTAGGGATCCAAACACCGACCGTGCCGTCACGCCGCCTGAGCCCAACGTCCCCAAGCCGCCTGAACTTGATCCGGCTGCCAGAGGAACTCAGACCGCCCTCGCCGAAGTCTTGGCGGCGATTCGGGAAGGCCGGCTCGACGAAGCGGAGACGAAGCTGAAAGCACTGGAGGCCAAGTCGGCTTCGCTACCCAAGTCCCTCCAGGATCAGATCGCCGCCGCACGGAAGTCGCTCGATGCCGCCAAGACAGCCAAAGCCGCGAGCGACAGCAAGGCGAAGGCCGAAGCCGCACTGAAAGAAGTGCTCGCCTTGATTCGGGAAGGCAAGCTCGATGAGGCCGACGCCAAGCTGAAGACGCTCGAAGGTGACTCGGCATCTCTGCCGCAGCCGCTTCGGGACCAGATCGCCGCGGCGAGAGAGAGCCTCGATGCTGCGAAGACGGCAAAGGCTGCCGCCGAGAGCAAGGCGGAGGCCGAGTCCCTCCTGGCGAAGATCCTCGCGCTGATCAAGGACGGCAAGCTCGGGGACGCCGAGAAGCTGCTCAAGACACTGGAAGAGAAGGCGGCCTCTCTCCCAGACCCTCTGCCGTCGAAGATCAAGGCTGCTCGAACGGCGCTGACGGCCAAAAAGGCCGCTTCCGCAGGCGGGATTGGCCTCCCCGGCTTGCCGAAGTAGCGATTCAGAGACGGCAGCATGGGGCGGAACTCAGTTGGCTCCGGCCGGCCGTCGGCTTGTCCCGCAAGTTGAGTTGCCGCTGGCCAGGGCTTTGGTGTTCCAGCGACCTTCGGCTTGGACAGATGCGCCGTGCACCAATTGCTACGACCTGTCCGTGCTCTTGCAGGCGATCGGTTTCTCTACGTCTTGATTTGGGCGCGAACGCTCGGACGCCGTCGCCGGTACTGCGCTTCGATGCCGGCCCGTAGAGTCCCATAACCTGCTCGGGGGCCACCGATAACGTTCACTAGGGGGCCAGCCTTGGCCAAAGCTGTGCGGAAGGCTTTTGCCTGCCACCAGCGTTTTGCCTTGATTTGCCGCATCGATGTTGATTAGAATCCCGCGCTAGACGAGGAGCTTCCGGTCCTCGGACGATGCTCCGGACTCATGCTCATACGGAGGAGTGTGTTGGGCCTGGCAGAAGGCTCGACCATGCCGCTGTGCTCGGCGGACGCTGATCCTGGCTTGCGGTATCGCTAGCGCGTGGCCTGCAACCTCGATCAGCATTGGTAGCGAATGCACTGTGCGTCCGTCGGGAATTGGTCCCGGCCCGGTGCGCAGCGTCAAGTGAACGGCGGACACGGAGAACCCGGAGAACACAGGAAGGAGAACCGTATGAGAACCTTGATTGCATTGCTCGCGCTGGGCGCAATGGCCGTACCCGCCATCGCGGAGGAGTTGTTCTACGAACCTTTTGGCTATGAAGCGGGCACGAACTTGGCCGCCCACACTGGCAGCCATCCAGGCTGGTGGCCGATCGATACGGGCAAGCCCAACAACCATCCACAGACGATCCAGGCGGGCAGCCTGACGTATGCCGGATTCGTTGCGTCGGATGGCAACTCGACGATCCGCGAGGGCGGCTCGGAGCAGCAGCAGGGACTGACCTATTCGTTCGCCTCCAAGGGCAGCATCACCACGGGCACGGTCTACGTCGGCTTCTTAGTCGAGGTCCACGACATTTCCACGGCAAACTCGACGGCGAAGTACAACCGCGTAATGCGGGCGGCAGACCGCGGTATCGACGGATCGGCGGACTGGATGAGCTCGTTCTTCTCGATCAGCCAAGACCCCGGCGAAGCCAGCAGGTATAAGTTTGGCCTTCACGGCGCGGGCACCGTCGATGAGGCCTACACCGACGACTCGTGGATTGCCGGCGACCCGGCGAACCCGTTCGCCCAGGGCACGCACCTAGTTGTCTGGGCGACGGATCTGGACGCAGAGAAGGTGATGCTGTGGGTCGACCCTGATCCGACGGCCACCAGCCCAGGTGTACCCGATGTCACGGTAGACACGGATGCCGCAGCCATGACTTCGGTTTCCCTGATCGAGTACGGCAACTACCCGACGTTCGTCGTAGACGAAATGCGAGTGGCGACGGACTACGCCCACGCCATCGGCATTCCCGAGCCGGCTTCCATCGCGCTGCTGGCCCTGGGCGGCTTGGTGGTCCTTCGGCGCCGTCGGCGATAGCAGCACGCGGAGTTGTGCAGCAGTTGAAACGGCAATCTCAACAGTCGCGGGGCTCTCTTCTGGGGCGCCCCGCGGCTGTGTGTTTTGGTTGTGCGCCCGGTTCGGAGAAAGGCAGGCTCGACATGGCCAAACATCGCATGATCCTATGGGCAGGATGTCTGGGGATGATCGCGGTTCTGCCAGCGCCGGCAGGGGCGACGGATGCCGAATGGACGGGGCCGCCGACGGGCAACCAAACTTGGTTCGCCTCCACCCCAGGAGCCAACTGGTCCACGGCCATCGAGCCGGATGCCCCGGGGGACTCAGCCTGGTTCGCCGGCCTCAACGTCTCCGAGGACCTGACCGTGGATCTGGAGGTCTCTGACCTGACACTGGGCTCCCTTGGCTTCAGCGGGCCCGCATACTCGGCAGGCTTTCGTCTGACGGGCTCGGGGGCGTTGCTGTTCGACAGCAACTCCGATGGCTTCGCCCTGCTCGCGTCGTCGCTTGCCGAAGCCGACCGAGACCGGCCTGCCCCTTCCGGCATCTACATCCAGACAGACTTGCTCTTTGAAAGCAAGCTGGAGATTCGCCAGTTCAACGACCACGCGAACCGATTTCTCCAGATCGATGGCTCGGTTGAGGGTCAGGATTTATCGACGGGTAACCTGACGATCAGCGGGGTGTCGACCTCCGACGTGCGGTTCGACATAGACCGCACGACCGTGCGGGCAAATAGCGCCCTGATCGATGTCGTCGATCTGGTAGTTGCGGGTTCCGAGTTGCGCCTGACCTACGACGGAGCCTGGGTGTTTGCTGACGTCACGGTGGAGGACGGCACGTTTGCCGTCGCTGACGGCAAGACCACCCGTTTGTGGGGCGACCTCGCCGCCGAGGGTGGACGCGTAGTGATCGGCAGCGGCGCGACGCTCGAGACGGAAGTCGGGAGTCTGAGCTTCCGAGGCGCCGAGTTCAGGCATTCCGGATCGATTGTGTGGTTCGCGACCGATACCGGTGTGATCTCCGCGGCTGAGGGCAGCTTTCTATCCTTCACAAACGCAGATGCGGCCGCCTTGGCCAAGGTTAGCAACATCTCCGTCGACGGCACAAGCTCGCTGAGCGGCACGACGGCGTTCCTGACGGGCCGGACGATCGGCACGGACCTCGATCTCGACCCCGGAGCGATGATCTGCCACCGTGTCTTCGACCCGGCGGGGGCGAGCAGCCCGGGCAACCTCGCTGCGACACCGACGTACCTGTACGGCACGAGTGTCGATATCGAGGGCAGGAAAGGGATTGCAGGCATGGACCGCAGCATCCCGGGAGGCTACACGCCCTGGAACCTGCACGTCGGGTCGGAGGCCAACACTCCTTGGCTGGGCATCGGTGCGGACACGGGAAGCGCCCAAGGCCAGCCGTCGGCCATCCAGTTTGGCTTGCCCGCAGACGTCAACGGCAACGACGAGGACGTAGTTACAGTCTCCGGTGACTTTGAGATCCGCAACACAAGCCACCTGGTCCGCAACTCCCACTACCACACGGTTCAGCAGGGAGTCCTGGAGGTTGGGGCGAAGCTGACGGGCAATACCGGAGAGGGCGACAAGTACGACCTTCGTATCACCGGTCCCGGCCTGACCGCCATGGCCAACGCCAACAGCGATGTCGAAGGCACATGGCGGGTCTCGGGCGGCGCGCTGAAACTGTACCTCTACGGCGACACCATAGCAGACAATGCGCAGGACTGCCTAGGGCACCCCGACAACGACATAGAGCTTGACAACGCGACGTTTACCGGCCGGGCCGCAGGCAAGAGCAATGAGGCGGACCTGGACCCTGGCCGGACTCTTATCATCGGCCCCCGGGGCGGCACGGTCTACTTGAACGACAACGACATCAACTGGACAGCTTTTGGAGCGGACAAGCCGTTCAATCACTACGCGTTCCAGACAGCGATCAACGCAGACGGGCTATACGAGCCGACGCGGTCCAACGTGTACCAGCTCAACCCTTCGCCGTATGACGGCAAAGGCCTCCAGAAGCTCAACATCACTGGCGACGGGCAGCTTGCCGGCACAGGGACGCTGGCGATCGAGGGCAACGGCGAACTCCGCGTACTGGGCTCAAACCCCGGCTTCGCCGGCGAGGTCGAGATTCTGTCCGGCGCAACGCTCTTCGCAGATCGTGCGGATTCGCTTGGGGGCAACGGCGGGACTCCTCCACCGATCCGCGTCGGCGAGGGCGGTGTCTTCGCGACCGGCTATGCCCCGACAGCGGCGGGCATTGCCCGGGTCTCCGGCGCGGGTGTCTACGGCGTCGGCGGAAGCTACGCGGGCAACATTGATCTGTCCAGCAGTAGCCTGTGGCTGCACACCATCAAACCGGGCATCGAGACCGTCACACTGTCGGATGTCACGCCGAATGCAGCCCTTGGCTATCGCTTCGGCGGTGCGGGCGGAGTCCTCTTCGTCACACAAAGCCTCAGCGGGCAAAACGTTACGGTGCAAGGGCCAGGCATCACGATCCTATCAGCAGACAATTCGGGCATCGGGTCCCTTGACTTCTCTCGCGGCGGGTTGGGCATCGGCCACGTCAACGCCATCGGGTCGGGCGTTACCGTAGACGTCGGGCCGGGCGAGTCGTTGCTGTTCGCCAACGGCCTGCACGCCGCGTCCCCCGGGCGTGGGTACACCATCAACCAGGCGGGTGGGTCGGTCGGCTTTGTGGGCGATTTCACGCTGACGGACCTAGGCCAACTGGGAGCCATGACGGCCACGTCCGGCACGCAGGTTCTTGGTATCGGTGCGCCGGGCGACTTCGGGACCATAGCCGCCGCTGGTGTAGCGATCGCAACGAGTCCATCGGGGCGCCCCATCCGGCTGGAGAAGTACGGAGACAGCGTACTGGACCTTCGGGGAGGGGCGGGCAACCCGTACACGGGCAGCACGTTCATCTACGGTGGCGGTGTCCGCGTGGACAACGGGGCCCAGCTCGGTACATCAGAGATGTCGTTGTATTCGGGAGGAACGCTGGAGTTCTGGGCGACCACCACTTGGCAGCCCAGCTCTGTCGCTAAACCTCTGCGTTTCGGCGCGGGCGGCTGGGCGCAGCCGATCGGCACAGAAGCGGCCATCTGGGTGGCCGAGGGCGAAGTGGCCACGATCGATGCGGTAACGTGGACGCGCCAACCTGGGGGACGGCTCCGCAAGACGGGGCCGGGCACACTGGAGCTGACGGGAATGTTCGACTTCAAGTTCGCCTCCCACGCGTGGGGATTGACGCTGGAAGATGGACTGGCGACCATCTCCGAACTGCCGTACGACACTGCCGAAACGAACGGTTCAGCGGTCTTCCGTGGCGGGGATCTGCGGTGTCTCGCCAGCACAGGCGACGACAGGAACGACCACAACTACGGGTTCTGGGGGTTCATCCTCGAAGAGGACGTGACGAGCACGGTCTACGTGGATAACAACGGCCTGTTCAAGCTGACCGGTACGTTGAACAACCCGCGTAACCGGTTCGACGGCACATTGGTCGTCGCCGGGGCCGACGAGACATCCCTCGACGCCAACGACTGGGGCGAGGTGCTCTTCTCCTACGTGCTGCCCGGCGGCGGCGCGGGCGGCGGGGTCGGGTTCGCCGACGACAGCGCGGGAACGCTGGAGATTCGTAGCGGGCTTCTGACTACCGAGAGTTCAATCAAGCCTCGCATGCCTAAGAACCCGGAGTTCACGCTGAAGCTCTACGGGGGAAAAGTGAATGCAGGCGGGAATGAGGCGTGGCTCAACGGCCATCTCGTGATTGACGACGGCGACAACGGCACCCCTGTTCCACAGGTGGCCGAGCTGGACGTAGCGTCCGCGGGCGACACGACCTGGCAGGGCAGCCTGCGGAAGGTCGGTAACGGCACACTGAACCTACGACGCACCACGGGGTCGGCTACTTCCGTGGCGCCCGGATCGATGTTGACGGTCGAAGGCGGGACTGTCCGGATCAGCGGCAGTGTGGATCCTCTGTCCGACGGCGCCGAGACAGTCGATGTGACGGTCCTCGGAGGCACCGTTCAGTTCGCATTCGCCTCCCCCTACGCCTACACCGGAAGCCTTGTCAACGACGGACTGGTCCTCGTATCTTCCGAACAAGTGACGCTGCCCAACGTGCTGACGAGTCCCGCGGGCACGGGGAGCATCGAGGTCAGTGCAAATGCCTCGCTCGAGTCGGACGGCTTCACCAACGCGGCATCCGTGACCGTTCGTGCGGGCGCTTCCTTGTTGTGCGGCGTGGCTGACTGCGACACGGATGCACTGTCGATCCATCCCGACGGCCGGCTGTGGCTGGCGGGCAACGCCCTGCGGGTCGGCCGCGAGGGACTCACCGAAGGGGAGCTGCTTCAGGTGGAGATCGACCTGAACGAGGCCGTGCGCCCGCAAACGTCTGAAGGCGATGCGAGCGTCCTCGACTCCGGCCTCGACGCCTTGCACCTTCTGGGTGTCAAGAGTTACGACAACTATGTTGAGGTGAGGTTGACCCTTGCCGGTGACGCGGACCTGGACGACGACGTCGACGGCGACGACATGGCGATCCTGTCGGCGAACTTCGGGACGAATGGAAGTGGCCTCTGGAGCCTGGGCGACTCTAATCATGATACGGCGGTCGACCATCTGGACTATCTGATAGTGAAGGCGAACCTGGGCCAGTCCGTCGACGGGCAGACGTCCATTCCCGAGCCCAACACGCTGGTACTGCTCGCGGGAATGTCTTCCCTGCTGCTTCAGCGACGCCGTAGGTCGGCGTGAGCGAGGCGCGATTGTTGATCCGCATCCTAGCTGGAGGTCTCTGATGAATCGTGGTATATTCACTGTGGCTTGTGCCTTCTGTGGCCTCGTTGCTTCGGAGGGCCTCGTTCGGGCGGACCAGAATATCGTCATTTCAAGCTCCACCCAGTTCAGCGAGACACCCCATGATCCGCTCTCGTCAAACACGACCGAAACGATGACCGTCCGCGGTACAGGCACGGTCTTCACCTTCGATGGCGTTTGGAACAACGGAACAGGCACCTCCAAGACGTACTGGAAGCTCGAGGACGACGCCCGGATCAACGTGACGGGCGAGGCGCGCATCAACGACAACATGCCCGACCTTATCAACGCCCGGCCATTCTACGTTACCGGCACGGGGACGATCGAATTCCAGGCAGCCTTCGATGCCGACCATACGGGCTACCTGTCCGGCATGACGGCGGCGGCAAACGTCACCGCCCACGGAGGCGACGGGTCGTGGGCGAACGATGGGTTTTCCACCATCAACTTCGGCGGGGACGTGACAATTGTCACCAATGCCTCGCAGAACCTCACGAGCATCCACAAGCTGGGCACGGACGCCGGCGGTTCGCTCGCACACACGCATCATGGTCTGATCACGATCAGCGAGGGCGACGGCGCGACCTGGGTAGTGCAGTCAGCCGATCAGGCCTATGACGGCGGCATCAACTGGTCTAGTGACTGGACGCTCCGGACAGTGACGGACTTGTCCTTTACCGGGGTGTATGAACCGGAGGCCAAAGTGGCATTTGGCAGCCGCGGACCAAACCCCGCGACGCTGACCAAGGAGGGTGACGGCGCCCTCAACATCGAAGGCACCCAACTCTACGCCCCGGGAACGGAGATTGTCGTCGCGGCCGGGACGGTGAACTTCCACACCGACCCAAGCGACTACGGACCGTGGTACCAGACTTGGCACTGGCCGGTGAACAAAGCCGACGCGGACGGCGGGCAAACCTTGGCGCTGACCGTCGAGGCAGGCGGGACGGCTACGTTTCTTGCGCCCACCAGCGGCCTGCGGTCGTTGACATCGGAGGGCAGCATCTCGATCTGCCTGGGCTCTGCCGATGTGACGGGCGTGAAAGTAGACGTTCTGACTGCACTGGAGGCTGGTGGAGATCTGGTCATCCATGACGACGGGACGCTGGGCGTCGGAATGTACGATCTTTTCGACGCTGTTAGTCTCACCGGCAGTTTTGATCTGAATCTGCCCGCAGGCATCAATGGCACGTACGACTCCTCCAACGGAGTGTTGACCATCACTCAGGTTCCTGAGCCGGCAACCCTCCTCCTCCTGACCATGGCCGCTTTGGCCGCCATCCTACCGCGGAGAACGGTCTGTTCTCGAAGACTGACGACCTGAGCGCGACAGTCATGCACCTTCCGGTCCTGGCTTCTTCCAACCGCATCCGACAGACTTGGCGGCGGTTGTCTGCGAACGAGGCCTTCGGGGCGGGGCGCGGTATTGCAGCGACTGCGGGAGTCGGATATGAATGTGCAGCGGCGTCGGCAAACAAGCCAGGCTCAAGCTTGGATGTTGCCTGAGCACGCTGTCTTCCGCTAGCCCAAGTTCGCCAGTTGTTGTCGTAAGTCCTTTGTTTGCTTTCACGATTGGCCGAAGTCTTCACTACAGCGCATCCGGTTTCTCGTCCGTCAGCGGCAGATTCGACGGGAGGATCAGCCCCAGCCGCTGCAGCAGGACGGCCTGGTGATCGTCCGGGCGAGTCACGCAGCGACGGCGAATCTCCGTCCCATCCCGCGTCGGCACCACCACGTCCACCAGCTTGATCCGCCCCAACTCGTCCAACACGCGACGCGGCTCGTCGCCCAGACCCGCACGCCGACACATCTGCTCCAGCGTCTTCCACAACACATACGCCAGGAAGCACACCAGCACGTGCGCGTCCACCCGCTCCTCCTTCTGATGCCAGATCGGCCGGATTCGCAGGTCCGTCTTGTGAATGCAGAACGCCTCCTCCGCATCCGTCAACTGCATGTACGCGCGCCAAAGCTCCTCGCCCGACCAGTCCGTCACGTTGCTCCGCAGCAGATAGCAGCCTTCGCTCAGCTCCGCCCAGCGACGCCAGGCCGGCACCTTCCGCCACACCAGCCGCGCACCGCCGTCGGGACCGGTGATCACGTCCGTCTCGAACAAGCCGGCCGCGCGGCTGTTGCGCCCCAGCAGCTTGCCCAGACGCTTGGCGAT
>Ga0272441_10015305_pt1 | contig 10745 bp, 14 predicted proteins | sample SSMProp6N_FD_193582 | JGI IMG/M metagenome (GOLD analysis project Ga0272441, IMG submission 193582) | Marine sediment archaeal communities from Little Sippewissett salt marsh, Falmouth, MA, United States - SSM-Prop-6N | ecosystem: Environmental > Aquatic > Marine > Wetlands > Sediment ...
ATCGTATTGCAGGTGCAGTCGATTTCAACGGCAATACCCTGCTCAATAGTGCTACGGCCACGATATCGATTCAATTCGGAACAGCGACAACCGATAAGATCGATATCACCGGCAGCGATATGACGAGCAGTGCCTTAGGGCTTACTGCTGCCAGTATTAGCTCTGCCGCCAGTGCTCGGGCCGCCCTAGCCACCGTCGGTACGGCGATTATGACCAAAGACGCCGCCCGCGCCGCATTCGGTTATAAAATGAACCGTTTAGAAAGCACGATTTCCATTATCAATAATCAAACGGAAAACCTGCAGGCCGCCGAATCCCGAATTTCCGACGTCGATGTGGCGACTGAGATGGCCACCTTGACCCGGAACCAGGTTTTGGCACAAGCCGGCGTCGCCATGTTATCCCAAGCCAATACAATGCCTCAATTGGCATTGAATCTGCTGGGTGGATAAAACAGAGACGTTCGTACATGTTGAATCTTTCATCCAGAGAGGGATGATCAGCAGACAAATGGGCATGATCATCTTTTAATGGGCTGGGTGTTAAAAGACATAAAAATCCTTCCGTAGAGGACGGAGTTTGGCTCCGAGGAGTTGATGGCATGCAGGGAATCAAAGCATATCAGGATAGCGCAGTCACAACCCAAAGCAGAGGCCGCCTCATCGTAATGTTATACGATGGTGCGATCAAGTTTCTCAAACAGGCGATCAGGGAGTTAGAGGCGAACAACTTCGAAGCAAAGGGGCTATATATCAACAAGGCCCTGGATATCGTAAACGAGCTCAACGCGGTCTTGGATATGAATGCGGGGGGGGAAATGGCCTCGAACCTTCGTAAGCTGTACTTATTCATGATCCGGCATCTTTCCGAAGCCAATGTCAAACGCGATCCGACGATGATCCGCGAGGTCATTAAGTTGATGGAAGAGCTCAATCAAAGCTGGAGAGCTATCTCCGGCTGAAAGAAGTGTTGATGTGCGATTTTCGATTGATAATTGCGGAGGTTTGACCTTGTGTTTGTGAAAATAAACTGGCGCGCTGTTTTGGGGTGTGTTACTCTTTATTTTTAAATGGATTACAGAATAAGAAGTACGTATATGGACAGCAAAATTACGAAGGAGCAACTCAAACAAGTCTTGTCGATAGATTTTGATAGACTCATCGAGGACGTCGTAGAAGCGATCAAGCGCGCCGCGCCGTATCATTGATGACAGTGAAGAAGCTGTCCGTGACGCGGGGGGGCAATTTCGCCGCATAGTATTTGAAAAGGCTCTTGAGCTTTGCGGTCACCGCGAAGCTTTTTCCCCGCTCCGGCCACCCCAACGAAACAGCCCCTTCGTTGCAGGAATATCGGACCGTTTCTTCCGAATCTAAATAGACAAGATATATCAACCGATAATAGAGCCGGTATGGATGAGGGCATATCTTTCGAATTGATTTTGTATTATACCTCTCATTGACACGCAGAATCGACGATCTGACCCCGTGAGATTCAGATAGCCTTTTTCTGGCAAATCGCCCCTCAATTCGTCTAACAATAGTCCTGATTTTGTTAAATCATCCTCCAATATGGCCGATATAACAATAGCGAGAATATCTTTCTGGCTTTGGAGGAACCCATCTCGGAGGACAATCAAAATGAGTGAGATTACAGAACCAAAGAAGAGCCGTTGTCTAAAAGCCCAGTTCGCAATAGTCATCTGTATATTTTGTATTTGGCTTATCAAATCAGGTACGGTCGATATTGATGGTGTTAAAGCCGGAGTTCTCAAGCAAGTTGTCAGAATAGACCCTAACAATGCGGACGCCCATCTCTTTCTCGGTGACTGTTACGCTGACTTATATCATTATGACGAAGCCATTCGGGGTTTCAAAGAAGCCGCCAAGACGAATCCAGACGATGTAGTCACTTACTCTAAACTCGGTGACCTTTACTCTTATTTAGGATACAGCGAAAAGGCCATAGAGACATATAGACAGACTCTCGAAATAGACCCAGCTATGGTAGAGGTACGTTACAACCTCATCAAAGTATATCTTGAAATAGGCGAGAAAGATTTAGCTTTGAAAGAATATGAGATATTGAAATGCTTGGATAAAGAATCAACGAAAAAGCTTTGCGATTTCATGGATCAATCAAATTCTCGATAATCTTGTTTAAAAAAGGTCGAACTCATGAGTCCCCAGAATACAGTCAAAGCAATAGGTACCTCTTTACTTAGTTCAATACATAGCTTGTGCTCACCTATCATAATTATATTATCTCAGTTAATATCAATCACACTAAGGGTTGTGTGTCGAATCGGGACGAGCAGTATTGCTGACCAAAACTATAATGAAATTATCAAAATCACAAACTTGAAACAGTCTGAAATTCACAAACAAACACTTGAAGTAAATCGCTTCGCGATAGAGTATGACAGGGAAATATTTCGCCAATACCTTCTTGATGGTGAGCGACAGGCAAAATGTTTTACACTTGCTTTCCTTGTTGCTGTTTTTGTATGTATAATTTGGGTACGCTTTGCTTAGTTCGACTTTTGCCATTTTTTATGAATAATTACTAACGGGAATGCTATGGAAATAAGCAGGCTCGTACCGATGTTTCTGTTCAAGGAAATAACATCAGAAAGGTTTCTGATATGCTTACCGAACGGTTACACAGTGCCCTTGGCTATATTATGCCGTCGGATAAATTCCAGGGGCGGACCCAAGAGATCTTTGCGACTCGTGATGCCAAGGTAGCGTAGGCCCGTGAGGCTCGAAGACGTCACCGGAGAGCAAGCTAATACGATGACCATGGATAAAATCAACATACAAAACAAGTTTTCTTTTGGCCCTTCGCCAGAAAATGAGGACCGGAAGAAAACGGTTCGTGGGACAGAAGGAACTCACTTATCTCAATATCTTGCGTTTCCAATTCTTGTATAGAAAGGGGTCATTCGGAAACTTCGTGAGTTAGAGGTTCCTTTTGATAAAATTGTTGTCTTTATTAAAATCGAAAGACCAGCTATAGAAACATGGGAGCACACTCGAATCTGAGTATATCGGAGCGTCTTGAAATCATTTTGTCGTTGTTACGGTGAGAAGAGCCGGCCAAGGTGTTGGCCCGGCGTCATGGCCTCTCGGAACACACGTTGTATCGTTGGCGTGATGCCTTTTTGACTGGCGACGAAGCGGCTCTGTCCAACGGCAAAGGCAAAGCCTATCCTTGCGAGAGGCAGATTGGCGAATTGAAGAAACAATTAGGCGAACAGGACCAGATCATCGGTGAGTCGACCATTGCCAATCGTCTTCTAAAAAGAACGGCGGCCCCATCGTTTTAACCGAGCCGTTTCGGGAGCAACTCAAGCAGATGGTTCATCAAGAATCTATGGTACGGATAATAGGTGTCTTGGATGCGTTGAGCATTGCTGGTTCGAGTTGGTATCGCAAGCCGGTACCGTTGTCCGAGCGCAAGCCTCCGGATCCTGCGGCTAAATTTATCGAAGAGTAGATCGTTTGCATCGTGATTTTGACCGCCGAGTTGTATCCGTGGTACGGCTACAAGAAAATCGCGGCGATCTGTCGTCGCGCCGGTCACAAGGTCAAGAATCGCCACGCGCACCGTGTGATGCGCGAACATGGGCTTCTGCATAAACGTTGTCCTTTTGTGGCGGAGCTTTACCAAGCTAGAAAGCTGTACGATCTGTTGCCCCAGGGGCCGAACGGCCTGTGGCAGATGGACGTCACCTATGTCCATATCCCCGGCTATGGCTGGTGGTATGCGATCACGGTGATCGACTACTACTCGCGGTACTTGTTGGCTTTTCATTTCACGAACACGTATTGTGCTCTGGAAGCCACCCAAGTCTTGGATAGGGCCCGGCGGGAAGCTGAAAAAATTCGCGGCCCGTTGGAGACGATACCTTTTCTGGTGACGGATAATGGTCCAACGTTCATTGCCAAAAAGTTCTACCGGCACATCCAGGATCTGTACTCGCACGTGCACCATTAAAATAAAAAACTTGAACAAAATGATAAAAGTGCCCAGAATGTTGATAGTGTACGAAGAAACGTAAGTCACTATATTCAAAAGATATTTAGATTTCACGAAATGGGAGTAATAGAGGATAGGCGCTTTGGTGCATAATTTGAAACTATTAGAAAGAAGTGGATATCCAAGATAAAAGAAAAGGTGATTATATGAGGCTTTACAAAGCAACCTACAAAGACCGAGACGGCAAGCAGCGGATTATCGGTGTCTGCCTATCTTCAAGCTTGTTGGCAGAAAGCGAGAGTTGAACAATGAGCGAACTGAGCGTACACGTGTTTTTTTTGGCATTTGTGACAAGTGGTATGTGCTACGGCTTTGATGTTGAGAAGTACGTGCAAGACCATAATGAACTCTACAATTTCGTTCGGGACGTGAACGCAGCCGAAAAAGAAATGCTGTCGAAAGACACGTCCATGGAATTATTTCGCAAAACCGAGGAGGTCATTAACTTGGGGGAGCAAGGTGAGGAATTAATCCGGAATATGCTATTTAGGCCGGCGACAGACAAAGTCTATGTTTCTGGGCATATTGTGCAATCAGTGTCTTACGACTCAGGTTTCTCCTGGACCGCAACTAAACGCGAAGTTGTTCAAGAGATGATTAAGAGAGAAGCAGCTAAGAAACTGGAGAGATATGGAATTGAGGTTGTTGATGGTATAGATGTCGGGATTCCAATGTTGCGGTTGCAGGCTACCATAAAAGACGCGAGGGTCGATGGACGCATCATATATTTGATACATAGTGTAATTGAACTTCACGAAGTGTTAAATGACCCTGTCACACAGTTCAAAATTATAGCTACAACATGGAACCAGTCAAATACCGCAATACTTGTTTCAGACGAGAACCTTGAAGATTCTATATTAAGGGCACAAAGCTACCTGGTAGATGATTTTATTAGGAACCAATACGGCCAGTGCGTTTTAAGAGAGGCGAAGCAACAATTAGAGCAAGTTGGCAAGCTACTACCTTACTTGGTAACGCAACCTGTAAAACGGGATTAAACCTTTTGAAGGAAGCAATAGGAAAAGGTGATATTATGAGAGTCTATAAAGCAACGTACAAAGACCTCGCAACCGGCCCCTCAGGGGCAAAGGAGTGTCAGACATGACGACAGAACAAAAGATCATCAAAAACAAGGTGGGCCTGCTCGAACTGGCCCGACAACACCACGAGTACCAGCTCTATCTGGCCGTCGAGGACATCGACCACTCCAGGACCAAAGCGCGCACCCCCCAGACCAATGGCATCTGCGAACGCTTTCACAAGACCGTATTGCAGGAGTTCTACCAAGTGGCTTTTCGCAAGAAAATCTACAACAGCCTTGACGAACTACAGGCGGATCTGGACAATTGGCTTGATGAATATAATCAGTCACGGCCGCACAGTGGAAAGTATTGCTTTGGTAAAACGCCGATGCAAACCTTCCTGGACAGCTTGCCATTGGCTAAAGAAAAAGTGCTGAATAAGACCGCACAGACAAACTCGGTTGTGGCGTGAATGTCAGACCAAATATTGGCTATTACAAATAAGCATATCATCTCCTCCTTGTATTCTTTTTCTTCTTTACCTGAGTGTTCCCTGGGGTGGCAGCTTCTGGCAAGCTCAGAACCGGTTCGCCCTCCAAACGAATAAACTGGAGATTAGGTGTTGCCTTTTTAATAGCATCAAAATGCTGAATTTTTTCTGTTGGTTCTAATTCATCCTGTTCTTCTTGGCCTTCATGCTTCGGCAGTTCCGCCACGCGGACTTCAATATTGTAACCTTTATCTATACGATTGGCCAGTTTATTTAAGCTGATACGAAGTGCATTCATAAGCTCATTCTTCCGAGCTATAGAGGACGGTTTATAGTACTCGGTCATAATCTCCCGAGCCAGCTTTTCAATAGCCTTATCCATTTTGATGTTTATATGTGTATCAATTGACTTAAGCTCTTCGTCTGTAACTTCCTGATCGCTCAACTCGTTACGAAGTCTACGTATTTCAAGGAGTTCTTTATAGACGGTAATGATACGTTCAAGAGCAGTTGCTACTAACGCAGCAACTGCCGGGGTAGCATTGACATAGACAATAAGATCGCTGGAAATCGTACGAACTGTAAATTCCCCAGACTTTCCAGTAGTAATTTCAGAAAAAGTGCGGAAGATAAGTTCAAATTGCCTGAGCTCTTTTACATACTCACTGAATTGGTTTTTAACAACTTCACGTGGCACTAAAAATCCGAGTTCGCACTGACCTGGCTCAAGTTCATCACAACCGATATTGAGTTGAGGTAAAGCCCTTGTTATTTCTTCAATCGCACTTTTAAATCTTTCGATAATAGAATACCATTCCTTGACCTTCAAATGTACACGGACAGGTGTAATTTGGTTTTGATTAATGCATCCGATAAGCTTTTCCTTGAGCTGTGAGCCGAGATACTCATGGAAGCCAATTTGTTTCAATTGTTGGGTCCAGGTTGGGCTCAAACTTTCCACAATAGATTCATCAAGAGCTGAATAGACTGCTTGCAAAGCTTCTGTCATCATTTGCTGATGATTTTCGTCAGATTGCTGGATAAGCTGCTGAAGCGAGTCAATTAAACCCTGGAGACGTGCCAAGAGTTCAATCCTATTCAGATCCTCATTAAGTAAATGCGCAAGTGCATGTAAACGTTCAGTACTCATCTGTTTAATCTCCTCATGAGAAAAATATATTTTAAATGTATTTGAATGAGATTCTTTATGTTTTTGTTATCGGTTATTCTTGAATATGAGATAACTTAAAAAAGAAAAGGACCATATATCACCATTAAGGTGTGCATTCATAGGCTTCCTCAGCAAATATTCTATGCAGAGCCTTGTCAGTCACGCTCCCTGAGTTTTCTTAGACCTTCTGACTATCTTTGAAATCACCAAACAGAATCCAGAAAAAACTTTGGGCTACACTGTTATGATCCCAGTCAACTCAAGAAGTAAGTCTGGAATGACATTATCGGCCTTTTAGGATTTCCCTTTGTAAGTTGGCCAGTAAGAAAAGGATTGAAAGCTTTTGATAACCCATTGTATTTTGAAAGTGAGGATTTTCATATGACGGTTTAGAAAGAGTTTGTGCCCGTTTCAGTTGAAGGTAGGATAACTAAGGAAATGTTGGAGGAACTGCATACACAGTAAGCATTTTTACTGTACATGGAGGATGATGATAATTTGTCTTACTCACTACTCGAATTCCAAAAATATCTTTGTATGGAACGTAAATAGTAGTGCTTAACTATGGCAGAAACAAATCGAAACTCTGATCGTTTCTGAAGAAGGCTATTTAGTTGTTTCTGAGGTGGTGAGGATATCTGACCATCCCATCCACTGGCGGATTTTAATCCGCCCATTGCCCAAATCAACCAGACCACCTGTATCATAACCATAATCGCCAGAAATGAGAATATCGATGCTATCAGGTTTGTCGTTGATGTGAACCATGAATTCATGTTGACCGTTGTCGTTGATCGTGCCTATGCCAGAGAAAGTGGTCGTACCATCATCTTCCACAACAAGCCGTTCAAACTCTGTCACCTGGAACCGATTCTCGCCCCAGCGAAAAAACATGTGTCCAGAGAGATTGCAGTTTCTTAATTTTTTACAGAAGAAACCAAAAAAAGCTTTGCTGCACGCGGCCTCCTCATTTGGGATCCAACCGGCACCGGTTACGAAGGTGAATGCCTCGGGATCGACCGCCGCATAGGCCGTGTTGCAAGCCTCTTGTTCGAGTGTGAGTAAGCCGCTTGCGCACCTTTTAGCTGGGCCGCATACTTTGACTTCTGAAATACTTTCCTGTCCATCAGTATCTATAGGCGCCTCCGTTAACAAATGTCCCGAATGGCTGTTATGGTGTCTGTCAGCATATAAATTGGACGTCATACGCGTACCCTTATTAGCAAGAAATCTTCTGTAACTCGTTTTGTATTGCTTGTGAGGTAATTGCTCACTGTATTTTTGTCTCCACAATTTGTGGATACTTCCTGCATTTAGTTAAAGCTCGCTTGATGAAAGTCGATATACCTCTTTTTTCGTTTCCATTTGGGTTAATCGTTCTGGGCTAATGAAACTTAGCTTGGTTAGTAGAATCGGTCCCAGTTCTTTATTATAAATTTGAATATCTTCATATCATTTTACTTTTTATAGGTCAGTGCAGTTATATCGTTTGTTTTTATTATCTCGTCCTCTTCTCAAAGTATAACTTAGAATTCGTAAAATCCAAACAAAAGTGGGTTGGATAAGTCCCTACAATATGAGAAGATTCTTGCGTTTTTAGCGTCGAATAATTTTTCGAGAAAGTGTTTATTGCGTAAGGTCCCGACCAACCACATCTTGTATCGTTCTTTGAAAAGTTGATAATCGGCTCGTGATTTCATTGGAGATATATCATGAGCAGCAAACAGGCAAAATCAAATACCGAACGGCGGCAGTTTTGGCAGATGGCGATCGAGACCTGGAAAAATAGTGGTATGTCAGTGAGTCAGTTCTGCAAAGCGGAAGGATTGTCCGAAGGAACCTTTTACCGTTGGCGATGGAGGCTTTCCGTTCGTAACGCGCAGCGAAAGGAACCCGCCGATCCAAAGCCATCGGCTTTCATAGAGGTTGCAATGCCCCAGGACGATCCCGTCCCCTTGGAGCTTGTGCTTTCCTCGGGCCATACGTTGCGCATCCATTCGGCCGCCGACAACAAAACCTTGAGCAACGTGATATCTGTTTTACGCCAGGTGGGCTTATGTTAACGCTGCCCCCTTCGGTGCGCATATTCCTCTACACCCAGCCGACGGACATGCGTTGTGGATTTAATAAGCTTTCGATGTTCGCTCATCACATGATGGGCCAGGATCCATTCAGTGGTCATTTGTTTGTCTACTTCAACAAACGGGGTGACAAGTGCAAGATTCTCTTTTGGGATAGGACAGGTTTCTGTATCTGGTACAAGCAACTCGAAGAAGGTTCGTTCGAGCGCATCAACCATGCCGGCCAAACCACAACGCTGGAGATTGATATGACGACGTTATCTTTGATCCTCGAAGGGATCGACCTGTCCAAGGCCAAACAGCGCAAGCGGTACACACACCGCGTGTCTGCCTAAGAGATGTCACTCAAAAATATTTTCTGTTTTTCAGATATTGTTTTTGCTTCTTTTTCTGTCTTTGTTACACTGTCACTATCGTTATGGATGATGATGATGATTCTTCTAATCGTTTCCTCTTTCGATGACAGCAGAAATCAAGATCACCGCAGGCTCTTCTATCGAACAGTTGCCGAATGATCCCCAGACCCTTAAGCAAATGGTGCTCACGTTACTGGAGCAAATCGACGACTTGAACGGCCGGTTGTATTATCTCAAACGCCAGTTGTTCGGTAAACAATCTGAGAAGCTGGATCCCGCTCAACGCTTGCTGTTTGAGAATCTCTATGACCAGGTTAAAGCCAAGATAGACCAGCAGAAGCTGTCCAAGGCCCCCACGGTCAAGAAGCGAAAGAACGCAAATCATCACGGCCGGAACGCCTTGCCCCAGGATCTGCCCAGAGAAGTGATTGAGATCGAACCTCCTGACGAGGAAAAGATTTGTCCTGTTTGCCATAAAGAAAAAGAGCGTATCGGCTCCGAGGAAACCGAGAAGCTCGAATATGTTCCGGCCTCGTTTTACGTCAAGAAATACGTGCGGTATAAGTTTGCCTGCAAGGCGTGTGAAAGCCATGTCTCTATTGGTGAACTTCCGCCGATGGTGATTGACAAAGGCATCCCCGGCGAAGGATTGTTGGCTCATATTATTACCAGCAAGTATGGGGATCATCTTCCATTGAATAGATTGGAAGGTATCCTTCAAAGGCATGGCGTGAAGATCACGGTCTCGACGATGTGCGACTGGGTGGGCAAGAGTGTAGATTTGTTAGCGCCTCTGGTCAAAAGAATGCGTGCGAGGATTCTTCAATCGCCCCTGATCAATAATGCGTGTGAAAGTGCCCTCAAAAAGGCTATTCTTCATAGGAAAAATTCTTATTTTTTTAAAACCCCCAACGGCGCCCGAGTAGGCGATCTGTACATGAGCCTGATCTACACCTGCGAACTGAACGGTGTCAATCCCTTCGACTACCTCACTGAACTCCAAAAGCACGCCAACGAATTATCCTCACATCCCAGCCACTGGATGCCCTGGAACTACTGCCAGACACTCCAAGAAGCCGATGTCACCCGCTCCCAAACCTGTCATACCTCCTAAAAAATTCCGTTTTTTTCACGCTTGCCGAAAGGACACAATAATGTGTTATCGATGTCCTGGACCTTGTCAGATAGTTCTTGGTTCATAGCAAGACAGCAGCATGCCATCAAGTTAGTTCTACAAAGCCGAACCACTTTCGGAAGGAACCTTTTAATTTGCCCAAGTTTCGGGGCTATGCGATTCTTGATGTTTGGCTTCTTGCCTTGTAGTAGCTAACCTTGTGCGTATGATCGTTTCATTTTTAAGATTTTCTCAATCTAACCATCACTTTTCATCCCGATCATTTCTCGCATGGCAGTATGCTCGACGGTCATTGCTTCAATGGAAGCCATAGCTTGCTGACTTGCTTGGGTAACATTTTTGATCTCCGCCTGGAGGATCTGTTGGAACTGTTCAACGGCCTGCACATTGTCCGCCAGTGTGGAGGAATTATCTTGCAGCGTATCGCGCAGTGTCGCTTGTTCCTCAGT
>Ga0272441_10015306_pt1 | contig 10745 bp, 9 predicted proteins | sample SSMProp6N_FD_193582 | JGI IMG/M metagenome (GOLD analysis project Ga0272441, IMG submission 193582) | Marine sediment archaeal communities from Little Sippewissett salt marsh, Falmouth, MA, United States - SSM-Prop-6N | ecosystem: Environmental > Aquatic > Marine > Wetlands > Sediment ...
CCACATCTGGGCCAGATCGTCGCCCACAAAATGGTTTCCGGCCATGGCCGTGGTGGTTTTTCCGCAGCCGGACGGCGCTGCACCGGCCACCCAAGTCACACGGCCCCCGGAGCCTTCGATACCGGTGATGAACATGTGCTCGGCCAGTTCTCTGCCGTTGCCTTCATAGACAGCCTTGTCCACGGAAAAGCGGTGGTTCCCTTTTTTCAGCAGCAGGGTGTTGCCTGCGTAAGTGCAATTAAACGAATAGGTGGTGCGGTGGCTCCGGTCCATGAATACCCTTGCATTGGGCAGATCTTCGGACCGGTTGAGGCCCTCGCTGTGGATGTTGGTGTAAAAGTGCCCCAGCCGGCCAACCTCTTGTTCGAAATCCGCAAACGCGTTGCGGTAGAGGATTTCGGCACTGTGGCAGACATAGGCCGAGCTGGTGATTTCGATTGCGGGATTGGAGGCTGCCGCGCCCACGGGACCGCGAATATACAGCCCCACCACCATGGTGGCACCGCTCATGATGCCGGCCATTTTTTCCCGAACTTCAACCAGGGCATCATCCCTTAATGTCTTGTTCGCCAGGCTGCTGATCTTCTCACCGGGGTTGGCGATGTAAAAGGTCCGGTCAATGATGCGGCCCTGCTCCTCTTTGAGATCGAAATGGATGGTGTGCCCTTCCATGGCCAGAACCGCCTCTTCGCCCTTGTTGAGGGCAAGCTGCCGGATAAACTGACGATCCGCCTCGGACCCGGTGTTGATGAAAACCCGGGCGGGATCGCACATGGCGATGGCGTTGGCAATTTTGATCAGGATCTCCGGGCGGCTCAGCGTCCGTATGCGGGACAGGTGCTGCTCGTCCAGCCGCTTTTCAAACAGGGCCTGAGCCTGTTCGACATGTTGGATTCCCCCCAACTCCTGGGCAATGTCGATCCCCTCATTTTTTTTCAACATGGAAGTTACCCCTTTTCGACAGTAATAAAGACATCCTGCACGGTATCGCCTCCGGGTCAGCGAGCAGTCGACCAGCCCACCTCCGGTTCAATCGCCGTTGCCCCGCGCGCCGCGGTCACCGCTCATTTCACCTTCCAGCGACAAGGATGGTGCATGGAATCAAGTGTCGCCCCGTTGACTCTGGCAGCCGATAATTTCCGGCTCCGGCATGTGCCGGTCGATCCATTTCATCACCTTGTCAAACTCATCCCGAAACACCTGCAACGCCTTGCCCCGGTGGCTGACTCGGCTTTTTTCGGCCATGGTCAGTTGGGCAAAGGTTTTGTTCAACGGCGGATAGAAGAAAACCGGATCGTAGCCAAACCCGTTGGTGCCGGCAGGCGCATGCGTGATGGTGCCTTCGCAGCGGCCTTCATAGGTCAGCGCTGGTCCGCCAGGTACGGCTATGGAGATCACGCATTCAAACGCCGCCGACCGGTTGGTCTGGTCTCCCAGTTCGGCCAGCAGCTTTTTTCCGCGCTGCGCATCGGTGGCATCGGGGCCGGCCCAACGGGCGCTGTGGACACCCGGTGCACCGTTGAGCGCCGCTACCACTAGCCCCGAGTCGTCGGAGAGAGCCGGATAGCCCAGGATCCTGGCAGTAAAGCTGGCCTTTTTGTAGGCATTCTCATCAAAGGTGTCCCCGTCTTCCACCACTTCCGGGATCGAACCAAAATCATCCAGGTCTTTAATGGTAATCGGAAAGGTGTTGAGCAGGTCCCGGATCTCGGCGGTCTTGCCCTTGTTGCGGGTGGCAATGACAAGTGTCCTATTTCTTATCATAATTCCTCTACGCTGGCGGGAATAAACTTGAATCAAGTAACATAAAATCAGATAAACATCCAGCAATAATCGGTCGATTCAAAAAGCCGTTTTCATGGAATCATGACTGTGCTGCCCGTGGTTTTGCGTCCCTCCAGGTCCTGGTGCGCTCGGGCCGCGTCCTCCAGTGGGTAGGTCTGGCCGATTGAAATCGTTACCGCTCCTTTTTCCACCACCGCGAACAGATCGCGGGCATGGGCCAGCAGATCCTCCCGTTGGGCCGTGTAGGTCATCAGGCTGGGCCGGGTGAGAAATAAGGACCCCTTTGCCGCAAGCACCCCGATATCCAGAGACGATATGGCGCCCGATGCCTGACCGAAGGAAACCATCGTCCCCATGGGCCTGAGGCAGTCCAGTGATTTCATGAACGTGGCCTTGCCCACGCTGTCGTATACCACGTCTACGCCCCGGTCGCCGGTAATCGCCCTGACCTGCTCCACAAAATCGACTTCATCATACAGGATCGGATGGTGGCAGCCATTTTTTTTGGCCAACGCGGCTTTTTCCGCCGAGCCCACGGTGCCGATCACCTCGGCACCCAAGTGACTGGCCCATTGGCAGACGATAGACCCAACGCCTCCGGCCGCCGCATGGATCAGGATGCGATCACCGGCCTTCACCGGATGGCAGCCGTAAAGCAGATAGCGGGCCGTCATTCCCCGAAGCATCATTCCAGCCGCCTGCCGGGTTTCGATGCTGTCCGGCAGCCGAACCAGTCGATGGGCCGGGATGCAGCGCTCCTGCGCGTAGGCACCCGGTGGGATGCCGGCGTAGGCGACCCGGTCTCCCGGTTTAAATTCAGAGACACCGGAACCCAATGATTCCACGATGCCGGCACCTTCCAGACCCAGCACGGCGGGCAGTGCGGGCAGCGGATAGAGTCCGGTGCGATGATAAACGTCAATGAAATTGAGCCCAACCGCTTCCTGGTTCAGCCGGACCTCCCCGGGTCCCGGCGTTCCGGGATCAAAATCTTCCCAGCGCATGACGGCGGGGCCTCCGGTTGCATGAATTCTAACTGCTTTTGACATGGTGACCTCCTTTTCAAAAAGGATAGATGCCGATGGGGTTGCTTCTTATCGGGTTGATTGTCGATAACCGTCACTATAAGCATGGGTGGTCCAATTCCAATAGCATAAAAAACGCTCATAGATAGTCCACCCAGGACCAGCGGATCCGTCCATTGGCCGTGTTTCGGGTCAGATACCGCTGTCCGGCTGCAAATTCGATGGCCGCCCGAATCCGTGCCGGCGGGTGATCCAGTTCACCAGAAAGACGGTGGATCAACTTTCCTATGGGGGTTGCATCCACTTGGTCTGATTTCTCAGCCGGCCAGTCGCCCTTTTCTTCGATGAGCCGCTTCATCATCATATCGTAAATGACCACCGTGTGCTCCAATCGGACCAAGGGCCAGATCGCTTCGGCAGTACCCCGCCCGTCTTCGCGGATTCGGGCGATTTCTCCCAGCCACCGGTCGAACTGCCGTTCGCCATCGATCACGACTGCGTCCATGGTTTCCGACTGAACACCGGCCGTACGGATGATGGCGCGATTGGCATGGTACTGCCGCCAATCGTCGGACAAGATCTGCAGATCATATTCATCGACACGCTCCCGGACGTCGGTGCCTGGAAAGGGGGCCAGAATGTGAAAGCCGTGGCTGACGCCCATGGCCTTGAGATGGTCACCGAACGTCACGGTCTGCGCCAGGGTTGTCTCGGTTTCACCCGGCAGTCCCAGGATGAATGAAGCGTGGGGGTCGATGCCGCAATCCCGGCATAGCTGAATCGCATGCACGACCTGCTCCAAGGTGATACCCTTTTTAATTCGCCTGAGCATTTCGGGACTTCCGGATTCCACCCCGAAGCTGACCGTGGTGCATCCGGCCTGGCGCATCTTTTCCAGCACTTTTCGAGAGACCGTGTCCACCCGGGCAAAGGAGGTCCATTTGACCTTCAGCCCGCGGTCCACTATTTCGTTGCATACCGCCAGGCAGTGATCCGGGTTGGCCGTGAACAGGTCGTCGGCCAGATTGATCTGGTGAAAGTCCATGACACTCAGATCCTCCATTTCGTCCACCACCCGGACGGGATCGCGATAGCGGATCCGTGCGCCCACCATTTTACGTCCCACGCAGAAAATGCATTTGAACGGACATCCGCGGCTGGTGGTCATGCTTACCGGCATGCCCAGCGCCCGGTAACGTCCCAAAGGGATCAGTTGACGGGCCGGCGGGGCCAGTTCGTCCAGATCCGCCAGCGGCGGTGCGGCAGTCCTGACGATCCGGTTGCCGTTACGAAAGGCGATTCCTGCGATTTTTTCCCAAGGCGCATGGGTCTCAAGGGCTCGGGTCAGGGCCACAAGGGTATTTTCCCCCTCGCCGCACACCACCACATCTACCTGGTCGTAGGACTGCAGAATATTCGTTGCACAGAATGTGGCGTGGGGTCCGCCGATCACCGTGGTGAGGGATGGATCCATCGCTTTGACCGCTTCGAGGGCTTCAAGGGCATGATCGACGGTCATGGTCACGGCCGTGGCACCGACCAGATCCGGTTTGAAATCCCGCAGCATCGATGCCAAATAATCCCGGCTATACGGAAACACGACGCAATCCATTAGTTTGACTGGGTTCCCGGCCTGCTCCAATGCACCGGCCAGGAAAGCCAGGCCCAGGGGCGGAGACGGGGTTTCGGAAATGGGATAAAAGGGGTTGATCAGCAGTACGCGCAAGATTGACGGTCCTTATGACGGATGAAAGGCACGGCTCAGGGTGGAGTGATGAAGTCGGTCAGGATCACCTGGTACAACGCTTCGCCGATGGCGATACCCATATCGATGAATTGGGGCCCGTAACGCCGTCCGGTTCGGGAGCGGAAGGTCCCGCGGATCTTCTTTAGCAAGGCCATGCCTTTGGGAAAATGATCCACAAAAACCTCCAACGGCGGGTTCACGAATCCGACCATGTCCCAGACCGTGTGGTTGAAGTTGTCCGGCCCCCAGCGGAACTTGTCGGCGTCGTACAGGCAGTCGGAAATGATACGGGCCTGGCGGGCAGGCAGGCGTTGCTGGCGGGTAAATGCTTCGTGGTTGCGAATGGCTGCGCATACCTGGGTGATCTCTTCCGGCACAAGCGGATAAGTTCTCAGTATATCGTGTGCCGTTTCAGCCCCTTTTTCGGCGTGGGATGTCTCCTTGCGGCAGATATCGTGCAACAAGCCGGCGCACTGGGCCAGCAGCAGGTTCCGCTGAACCCGGTCTTTCGTATGGCCGGCCAGTCGGCTTTCGATAATGACCAGGGTGCCGGCATCGATGGCCACCTTTTCCGCGTGCCCCATACCGTGGCCGAAATTGTTATCGAGGCATCCGACCATGTCTTCGCGGAGTCTGACGATAGCGTCGTCGGAGTGGTAAAATCGCCGTGAACCCCTGACCTCGGACGGATGGGCACGATAAAAATCAGGCCGGGGATAGCCGGCCGCGATCTTGCGGGCGATCTTTCGAATCTCCAGGTAAACAGGGTCCATTGGCAAATCCTGTTGCCAAAACCGGCATTTCCGAAAGAAACGCCGGTTTCACGGTGACGGTGAAACCGGCGGCAAATTAAGCTGCTTGCTTTGAGGGAAAAGGGCACCACTCGTTCATCCGATGCTGCCGGTTTCTCCCTGTCGGTCAGTGTTCCACGTTGCGTTCACCATCGACCGATCGCCAGACCGCTGGCAGATGGCAATGATTGCGGAAGCGCAGTGGAATCCGTCGGCCATCCGTTCGTTAAACATCCAGCGAAAGGCCGAAGGGCGAACCGCACACTTTCCATCGGCCGTCCTCATTGATGAGCTCCAGGGTCTCCTCGAAGGTAAAGGTCTGTCCGAGGCCAAACAGTTTGGCCACGTAGGCAAAGATGGGATTGATGGCGGTCCGGCTGTTTCCCGAGAGGTGAATGGTGGCGGATTCGCCATCCTGGACCAGTGTTTCGGTTTCCAGGTGGGTGATGACCCGCCGCACCATGCCGATCCCGAATCCCCGGTCTCCGGCTTCGGCCCTCATGGCCTTGATGTGGACGACGGCAGCAGATTCCTCTTCATCGCCGATCAGCTCGTTGCACATAAACGCTTCCATATCGGCATCCAGGAGAAAGTAAGCCTTGGAAAAGTTGATGGCTGTTCCCGTGGCCGTCTGCTTGCAATCTGCAAAAACAAACACCACCTGAAGACACACCGCCAGGACCACCACCAGTATCCATGCTGAATTGTTGCTACGGTTTGACATGCTCAACGCCTCCTTGCAGGATCATCCCGGCACTATGCAAACGCATCGCCAGGTCCGGGTTACCGTATACGGATGTTAAGGAATTGGGTGAAAAGGTCAGAAATGGCAGTTAGCATGGATTATGTCATTAAACAAGTCATATGTGTCCCCTTGTTTTTAAGGGAAAATCAGGCTATCTGAATCCCCTTAAACACCATTACATTCATGGCATTTTTCCTGTCGCCTTTTTGGAAACCAGATTTGAAAAGGGGGAAACCGATGACCACGCACGAAACCATTGAATTTGACGTACTCTTTGTCGGTGGCGGCCCCGCCAATTTGGCCGGTGCTATCCGCCTGATGCAATTGGCTGCGGAAAAGGGCCAGGAACTGGAAGTGGCCCTGATCGACAAGGGTGCCGCCATCGGCTCCCACGCCATCAGCGGAGCGGTGATGAATCCAGCGGCCATCGCCGAGCTTTTCCCGGATTATCTGGCGCAGGGATTTCCCGTGGAGCAGACCGTGCGCGGCGACGGTTTCTTTTTTCTCACGCAGCGCCGCAGTTTTAAAATGCCGCTGGTGCCACGCCAGATGCACAATACCGGTTTTCCCATTGTCAGTCTCTCCCGGGTGTGCCGTTGGCTGGGGGATAAGGCCGAGGCCATGGGCATCAATATATTTCCCGGCTTCGACGGTAAAGAGATCCTTCTGGCCGGCGACGGCATTTCCGTGACGGGGGTTCGCACCGGCGACAAAGGGCTGGACAAGGACGGCAATCCCAAACCCAATTTTGAGCCGGGCATCGACTTGCTGGCCAAGGTCACCGTTCTGGGTGAAGGCGCCCGGGGCAGCCTGATGAAAGTGTTGGCCGATAAACTGCCTATCCGTTCGGGTCGTCTTCCCGAGGTTTTTGAAACGGGAATCAAGGAGGTCATCCAACTGCCGGAAAATCATTTTTTCAGCGCCAGTGCATTCAACGACGTGCATACGATGGGCTTCCCGCTAGATCTGGACACCCCTGGCGGTGGTTTTGTCTATGAAATGGCCAAAAACCGTATCGCCCTGGGTTTTCTGGTTGCCCTGGGCTACGAGAGCCCGTCGCTGGACCTATACGACACGTTCATGCGCTTCAAGCACCACCCGATGATCCGGAACCTCATCCGGGGCGGCAAGGTGGTCGAGCAGGGGGCTCGCGCCGTATCCACCGGCGGTTGGTTTTCCATGCCGCACCTGGCCGTGGACGGCGCCCTGTTCACCGGAAACGGCGCTGCCATGCACAGCACGCCGGCCATCAAAGGCATCCACCTGGCCATGAAGTCGGGCATGCTGGCCGCCGAAACCATCATGGACGCCCTATCGGCCGGAAATACCAGACGCCACACCCTGGACGGCTACAGCCGGCGGATCGAGACCAGTTGGGCCGGTGCGGAGCTTCGGGAAGGCCGCAATTTCGCCCAGGCGCTGGCCAAGAAAGGACCGATCAAATGGATCCACCTGGCCGCCCAGTATATTTCCAAGGGCAAGGGCCTGATCGATCGCCTCCCTGCTGTGGACGACGCCTCCACCCTGACACCCGTGAAAGACCACGCAGCACTTGCCGAACCTGCCCAAGCGCAATCCAAGCCGGTCACGGACGATCCGGCCATGGTGGACAAGCTCACCGGCGTTTACCTCTCCGGCACCCTGCATCGGGAGGACCAACCCAGCCATGTCCTTATCCACGACCAGCGGGTGTGTGTGGAAAAATGTTATCCCACCTATGGCTGCCCCTGCACGCGGTTTTGCCCGGGCGATGTCTATGAGATGGAAACCCGCAAAGACGGCGGCGGCATCAAAGGTATCAAGGTCAATTTTACCAACTGCCTGCACTGCAAGACCTGCGATATCAAGGATCCCTTCCACAACGTCACCTGGACCTGTCCGGAGGGCGGGGAAGGACCCAATTACAAACAGGCCTGACCGGTTCAGGCCATTCCTTCAGGAGAACTGCAGATTATGGACAGCAAGACACGTTATGACGTCATCATCGTCGGTGGTGGGATTATGGGCTCCACGACCGCCTATTACCTGACACGCAAGGATCCGGGATTGAACGTGGCCGTCATCGAGCGGGATCTGGCCTATACCCGGGCCTCCACCACCCTGTCCATGGTCAACGCCCGGATCCAGTTCAGCCTGAAGCAGAACGTCCAGATTTCCCAGTATGCCTTCGATGTGCTGGAACACTTCGAAGAGGAGATGACGCTGGCCGGCAACCGCCCCAGTATCGCTTATCACCGCGAGGGCAACCTTTTTCTTTATGAAGAACCCGCGGCAGCCGAGGCCAAAGTGGCCATGGCGATGCAGCAGACCTTGGGCTGTCAGGTCCAGTGGTGGTCGCCAGACGAGATCAAGGCCCACTATTCCCTGTATGCGACCGAGGGGTTCGCCGGTGGCACCTTCGGCGCCCATGACGGCCATTTCGACGCCTACGCCGTGCTCATGGGCTACAAGGCCAACGCCAGGGCCCAGGGGGCCGTTTACATCGAGGACGAGGTGACCGAACTGGTGGTCGACAGCCGACGGATCAGCGGCGTAAAGACCGCCTCCGGTGCCGCCTATGCATCTGCCGTCGTCGTCAACTGCGCCGGTGCCTGGTGCACTGAATTGGCCGGAACCGCCGGGGTGGACCTGCCCGTGAACCCGGTCAAGCGCCAGTGCTTTTGCCTGGACCCGGCGGTCAAGCCCGACGGCCCACTGCCCCTGACGGTCCTTCCGTCCGGGCTCTACTTCAGGACGGAAACCGGTGGAATGGTACTGCTGGGAAAATCCATGGATGACGACCCGGTGGGTTTCAATTTCACCTGGGATCAGAACCGGTTCATGGATCTTCTGTGGCTGGAACTGGCTGAATTCGTTCCGGTCTTCGAGCGGCTGAAGCTGGTGCGGGGCTGGGCGGGTCTCTATGCGGTCAACACCCTGGACGACAACGCCATCCTCGGCGAATGGCCTGAAATCAAAGGTTTTTACTTGGCTAACGGCTTCTCCGGGCACGGCCTCCAGCAGGGCCCGGCCGTGGGCCGCTACATGAGTGAACTGATCGTCGGTGACACGCCGACCCTGGATCTGTCCATTTTCAGCCCCCAGCGCATACTCGACGGCAAACCGATAGCGGAGGGGGGGATCGTCTGATGGATACACCGATTGCCGGCAATATCGTTCGGGACAAAATCCGTGAAAGCAAGCTGGCCTGTGTGGGGCTGGCCTCCATCCGAGAACTGAATCGGCTGGTGGGCGAAATTGAAGGGGCCTCCGGGCAACGCTTTATCCGAATGGAGATGGGCATCCCCGGCATGGCCCCGCCGGAGATTGCCGTGGATGGAGAGATCAGCGCCCTGAAGGCGGGCGTGGGCGCCATCTACCCGCCTTTTGACGGCATCACTTGCCTGAAGACCGAAATTTCCCGTTTCGTGAAGCAATTCCTGGACACCCGTGTGCAACCGGCCCACTGCCTGCCCACCGTGGGTTCCATGCAGGGGTGCTTTCTTTCGATGATGATGGCCGGCCGCCGGATCAAGGGCAGGGATGGCATCCTGTTCATCGACCCGGGATTTCCCGTGAACAAGAAGCAGGCCCAGGTGCTGGGGTTGCCCCGGGAGAGCTTCGACGTTTACGATTTCCGGGGGGACCGGCTGCGGGACAAGCTGGAATCCTACCTGTCGTCGGGTCGCATCGGCGCCTTGATGTACTCCAACCCCAACAACCCCGCCTGGATCTGCTTCACGGAGAAAGAGCTGGGCATCATCGGCGAGCTGTGCACGACTTACGATGTCATCGCCCTGGAAGACCTGGCCTACTTCGGCATGGATTTCAGGCAGGACACCTCCCGGCCGGGGCAGCCGCCCTTCATCCCCACGGTGGCCCGTTACACGGACAATTATATTCTGTTGATTTCCAGCTCTAAATCATTCAGCCTGGCCGGCCAGCGTATCGGCATGACGGCCATTTCCGATCGCCTGTTCGAATCCACCGGCGACGGCCTCGCGCAATGGTTCGGCAGCGAGCGGTTCGGCTACGCCTATATCTTTGGCGGTATGTATTCGTTGAGTTCAGGCGTGTGCCACAGCACCCAGTATGGCCTGGCCAAACTGCTGGAGGCGGTCAACGACGGCACGTACGACTTTGTCGCGGCGGTGAGAGAATATGGCGATCGCGCCCGAACGATGAAGCACCTGTTCACGCAAGCCGGCTTTTCGCTGGTCTACGACATGGATGAGGACCAGCCCCTGGCCGACGGCTTTTACTTCACCGTTGCCTACCCCGGTTTCACCGGCGTCCAGCTGGTGGAGGAGTTGCTCTACTACGGCATCAGTGCCATTTCCCTTGAAACGACCGGCAGCAGCCGTACCGAAGGCATCCGGGCCTGCGTGTCGTTAACCGGAAAAGATCGCTTTGGGGAGTTAGCGGATCGGTTGACATGGTTTGATGCCGATCATAAAAAAGGCCTGCGCCGCATCGACTGAAACCTCATCGGTTGGCATTTTCATCCACATCCGGGACTCAGATCCGTCCCTCCTCTACGGCGTGGCAGGCGACCATGACCTTGTTTTCAACGATCCGCATCTCGGGTATTTCCTCGACACATCGTGGGTTGGCGTAAATGCAGCGGCCGTGAAAGACACACCCGCTGGGCAGGTTGATGGGGGTGGGCACTT
>Ga0272441_10015307_pt1 | contig 10745 bp, 10 predicted proteins | sample SSMProp6N_FD_193582 | JGI IMG/M metagenome (GOLD analysis project Ga0272441, IMG submission 193582) | Marine sediment archaeal communities from Little Sippewissett salt marsh, Falmouth, MA, United States - SSM-Prop-6N | ecosystem: Environmental > Aquatic > Marine > Wetlands > Sediment ...
TTTACGGGACCATCAAATTTAATAGAAATCATAAAAAAAAATAAAAAAATGGTCAAAGGAGATCCCCACACGGGTGGTTGCTTTTTTTCTTAATGGTTGTCTTTAGATCATTATGACGAAGTTCTTTCTGGATTGGTATTGGAATTGTTAAAAAACAAATGGTGTAATTGATTATAAAAAAAATATATAAGGTAAATAAGTTCAAAATTGCGTTAATTTTTTAATCTTAGGGTTATTCGGTTGATTTCATTCTAAAAACAGGATTATTGCTATTTCTTTAGAAATAATTCCAGTTTAATCTTGCCCAGCAAGCATTCAATTCCTTCAGCAGTTGTCTTTATTTTTACTATAGATTGTTATCTCGGGATTTAAGATATTAAGCAGCAGCCGCACTTTGGGGAAAAGCGTTGCTTAACAATTCAATTACATCAGATCATTCAATATATTTTATTGAAAAACAGACAGACGGGATCTGCAGAACCTTTTTCAGACTGATGTCCGTTTTTCGATTTAGAATATTGACTAAAGATTACGAGATCACAAAATTTTAGGTTCTGAAAGAATAAGCGTACATGAGCGGGTCATAAAGAACTATCAGCAGAGTGTTTATTAGAAGGTTTCAAATACGTTTTTGGGTGATTGCCGAAATCTGCGGTGATCCAATTGAAGAAGCCGCAGGAGGTGTTAAGGTGTTAAGCGAAAAAACAGGGAGTGATGATAATTGTTTGGTTATTCAAGGTCTGCAGATCCTTTTTTATTTAGAACGTTATCCTGATTTCCGGACTGGATAAATTTTTCGTTATGAGGAGAAAAACCGGGGTATGTATATATGAGGTGCAGGTGAATGAGAACTACCGGCAAAGTGGTCATAAGAGAGTTTGGGGTATGGTTTTAAGCATTATTGGGAACTGTGAGATTGAGTTGGCATGATGTGTTGATTGGTTGGGTTAGGGTTTGGCTATCGTAATCGTTTTGAAAAAATTTGAGGTTGTTTTAGATAGCAGCAAGCGTGATTCGCCACTCTCTAAAGCTTTGTTGGAGTATGCTGGATTTTAATTCCTCATAATTCCGGTGCAAATAGATCGACATTATCAAAAACACGAGCATAAGAAGTGAACTACCGTATTTTGTGGATGGTCCTCATGATTTTAGAATTTAAAAAAGCTGCGCCTAATAGAAATACCTTTAATTTTTGACAATATAAATAGAAACATTACAGATAAAAACGGCAGAAACCAAAATAGGTCTGCCGTTAACTTTGAAGTAAAATTTAATCTATTATTACTGTAAAGTCCTTTCTCCTTCTGCCACTATGTGAGATATCCCACGTCCCAAAGATTCACTTTTCCAGGTTCCACCTCCCTTTGTTCCTTTAAACTTGCCAGTACCATCTATGTCTGTAAATGTACCTTCCCACTTACCTTTGCCTACCATTTTACCTTCCGAACTTGCGTACCGTTTATCTCCGTTAGGCCAAGTCAGCACACTATAACCAAACATAGTACCCTGACCGGTTTTGGTATTGAAATCCATAGTGCCCCTATTATACCCAGTCATTCTTTCGCCCGTTATATCATCAACCCACACTTGTGTGTTCTCATACAGCCCAATTACATGTCCTTCGACGTCACCAACTTCTATTTGGTTCCATTTGGTGTTTATACTTGTGGCGGAGGCTTTTATCTTTAATTTTTCTCCAGCCACCGCACTGTTAAATGTACCTAAAACCAATAACATAATTAGTGCCATCGTCGTAGCGTAAATTCCGATCCGGGGCATCACTTTCCTCCTTTCAATGTTTTTTTATATTACAATGGTTTGGTCAATAAGAAGGCATCACCCCCTTTCTAACATGAGAATGATGAACAGCTATGAGACAATAGCTAAATAGAAGATACCAGGTTTACTAATTGCGACAGAAAGGGGAGCAATTGTGATGTCTATGAGAAATGAATGAGGCAGCTGAAAAAGATGGCAGTGCGATCGAGAAAGCATCAGGTAGCACTGAAGTCGGTAACGATTGAGATTTCCCCAACAAATTGATAACTTAATAGCAACCTATGTGTCAATACCAAATCGTGTTACATTGCTACACTTATTTTGCCCCTATTTGGTGTGATAATGAATCAGAGTGCCCCCTATATGTTGTGGTCGCCCTGCGCAAATTGGATAAATGGTGATATCATACCAATACTTTTATATATCATATGGTTTTAATGGGTTATGATAGATTGAGAATATTCAAATCCAGCCAATATTACAGATACCATAATTGACCATCGCCAAGTCAAGCAAATCCTGCCATCTCAATCAACTGACATTTTAGAAATATCAATTCGAAATCTGGCAAGAAGCAGCAGTTGATTCCTCTCTCTGACCATTTTAAATTTAACCTTCCTGTGCCTGAATAATTTGCTGGTAAATCCTGCTTGAAAATCCTGCCAGTTGTCCATGACATTTGACCAACATTAAAACCAAAATTTAATAGCAATCATCCTCTGCTGACTATTTCCAAAAACCTTCTCCAAAAATCCCTTAAGGTTAGATCTTAAAAATTTATGGTCCATCAGGCAGAACCTCCCGTAAGGGAGGGTCTGTCCAGGTCTTTATATATCATTATATATCATTGGAACCGTTTCAACATACGCTATTATGTTTGCTTTCAATTGGTTAGATGCCACGGGCATTTTACCGACCCCCCGTTTTAGTTTTACCGACCCTAGGTTTTAGCTTTACCGACCCATGGTTCTGGTACGCTATCGGAAACGGTAACGACCGAAACCGACATGGACTTTTTGACGTTGGTCAATAAGCGTCTGGACCATGTGAAAGCCTACAACTCGGATGAGCATTACCGATCATACTTGTATCTAGCCAAGAGATGGGCAAATAAGTGGGGCAATTTTATGTGCGGAGAGCTCTCTTCAGTGGTTATCCAGCAGCATCTGTTGCAAAGGCGTAAAATTTCAGCTTTCACAGCAAATAAGGATCTTCGCTACTTGCGAGCTGCATTCAACTATGGCATTCGCAAAAAACTCATTACCGACAACCCCACTGAAGGGCTCGACTTTTTTCCGGTTGAAAAAAAAATAAAATATGTTCCAACCAACGAGGACATCGACAAAGTAATTGCTGTCGCTGACCCAGATACCCAGGATTATCTTTGGACAATCCGGGAAACTATAGCCCGGATGAGCGAAATAAACCAGCTTCGGTGGGAAGACGTTAATCTGGAAACTCGGTTCATCATTCTTTATACCCGGAAAAAGAAAGGCGGTCATCTTACCCCAAGAAAAGTCCCGATGACCCAGAAGCTGCATGAAGTGCTCAAATCTCGGTTTGAAAGTCGCGACCCAGACAAACCATGGGTTTTCTGGCACCGATACTGGAGCCGAAAAAATGGAAGGTTTGTTGAAGGCCCCTTCGGTGACCGTAAGAAAGTCATGAAGCGGCTATGCAGCAAGGCCGGTGTCAGATATTTCCGGTTTCACCCTCTCCGGCACTCAGGGCTTCGATTATGGATGGGAATAATGTGCCCATCGGAGCCATCCAACGGATACTTGGCCATGAAAACCGTAAAACTATCGAGATTTACCTGCACAGCATTGGCGATTTGGAGCGTCAGGCAATGACTGCATTCGAGCGCGCCAGGGAAAAGTCTCACACGGATTCTCACACGGACGGCACACCATAGAAAAAGGGGTTAGCCAGTGCCGCGGCTAACCCCTTATTATTGTTGTCTTTTAATGGTGCCGAGGGACAGAATCGAACTGCCGACACGGGGATTTTCAGTCCCCAAAAGCCAACTAAAACCAGTTTCAAAAAATTCCGCATTCAACTTCACAGACCTTCACATTTATCTTCATAACTAACAATAAATATTGACACAAACAAAATTCCGAGTTATTAAAAGACCAGCTATTATCTTTACAAACTATCGTTAAACTGCACTAAATTTGACAAAAAAATAGGGGACTGGTAGGGGACTGAACATGAAAACAGGGAAAAAACCGTGGAGGCAGACATCTTATCCTGGGGTGCGCTACCGATTCCATCCGACACGCAAACATGGTATTCAACGCGACCGATATTTTGCAATTCGACATTACGTCGATGGGCAAAGGATCGAGGAAGGTGTCGGATGGTCCTCTGAAAAATGGACGGCGGCTAAAGCCGCGGAGCTCAGGTCCAAGTTACAAAATAACAAAAAGACTGGTATTGGCCCTCGTTCGCTCAGAGAAATGCAGGAACAGGGCGAAATTGAGAGGGAGAGGAGGATAGACCTTCAAGCAGCCGAAAAAAGGCTCAAGGTGCCTTTTAAAACCTTTTTCGATGAAACCTTCCTCCCGGACGCGAAACGGCATTGGACGCCGGAAACGGCGCGTAAAGCCGCGGAGCACGTCAAAAACTGGATTGCCCCCGTGATAGGAGACCTCCCCTTCCGCGAAATCAAAAAGGGCCACCTGGGTCGAATACGGGCACGGTTGAGCGAAGCCGGACGCAGCGCCCGAACGCAGCAATATGTTTTTCGCACCCTCACACAGGTGTGGAACGCCGCACTTGACGATGGGCTGGTTGACACCCCCTGCCCCACCACGCTGCGATCATTTAGGTTACCCAAGGTCGACAACCAGCGCGAGCGAGTCCTGACGCCTGACGAAGAAAAGATACTGCTCGCAAAAGTTAAAATCAGGAGCCACCAAACTCACGACATGGCAGTTGTCGGCCTGGATGCAGGTCTGCGGTTCGGGGAGATAGCCGCCCTTACCTGGGGTTGTGTCGATGTCAATAAAGCGTCGCTGCTTGTCTTGGACACCAAGACTCATGTGAATCGCACCGTGCCGATGACCGAAAGGCTCGTGAAACTTTTTCGTTCCCTGCCCTCTGGCCAGTCCGGAGATTTGGTTTTTCCAAACAGCCGCGGCGGTATTCAAACCTTTGTGCCGTCGAGCTTTATACGCGGAGTGGCGGATGCGAAGCTGAACGAGGGGGTTAGGAATAAAAAATTGAGGGTCTCTTTTTATACTTTGCGGCACAGCTATGCGACGCGTCTATCCGAATCGGGAGTCGAACTTTACCGTATCCAAAAACTGATGGGGCACACGACCCCAGTAACGACCCAGCGCTATGCGAAAGTGTCCCATGACTCTTTACGGAAGGCTGTAAGTGAGATGGAAAGGCATCATACGAGGGAAGCCGAACAATCTTTAGGAGCAAAGACAGACCGCAAGGCCAAAGTAATCCAGCTGCATAGAACCTCTTAAAGGACCTTTCCAATTCTGTGGCGTAGGGTATGCTCTCCGAAAAGCCATTTTCACTTCGGCATGGTTCCCTATTTATATTGTGCGAATCCTATTTTGGAGAAGAAAAAAAATATGGCTCGTGGGTATTTTAAGCATTTAGACGTCGAATTATTGAGAGAATATGCGAAAAAATGGGTTAAGCGGTTTGATTATGTCATGTTTGAGCAAATAGAATTAAGGATGTTTTCGCATCCGCACCACCTCGATGATATCGCCCGAGATCAACCCGAAGTTGTTTACGCGATTATTTTTAAGACTCTTGAGCCAGCTGAGGATCCCATTTCGAGACTTTCAGGCGATGCCAAAAAGCTCGTGGAGGAATTAGGCAGCTCTTTGGCAACCGACAATGAGGCCCCCAAACTATCAAAAAAGGAAAGGCAGGTTTTGGTGGATTCCATCGTCGGCGTTATAGATGAGGATCACCCAAGTCGGATAACGAAAGGCGCGCCAATACGTCCGTTTGAAAGGTTAGTCGCGGCAACAGAATACTACGGGACTCTCTGGCCTAAAAGCTATCGCGCTTTGGTCGGACGCGATTTCAAGAACATTTATAACAATGAACCTCCCCCAGGCAAGGACTATTTGAACGAGTGGATTTTCATCGCTTTGCAGAAGGGTCAGGCTCTGCCCCTTGGCGTGGACAATGAAACCGATCCGGTAATCTTATACCAGGCCCCTGTTCAAAAGCGACGGGCGAAAATATCTGAAAAAGATGAGTGTCAGAGAATTGCCTCCGAAGTCTGGCTCAAACAACCAACCCTAAAAATAAAATACATGAAGTTACACCCTGGGATCCGAGCCTTAACAGGAAAGCTCTTCAGCAAAAAGACGATACACGTGTGGTTATCCGAGGTCGCACCTGAGGATGTTAAAAGGCCAGGGCGTCTGAGCGGCAAAGCGTTAAGGAGGCAAAAGGCTTTGTGCGAAAAACTCGGAATAGAGTGGCCTCATTAATACTTAACCTGCATCATCTTTAGTAGACTTTTCCATTCAAGCTCCCGTTTCACGACGGGAGTTTTTTTTGTTTATTTACCTCTAAACCCGCTTCCAGAGCGGGTTTAAAAACTCCCGGTTTTTTAAAAAAACTCCCGTTTTGGCCAACCGGAAGTTTTAATCTTCCGTTTATGGGTTCATAGTGTGGAAAACTTCACACGGAGGAACCATGAAAACCAAAAAATCAGAAACTACTACTATAAAACATCTACGACCGGAATTGAAAGAGTTTCAGGAGAAATGGCCTCCTATTTTCGCCGGAACGTCACTCGACGAAATGACCAAAGGGGCAATTTGCTGGAGAACGGTTCAGAATGAAAAATCAAAGGGGATCGCGCCGGCAAAGATTTTTATTCGTTCTGGGTCGCGGAAATTGCTGGTCGTCCGGGACGAGTTTCTGAAGTACTGGCAAAAAAAATTGACGGCAACTGATGAACATGTCGAGGATGGAATCTAAATGAAATCTGCCACATGCGAGATGTTGAAACCCACTAAAGATAGTCCCTGCAGGAGTTACGTAAGGCCTATCAATGAATCAGAACCGGGATTTTGCAAACACCCCACACTATTTCATTGTATTGAAGCCATGAAACAAAAATTGCCTACTATCTCATATGCAGATCTTGCTGATTATATCCACTGCAGGCTTCGATACAAATATAGAAGTATTGACGGTCTCCATTTGAAACCCGAGCACTTGCCGGAGTATTTAAAACTGGGCCGGGCATGGAAGGCGTATATCCAATATTTGTACAATGGAACCGACTACAATATGGAAATCCAGTCTTTGCAACTCGATGACATACAACAAGCCAAAACAAATGCATTGGCCCGAGCCGGTAAAGATTTGGAGATAATTATTAAAAAGGAAGGGCTGATCGGTTGCCAATACAAAATCTACGTCCCGGTCGGTCAGGAACAGATAATCGTATCGGTAGATCGCGCTTATGATGATCACATCGTTGAATGTAAGCTTTCAGGACGTCCGGACTTCTACAGGCAACTCGAGAATCTCACCTATCAGTTGGGCACCTATTTTATGGGAAATGATGCGTGGGAGTTTGCGGATGTGGAGATCATTCGGGTGCCGACACTGAAGCTCAAACCAGATGAAACGGCTGAGGCATATGAGGAGCGTTGTTACGGTGACATCGTTAGCCGCCCAGCATTTTATTTCCTGGGTTGGAATCGAAAAACCCGGAAGTACGGTGTGCGATTTTGGCGAAGTGAGTTCGACCTTGATGAAATCTTCCGTACATATGTGTGGGTCTTTCAAGAACTTCGAGAGACCCTTAGACGGGGTTCATGGTACCCGAATTATTTGGCTTGCCACGTACCAGCGCCCTGTATGTTTTTACCTATTAAAAAATCCGGCGTTGTGTCACCGGAAATCTATGAACGAAAGGAGGTGAAAAAATGAAGAAATGGAATAAAGAGGAAAAAGGACAGTCGGGTCGGTTTATTGAGCTATACGGTGATACGGGGGTAGGAAAAACAGTATCCACTCTACAAACGGCACCACCGCCTATTTGTTATATCCAGACCGAGCCAAGATCTTTGGGACCGAGTCTGGATGCAGCTAATCGGCCTGACATTGAAATCGACGTATTTGTCTACGACGACTTTCCTGACCTTATGGAATTTGTCACCAATCCCGACAACTTTGACCGGTATGCATCAGTTATAGTGGATTCCTACTCCCACTTGATGAGCGTCGCGCTGTCAGGGGAAATTACAGATGAGGCTTTTGAAGCCAAAACCGAGGCAGAGCGGCAAACCAAGCCTTTGGTGTCAAAAGCTAAAATGTCTATCGAAGGCTTTGGGGGGCTGTCGGCGAATATGTTTCGACTGACGGCCGCATTGGGCAGGCTTTCACAGGCCGGAAAATGCGTGGTTGTCACGGCGTTATTAACGGAAAACCCGCGGTATAACCGCGAGTTGAGTGCGGCCCCGGCGTTAAAAGGCCGCGAGTTTCCAGCGAACATGCCCGGGTTTTTCGATTTGATCGGCCTGGTCCAAACGCGGACCGACAACGAAGGGAAGGTTATTTACCCTCCATGGGTACGTTTCCAATCCCCGGATGGTTCGTTCTTGGCGAAATTCACCGGGAAGGGGGACAAAACCGAAGGACCCCTAAATATTAAAAAAATCATAGAGAACACATAAGGAAGAAGACATTATGGCTATAGATCTCAAAGACAGCGGTCGTGACGTGATAGATCTTGACTTCGAAATTCCCGACAAAGGTGTAAGCACATGCCGGATTGAGGAGGGTATTCAACAGTACACCAACCCGACAAGTGGAAAGACCAGCCTGAGAATCCCCCTTGTGATCGAAGATGTTGCAGAGGGACCAGAGAGCAATATCGGCCTCAAATTGAGTCATTTTTGTCCGATTGAAACCGCCTGGGGAGAGAAACAGCTCGCCGGTATTTTATCCCTCGTGGGGCTTATGGACGCTTGCGCAGAGAAATTCGGGACCGAGGTGGATTCAACAAGCGAGAAGTTTTTGAATTATATCAAGCTGAAGTTGCCTGACAAGCTTCTCAAAGTGCACCACGACGTCAGGACTGACAATAAAGGTCGCGAGCGCCCGACAGTGGCGCGATTCGAAAGGCTGAAAAAGAACCAAAGAAGTGTCAGCAAGCCGGATGAGAGCAAGGGTAGCTCCGGTGCTAAGTCCGATTGGTAATACGACAAAAAGTCCTGGCCCCTGGGACTTTAAATGCAGGGGCCACAATCCTTATGAAGCTTACGAATTCAAAAATTATTAGACGTGGTGCGCTTAAGCCGTCTGTAGTTCCAGATGGGTTCGCCCTGGTCGTTGATACCCGAGAACAAAGGCCCCTTTTTGTGGACGGCCCCGGTGATATGGACGTTATCACAGACACCCTGCATTATGGCGATTACACGATTCGGGGCTTTGAGAATATCTTTGCCATCGAGCGAAAAAAGATGTCGGATTTTTATTCTTATATCGGAAAGCAGCGTGACCTAACCATCAGAAAAATGAGGTGCTTTCGTGAAATGGTGTCATCCGGTGGCTTTGTTGGATTGGTTGTCGAAGCATCGGAAAGCGATGTGCTGGCCGGCTATCTCATGTCCCGAGTATCACCGGAAACCGCCCGCCAGGCTCTGGTCTCATTCGAGATCAGGTATGGTGTTCATGTTTATTATTCGAAATCACGGAATGATATTGCCCGGTGGATACTGGATCGCGCCATCAAATTCTACCGGGTTATGAGGGAATCAACAATATGACAATAAAGTTGAAAGACGACGGAGCAGATCTGGTCGACCTGAAAGGAGAGGACACGAAAAGCAAGTGGGCAAAGGAGATAGTCGAAAATCTTACCACAAAGCTGCCCATTATGACCAGCATTTCGAAGGGCACCAGATCAGCGCACTTCAATTTTATCGGATTGGCCCGTCATGCCAGCATGGCAGAGGCACTCATCCATAAATCCGCCAGGTTTAAAACAACCTCGGAGGTTTACCGTGCCGCGATGTACCTGGGCATGTCCTTGCTGTACAACTTGAGCAAGGATGAGGGCACTTTGGAGCAAAAAGCCCGGGCAGAACAGGTCTATAAAATAATAGAGGTCATGGAACAATTGGACCATAGCCGGATGATCTTAGACGCCGTGGTGGTGAGCGCCCGCAACGTTATTGAGTGTGCTGACTCTGGGGTTATCGAATACGGTGCAGTGCCGGAGAATATTTCAAAACTGGTGGAATCCCTGCCGGCCAGCTTGCAAAAGGTTGCTCAGGGGAAAATCAAAAGGATTATGAAAGGAGATAACATCGTGGACATTACCGAAACCCGTATTTGGAGAGGCGCTAAGGGAAGGAAGAAAAGGGATATATGAACCATAACATGTGGTTACTTTAATATCTTAACATGCTTACACCATAACATCATAACATCTTGAGACGATGTATATCATCATAACATTATATTTTCGTAATATTTTAACATCTTTAAAATGAAGATATCCTATATATAGTAAATAGTAAAAAGTATATAGTATATAAATATATAAGGAATGTATTATGGCGCCGTCGCCCCAAATGCCAACCACCGAAAAAATGATATTTGATGCACGAGACAGGCTCTCGAATTTCAAGGGCAAGGAATTTCGAAAAGGCCAACTCGAGGCTATAAAAAGCGCATCGGAATCCGACAAGAAGGTGGCCGCTATCCAAGCGCCCACAGGATCCGGGAAAAGTTTAATCGGCAACACTGTAGGGGTGATCAATAACCGTAGTTGTTACCTTACCTCGACAAAACAGCTCCAGCATCAGATAGTAAAAGACTTCCCAGAAGCAAGGCATATGATGGGAAGGGGCAACTTTGCCTGCAATCAGGACCTTCATAACAGGACCGCTGATTTGTGCATCCATTCCCGAACAACCCCCTGCAATTTAAAACCCGAATGTTTGTATGAG
>Ga0272441_10015308_pt1 | contig 10745 bp, 7 predicted proteins | sample SSMProp6N_FD_193582 | JGI IMG/M metagenome (GOLD analysis project Ga0272441, IMG submission 193582) | Marine sediment archaeal communities from Little Sippewissett salt marsh, Falmouth, MA, United States - SSM-Prop-6N | ecosystem: Environmental > Aquatic > Marine > Wetlands > Sediment ...
TAGAAACACCCTGTCCTAGTTATATAGATTTTGAGTATATCAGTGAAGACAATAGTCTTTTAGTTGTGAGTGAAAATAGCTCAGGGATCGAAAAAATATATATAGATACTGGCAATAAAATAAAATCTTTAAGCATTAGATTTCATACAGAAGGATGGAGTGTAATGAAAGGTTCATCAAGCCCCGATCTAATGTCGAATCCTTCTGATAAAAAATTCTGCCGTTTCCTGCCTGTTGCAAGGAGAGAACTCCATGAAGTCGATATAACAGTGAATTCAATATTTCAATTTCCAGATGGATTGTCAGCAATCATTGAAGGAAGTAACTACACCGAGCCACCGGTTTTTGAATGCAGAGAATATTACTTCAATGACAAGAGATTTGAAAAGATCAATATTGCTGGTATCGGGATTGGATATCCTGACCCTAATAAAAACCAGATTATTAACCTGTCTAATAAAAAACTTGATGCAACATTTATTGAAAAAGGAGGATCTTATACAAGTTGGCATGCTCCCTGTGAATTTAACTTTACATCACCCTATGATGTTTTTGATCCTGATAATAATACTCTTTGGTTGATTTATAAAGATAATGACACTGGAAATTGGCATTTTTACAAGCTTTCGACCGAATCAGGAAATCTGGTCGATTCCTTCATTATTGATGCTGATGAGATATCAGAAATCAATGGAAAAGTAATTCCAGATCCACTCCAGAGTTATTTATATTTCATAAATGAGACATCTGGAGATATTGTAAAACGTGAACTAATAATTCTCGATCTCGAATTAAAAGATATTTTAGACAGGATACTTATTCAAGAAAATGTCGATAATACAAATTTGTTTAATTACAATAGAGTTGTACCAGGGATTGTTCCCATCCCTGATCAGGATAAACTGTTTGTTTGGGATGGTTACAAATCATGGTGCTTCGATCTAGATTCAATGGAAAAAATATATGGTTCAGTTCTTGATAATCCCAATCAATATTATTTTTACGATTTAAATCATGTGAATTGAATTTATGATGATGATAGAAAATTAATTGTGATTGTCGATCACAGTTGGATAAAATCAAAACCAATTCAGGAACGCCAAAGTATTTATCAGATTGATACCGAAACCGGAAAAGTCCTGTCAAGAAATGGTTTTCATAGCAGCATCAGGACGGTCTTTTTCCCGAGAAACAAAGACGAAGTTTTTCTCCTTTATGAGGATGAATCAATGATATATCATTATCTCTTGAATCCTTCCTGGAATAATCCTGCAACTATAACACCGTCAACAAACTACATTCAGTTTGGAGAGGGGGACAACGCTAAATTCACGGTTAACATCAGGAATGAGTATGACTTTTCGCAGGATGTGACGGCGTATATGTGGTTATATGCACCTGACGGGACCATGCTCTTCTTCGACGGGAGCAGCCTGACGACGAACATAATTGGCATTCCCCTCACGCTGCCTGCAAATCTCGACATTACGGGCGATATACTGGCGTTCACCATGCCTGCCGGTGTTCCCGAAGGTTTTTACAACTTCAACGCTGTCCTTATTAACGAAAATGGTGATCGCGGACCTGTCGGGACGTGGAATTTTTATATCAAGGATTGATATGTTGTAAAGGGAATTCTTTATGTTTTAACCAACTTATCGGAGGATGTTAAATGAAAAACCCAAAACCTTATTTTCCGTTTTTTATCATGATACTTTCGATTATTTTTGCGACTGGTTCTACTTTATCTGCAGGATGGATAGAGGATATAAATTACGGTTTGGGAAACCTGTGTTTCAATTTTGGTGGTCATGGTGGTAATTACATTAATCTTCAAGGTTCATCTTTCATTGCTTATATTCTATCGGATAGCATTATCATTTTTGATATCGATAGCATGAGATTTAGAGATGGAATAACCCTGTCCTATTCCGTCTCTCAAAACAAGGGATTTGCCATTCCAACTAAATCAGGTTGGTACATTTATTATTCTTATAATGTATCTCAGAGTACTTCTAATAACAGTAAAATACATATAGAAAAAGATGGACATTTTGGAGAGAACAAACCTTTGGAAGGAAAGGCATTAAGTTCTTCGAGTTTTATAGGAGATCCGGATAGATCACAGGTATGGTTCTTTGATGAAAAGATACTTCTTTTCGATGCAATCAAAGACTCATGGACAGAATATGATTATCCAAAAAACTGGGATTCGGATTTCAAGGGATTAACAATATTTTCAGTCTTAGCGAGAAATTCTGTAATAGGTATCTCGTACGGTAATACTATGCAGGATTATCAGGCATTCGTCCTTGATGTTGAAACATATCAAAGTAAAATCATACAAGCAGATAAAGGCTTTTTTCAAAATGTGGATGATATCGTGGAATGGAAAAATCATGCAGGGAAATTCCTTATTCTCAAAGAGGATGAAATATATTCCTATGATTCCGGAGCAGGAATTATCGAATTACTTATGAATGAAGTCGAAATTTTATCAGACCTCAGCATGCAGAATGAAACAGGACAATATCTTTATGATTTAGATTCACGAGCAATAAATGTAATCGATCTTTTAAATAAAACAGTGAAAACTCATGAACTCCTATTGAATGATAATTTCAGTATTCTATCATCGGGATCTTTAGATTCAAAACGTAACAAAATTATTACATTTATAGGTGTAGGAATATATAGGGATAAATCGGAATTCATGATAATTGATCTTGATGATTTTTCATTAAATTATTTTGAAAACAAACATGAAATTTCTCAAAATAGTTATTTTTTAGAAGATGAAAAGCTATTGTTTACGTCATATCCATATTTTTATTTCGCAAACGTTGACTCTGGGGAATTTTATAATTCTCCCTCTATATTTTACGATACTATTTCATGGAATATAATTGATGATTTGAATAAACCGATCCTTATTGACAATTCAATGGGTGATGATTTTATAAGGCTACATCCAGATAACAACAGGGAAATGAATAATATGGGTGTAGTTCCTGAACTGGTATGTCAGTTTCCCGATTGTAAAGATGCAATTATAGGTGAGTTAATTTGGGTAGAAACTGGTACATCAACTTATACTTACTATAACTACAAAAAGTATAATTTCGATGATAAAAGCATCAAGACAATTCATATACCCTTTGAATGTCATGAGTTTTTCACAGATTCAAATAACAATCAGATAATCGGTACTGCATTCACTTCATATTACAATTTAGTTGAATTTATTGCACCGGATAATTTTGTTACGACATGGTTTGCACCTGAAGAATTGAACCTGGATTTCTATAAAAAGGTGTTCGATCATGAAAACAGTATCCTCTGGGTATTGTTCGAAAATCTGGATAATGGTGATTATCACTTTTACAAATTATCTTCAAAGGAAAAGAGTTTACTCGATTCTTTTACTCTTGAAGGCGAGACATTCAAAGAGATTAGAAATATTGTTACAGATCCTGAAGACAAGTTCTTGTATTTCATTGACGAGACCAATGAAAATACAGCTAGAGAACTTATTGTCTTGGATATAAATGACAGGATAATTAAAAAGAGAGTTACACTTCAGGAAGGTGTTCAAAATGGTATTACGACTATAATAGTTATTCCGGGAATCATACCTGTATCAGAAAAGGACAGGTTATTTATCTGGGATAATTATGGTGCATGGAGTATTGATACTAATTCATGGGAGATTTTATATGGTGAATTGGTTGATACGCCTCAAAACATTGAATCCAGTACCGTAATACAGGGTGTTTACTTGGAAAATGAAAATCAGGTTTTAGTTGTTGATAGAGGTAAAAGAGTATTATATGTTGATCTTGATGCAGGTAATGTGATTAAAGAAATCCCATTATCAATGTATTTTTCTAAGCTTCACATAACAAAAGAAAAAGACAAGATTCTATTTCTTGACAGCAATAATTCTATAATCCACACATTATTCCTCGATCCAGCATGGGAAAAACCAGCGACAATCACACCCCGCACTAACTACATTCAGCTTGGTGAGGGAGATAACGCAAAGTTCAGCATCAACATCAAAAATGAATATGATTTTTCCCAGGATGTAACGGCATATATCTGGCTATATGCACCAATTGGTGTAAAGCTTTATTTCAACGGTTACGGTATGACAACAGATGTTGACGGCATACCCCTGACATTGCCTGCGAATCTTGACATCACTGGCGATATCCTCACATTCACCATGCCTGCCGGTGTTCCCGAAGGTTTCTACAATTTCAATGCGGTTTTAATTAATGAAAACGGCGATCGGGGTCCTGTGGGTACGTGGAATTTTTATGTGAAGGATTGAGATCGACCAGATACTGTACTAAGCTCCTAAAATAATTTATGAGTGTGAGACTAAAGAATGTTTTAGCTGATGGATTGAATGGTTTTTTAGAATTCTGACTCCTTGGTTTTGATTGATTAAATACCTTTCGGATTGTACAAATCTAAATTATTATATTCCTCATATTGTCCATGCACATGTTCAGAATTTAAATCTTTACTCGTTCATATTCCTGTGATATATTTGCTTTTGCTTATTAGAACTGATATTAATCTTTAGGATAATCGCGAATTAATATTTAAAGATATAAGCTTTCTTGTTATTGAAATAATACATACTTGGCATAATGTTTTACAACATATATATTACATATATTGTTTTGCTTGTATTTCAACCAGGCATTTTTTGGAAAGATTTATCACCATATAGATTAGTTCTGGTATTTGCAATTGCAAACATATTTTTATTTATCCTCTATTTATTGCAGCAAAGAAAAGTTAAATTAAATGATTCTATCGGTAAATGCCTATTTATTTTTGTAATAATTCGATTTATATCAAATATACGGGTTTGGTTGATCTATTCATGGAATTCAATTTATGAATCAACAACCGTTTTACTCATTTACTTCATTACTGTATGTTATATTGACAAAATATCAAAAGCTAAAACTATGATACTTGCTTTTATACTACCGGGAATCTTTATTGGATCTTATGGAATATATGATTATTACCAATGGAAAATACATTTTCCTGATAGCATTCTTCGAACAGGTGCTTATGGCATGTATGCTAATGCCAATGATCTCACACACCTCATGATCTTGATCTTTCCATTTGTTTTCAAAGAATTCGAATCAAGAAAAAATATCATCTTAAAATCAATACTTCTTATTTCAATGGGTGTAATTTTTTATTCTTCTTACCTTGCTGTATCTAGAGGTGGACTTTTAGGTTTAAGTATAGTTGTAACATTATCTGTAATATCTAGTAAATCCATTAAAAAGGGGAAGAAAACTATATTAATTTTTGTGATTCTATCTTTAGCAATGGTTTTTATTATTCCCAGGATGTTACAAAGAGCAGAATATCAGGATCATAGGAGCCTAACAGATATTAGTGACAGGTCAATACAGGGTAGGAGAGATGTTTGGTGGGCAGCAAGACAAGTTATAAAACAGCATCCAATATTGGGAATTGGTGATAATCAATTCAGTGAATATTTTCCCAGAGATGCTCACAACGTTTACTATGTTGTTGCAACGGAAAAAGGATTACCCGGATTTTTTGTCTTTTTATTAATGATATTTTACTGTTTCAAAGCGCTTTTGAAAGCCAGATCATTAAAAGATGCAAGGAAAAGTAGCGAAGAATACCATATCCTGATGCTTGCTCAAGCAACAGGGATAAGCCTGATAGGCTTTCTATGGCATGGTCTGTTTGCAAACAAAGAAAAAGAACTTGTATTTTACATGTGCATTGCTCTATGTTCAGTCGTTTCCAGACTTGTTGACAAAGCATTGGAAAAAAGAAAAGAAGTAGAAGCCTGATTACTTGGATATTTTAATACCTAAACTATCAATATAAAATTCATCATACTAATAATAATACTTAGAATAACAAGGATTTGATAGGCTTTCGAGTTGACTTGAGAGCCTAATATGTGTATTATTATTAGTGAAATGAAGTATCAAATATTACTATTAATAACGAGATATCATCCTTTAACAAGGAATCTCAATGTCTTCACGGGTAGTTGTGTAGTAGGAGGTTAAAATTGATTAGCTTAGTTCCTTTGTTGACTTATATCGGTATCTTAGTCTTCATCGTTGGATGCATCAGGAAGGCTTATAAACTTTGGAATACACCAATCCACGTTCGTTGGGAGTTATATCCCGTCGCTCATGAAAAGAACAAACCTTATGGAGGGTCTTACTTTGAAGAGTTCAACTGGTGGACTCATAAAAGAGAAAAAAGTCTTATGGGAGAGATGATGACCATGGGTGAGGAGATCCTCCTACTAAAAGGTGTTTTTGAAAATAACAAAAAAATGTGGTACTTTTCATTCCCATTTCATATTGGTTTGTACTTGCTGGTTGTTTTCCTCCTTTCATTGATTATGGAAAGCGTAATCACTCTTATTGGATTACCATTGCAAATCACGGAATTTTTCAATTCCATAACAGTAGTATCAGGTATATGCGGCTTAATACTAACATCACTGGGTGCTGTTGGATTATTACTTAGAAGGCTTTTCAATCGTGAACTTAAAGGGTATTCTACCCCGCAAGATTACTTCAATCTACTTCTCATATTATCTATAACGACAACTGGTTTGATAGGTTGGATGACATCTGAAAAATTATTCGATATCTTAGGCAATTATGCTCTTGGAATAATTTCATTTTCTCCAACCGCTTCGATAAGCGATGTATCATCCTGGATCATTTCAACTATACTACTCTTTTCGTTTTACCTTGTATATTTCCCTTTTACCCATATGACTCATCCAATAGGTAAATACTTCATGTATCATCAGGTTCGCTGGAACGATGAACCTAATATTGCTGGTGGTAGATTAGTTAAAAAGATTGAAGAAGTACTCAATTATAAGATTAGCTGGTCAGCACCTCACATCAAAGGAGAAGGGAAAAAAACCTGGGTGGATGTTGCTACTGAGGAGGTGGATTTCGATGAAAAATAAAAAGCTTAAAATCAAGGATTTCAGTAAAGATACAAAACAGTTTACTCATATTGAAAATGAGGAACTTGTGAAACTCCCACCACCATATAATGAAGAAGAACCTGAATGGAAGAAAATACCTGATCAACAAAAAGAATCTGTCGAAGCATCCCTTGATGATACGCTGGTTCTTAGTATACCGAAGCCGGCTTCTGCTCAAGAAGAAGAAGAATTAGTCAAAAAATTTCTTAGCGGATTGCAAAAGCTATTTACTAAAGAAAATAACTGGACATTTCTTCAACCTCTCCTATTAACACTTGACTATTGTGCAAAATGCCAGACATGTTCCGAAGCTTGTCCTATCTATGAAATGAGTGGTAAAAACGAGTTATATCGCCCCACATTCAGATCAGAACTTTTCCGCAGGATTGTTAAAAAATATGTAAAACCGGGTGGGAAATTCTTTTCCAAATTCAAAGTTGGCGATATCGATCTAAATTGGAAAACCGTCTCTCGCCTTGCAGAGCTCGCTTATAGATGCACTATTTGCAGAAGATGCGCACAAACATGCCCAATAGGCGTTGACAATGCACTGATTACACACGAGCTCAGGAAAGTATTCAGCCAGGAACTTGGTATAGCCCCAAAAGAAATACACAAGGACGGGTCCGTGCTTCAATTGAAGGTAGGGTCATCTACTGGAATGAATCCTCTCGCTTTCAAGGATAATCTCGAATTTATTGACGAGGATATGGAAGACAGAACAGGATTGAAAATCGAAAGCCCTTTTGATAAGGAAGGTGCAGAAGTTCTTTTAATCCACAACGCTGGAGAAATTTTAGCATGGCCCGAAAATCCAGGTGCATTTGCTTTGATACTTGAAAAAGCAGGGGTTAGCTGGACACTATCAAGCGAGGCAGTCGGTTACGACGGTATCAATTACGGTCTTTGGTATGATGACGTTCAACTTGCAAGGGTAGCTCTAAAACACGCTCAGATCGCAAAGAAACTCAAGGTCAAAAAGATCGTTATCGGGGAGTGTGGACACGCTCATAAAGCTTTCATGGTTATCGCTAACAGGATATTTCTCGATGAATTGAATGTCCCGGCAGAAAGTGCAATGACACTTCTCGAAAACGTTGTATTCAGTGGAAAACTCGATCTTGATCCCAAGAAGAACGACTTCCCCGTTACCCTGCATGATCCTTGCAACCTTGTTAGACTTATGGGTGTGGTCGAACCCCAGAGAAGAATATTAATACATATCTGTCCTCAATTCAGAGAGATGACACCCCATGGTGTAAAAAACTATTGCTGCGGAGGTGGTAGCGGTTTTGCAATAATGTCTCAAAACAACTTCAAGGATTGGAGATTGAGCATTTCTGGTAGAAAAAAACTTTTACAGATTCTGGAAGCTTTCAAAGATAAACCGGGTCCTGATATCAACAAATATGTATGTGCACCCTGCTCAAACTGCAAAGGTCAGATAAGAGATCTATTCCAGTACTATAAGGTCTGGGAGAGATCCGCAATTACATATGGCGGTCTCGTAGAACTTATTGTTAATGCAATGGTGGATGTCAAAGAATCATTCATCGAATGGGAATGGCATTAATAAATTATAGAACCTATTCTGTACTGATTTTTTTATAGAGGTGTAAAATGAACAAGGATACAGGCAAGAAAATCTTGGTTATCGACGATGAACCGGATGTTGTGGCATATCTTTCTACATTATTAGAAGATAACGGTTTTAAAACATTAACAGCATCAAATGGTGAAGAAGGACTATTAAAAGCGAAAGAAGCAAAACCCGATCTGGTCTCTCTTGATATTTCTATGCCAGAAAAATCAGGAGTAAAATTCTTCAGGGAGCTTCAGGAGGATTCGGAAATATCGAACATTCCTGTGATAATTGTGACAGGTGTAAGCCAGGACTTTGAAAAATTCATAAAAACAAGAAAACAGGTCAAACCTCCTGCTGGTTATGTATCAAAACCGATTGATCAACAGGAATTCCTCAAACAGATAAGGGATATACTGAAAATCAATTAATTGTTGTTCAATATTTCAATTGCGTGTTTTCAATAATGAATGTTTGCTCTTATTATTTGAATTTATTGGACTCGGGTAAAGCTTTATTCACCTTTTACAGGTCTTTGTTCCTTAAATTGAGTTTTTTCTTTCTCGTTAGAGTTTTTAATAATTTATCTTCCAAAAAATAGAACCGGTTTACCTCAAATTCAGAGATTAATCTTTACATTAATTTTCACCGGGAATTATATCAACGTTGCAAAAACAATACTTGGATAAAAAATCTTCTAATTATCTATTCAGCCTGTCCCTTATGGAAATCATGAGTTGATGAGCTATATTTTATCTGTTATAATTATCCGGTTTTGGACTTGGATTCAGGAATTTGAAAATCCTGTTTTTTCATTTACCTCTACTAAAATAATACATCAAGGTCCCATCGTCTAGTGGCCCAGGACATCGGCCTCTCACGCCGAAAACGCGGGTTCGATTCCCGCTGGGACTACCATAATAAACACAAGGGATTAGCAAGATTTGCTGTTAGGTTATTTTCTATTTCCCCACCCTATTCCCCCCAATGTTGTTTTTTCTACAACTCAATGTAGAGATTACTACAATGTTTACAAAACTCTTAAAAAGATGAACTCTATTTCCATATAATCTTTTTCATGCTAGTGAAAAAACTCAACAAATTCTTTTATTGGTTTTATAAAATTTTCTAAATTAGTTATATAGTGATTCTCAAAAGTAATTTCTTAAATATATGTTTGGATAGAGCAAGTTTTTTTATTTTTAATAGTTCTATTGATGAGCCACATAAGAGCTTAATCCAGTCTTTCAATCAGTTTATTTCTATCTTTAGCAATAAAGTTAGCAAACCATTGAGCTTTTAAAATCATCCAGAGTCTTTCAATAGGATTTAAATCTGGAGAATATGGTGGTAATAATTTTAATTCAAAATTTCCCCAGTCAAGAGTTTTCTTTTTATGCCAGGATGCATTATCGCATATTATCAAATTGCTTTTCCTTTCGAGTTTCAAATCTTTATTAGCATGATCAAGGAGAACTTGAAAGATTGAGCTATCCATGTGGGTGAACTCCAATGCGTAGAATTGTCCAGTTCTGGGGCAAATCACACCAGCAACGTTCATTCTTATATGTTCTCCTTTATATGGAACCTTGCCTTTTTTACCAACTTTCTCCCAACGTTTTCTAGGTCTTGGATCTCCTTCAATACCTGTTTCATCTAAATACCAAACATCGATATCAGGATCTTCAAGCAAATCTTTCAATTCTTCTACAAAAGCTTCTCTTTTTTCTTCGTTCTGTTCAAGTGGCCAACTTTGTGGAACTTTTAAACGGAAATTATTTTCGTGCAACCAACGCACTACGGTACTGTAACCCACTTCATGATTTAATTCATCCCGTAAATATCCATGAAATTTCTTAGCTGTCCAGTGAGTCTCGCCAACAAGCTCCGGTTCAAGGAAAAAACTTTTGAGAATCGCTATAAAATTCATTGCATCTGCGTTTTTTGCAATTAGCTCTTCTTTCTAAAAATATCTACTAATGGCTTTGTCAATATTAGAATATCTCCTGCAAAAATCCCTTTAAATGATCATCCAGTTAGTTCCGCATATGAAATTGTAAATGAATGAACGCATGCATTTATGATTCTGTCGAACATCTGTTTTTCCCAGAATCTTCTATT
>Ga0272441_10015309_pt1 | contig 10744 bp, 10 predicted proteins | sample SSMProp6N_FD_193582 | JGI IMG/M metagenome (GOLD analysis project Ga0272441, IMG submission 193582) | Marine sediment archaeal communities from Little Sippewissett salt marsh, Falmouth, MA, United States - SSM-Prop-6N | ecosystem: Environmental > Aquatic > Marine > Wetlands > Sediment ...
CCCCCCCCCCCCCCCCCCCCCCCCCCCCCCCCCCCCCCCCCCCCCCCCCCCCCCCCCCCCCCCCCCCCCCCCCCCCCCCCCCCCAAGGCGTACATCGGCGATTGTTCGCGTGTTCTGCGTCTGCTATAGGCTCGCTCCCCTAGGGCGCGCGCACGACATTTTGGTCTTGGCATTGCCCGCCGTGAGGCCACGTGGCGGAGTGGTTACGCACCGGACTGCAAATCCGTTTACCCCGGTTCGATTCCGGGCGTGGCCTCCAACAACCCTCCCCTTCTTGCTAGTCGCCGGGCTTGCTAGTCGCCGGGCTTGCTCGTCACCAGACCTGCTAGTCGCCAGGGCGCTCGGTGTCTGTGGGCGTGGGGGGCGTGGGGGGCGTGGGGGGCGTGGCCGCCTGCTTGCGCGCGGCGCGCTTTGCCGCACGGCGGCCGCGCCAGACTTCAAGCCGGCGCCGCAACCGGCGGATCCTAAAAGAATCGACGGATAAGATGAGCAATCCCATGGGGATCATCCAAAACCCGATAAGCGGCAAGAACCCGAACATGCCAAACAGCACCAGCACCACACCGATGCCGATGCGCACCGGTTTGGACCCGGGAAGGGTATAATAGCGGTTGCCAAATCGTATTCGTGCCATTCAAACGCTCGCTTCCGCATGGGCCACATCGCCTGGCCATGCGGCTGCCCTTCGGTGCTATATTTAGGCGCCTCGGCCCTGTCTCACACCCCGGCCCTGGTGGGAATCACCCCTGTGGCTGCAATTGTAACTTTGCAAGGTGCCCGGCGCTTTGCTATAGCCCTGCCCCTTGCAAGGCCCTGGCGATTAGTGGTGTAAAGGCCCGTCACGTGGTCCCCGGTAGCTCAGTTGGTAGAGCAAGCGGCTGTTAACCGCTTTGTCGCTGGTTCGAGTCCGGCCCGGGGAGCCAACGTTTTTCAACACTGTTTACGTCGAGAATATGGCTGTGGCCGGCCCGGCTCGGTGTGTCTATCGCCGGCATGCGGCATCCGCGCGAACGGCGTTAGAACTTCCAGCGCGCCCCTGCAAAGATGGATGACATGTCTTGGTAGTCTACCGCCGTCTCATCCAGCTCGTAGCCACGCAAGCCCACATAGGCCTCAATACGCACGTCTTTGAAGGTCTGCACCACACCGAATCCATAACTCGTTGACCGGGACCCGGAAGACGTAGTGTCAGTGCCTTGGTAATAGTCGATAGCCAAAGCGGTGCTGCCAACCGCCCACCATTGCGCCAGATATCCCACTTTGCCATATCCGTAATCGCCATCGCCACTTTGGGTGCCGCCGGCAATCTCGAAGTTAAACCCGGAATCGAACAGCATCGTCAGAGAGCCGATCCCATTGCTGCGCGGCGCGCCTCCGGCAAATCTATTATTGGCATATCCCACCGCACCTTTGACCTGCAGCCCGTCAAAATCGCGCGCATAGACCAGAGCCGCATCGAAGGAGGTTCTGTCCGAATCATCGTTCAAGATGTCGTATCCCGCCGCCACTTGCCCATGGAAACCATGAAAGCTTGGTGTGTCGTAGCGCACTCGGCCCAGCCGCGGCCCGTCGAAACTGGGAAAAGCCGCACCAATGGTATTATCGGACAGCACGCCCTCCGTTGCGCGGAACCTGAACGCACCCGCCGTTTCGCCAATTGCATTGTAGGCTACCAGCGCTGTGCCGGAAAACGTCAGTTGCGCCACGTGGTCCGTCGCCATACTGCCTTGGCCAGCATAGACTGTTCCCAGCGTATTGGTTTTTAGGCTCACATCCACAAACCGGATCACGTCGCGCGCGTCGAACGAAATTGCATCCGGCCGTGTCGTTTGGCTGACGGCGTTCGATTGGCGGAGGCCTAACGCGGTTTCGAAGTTAAACCGCAGCACATTACGGTCAAACGCCTGTTTGATATCGATGCCGACGCGCGAGTTTGAATGATTGTTGTCGACCGCTTCTGAAAACGTCTCCTGGCCATCGTCGACCCCTAGATAAGCCGGGGTGAACTGCCCGTAAAAACGCGTGCTTAGGCCGTTGTCGTTTTTCCCATAGAAAAGCGCCAGCAGCAGGCGAAGCGGCGGCGGTGGCCGCACCGATACTGCTAACTATCGCTAGGGCACAACGGACCTTCATAAACTGGGCTCCCAAATGTGGTGCGCTGTGACCAAGCGTTTCATCGCCGCGTTTCATCGCGTCTTGGCAATAGGCTGTATGGCCGGGTCAAAATGCCCCCCCAAGGGCTTGGCAGGGTATATATTGCTAAGGGCATAGGTAGAAGGTCTCCACAAACACTAGCGGCGATTGACGGCAGCGTGATAAACTTGCCGCCATGCTTGATGTTCGTACCTGTATCGACGCCATGCGCGCCCGTGATCCAGCGTATGATGGTGTCTTTTTCGTTGCCGTACGCACCACGAAAATCTATTGCCGGCCGGTATGCCGGGTCCACACGCCGCTGGTCAAGAACGTAACGTTTTACCCAAGCGCGGCGGCGGCGGAGCACGCAGGCTACCGCCCCTGCCTGCGCTGCCGGCCGGAGACCGCACCGTTTTGCCCGGCCTGGAACGGCACCCGCACCACCGCGCACCGCGCCGTCAAGCTCATAGAACAAGGCGCGCTCGACGCCGGCAGCGTCGAGGACCTGGCCGCGCGCTTAGGCATTGGCGCGCGCCATCTATCCCGCCTGCTGCAAAAACATTTAGGTGCCTCCGCCACACAAATTGCCCAGACCTTGCGCGTCCAGCGCGCCAAGCGGCTGCTCGATGGCACGGATTTACCGATGACGGACATTGCCATGGCGGCGGGTTTTGGCAGCGTGCGGCGGTTCAACGCCGCCTTCCGCAGCCTGTATGGGCGGCCGCCATCGGCGCTGCGCAAAACGCCCGGCCATAGGGTAGCGCCGGCGCCTTTGTAATACGCATACCGCCTCGCCTATGATGCGCCAAATGGGAATGCGTGCACATACCGCCATGGCCGGCTTGGTATCCGTTTTGGCGTTCAGCGGCATGAATGCTGCACCGGCCGCCGCCTGCCCGCTTGATAGGCCTATCGTGTTCGCGGGCCTGGACTGGGATTCGGCGCGCTTTCACAACGCGGTGGCCGCGCGCCTGATCGGCGATGGGTTCGGCTGCGCTACAACCAGCATCCCCGGCGCCACCATTCCCCTCACCAACGGCTTAGCGCGCGGCGATGTAGACATCATGATGGAAGTCTGGCGCAACAACTTACCCGAAGCCTGGGTCAAGGCGCAGGCGCGCGGCCAGGTTGAAGATATCGGCGCCAATTTTCCCGATGCGGAACAAGGCTGGTACGTGCCGCGCTACGTGGTCGAAGGGCCTGACGCTCCAGCGGCGGGCTTGCGGCACGTGGCAGATCTGCCACGCTATACTTCCGTGTTCACAGACCGCGAAGAGCCCGGCAAAGGCCGGTTCTACAATTGCATCGCCGGCTGGGCGTGCGAAATCGTCAATACCCGCAAGCTTCAGGCCTATGGCTTAGACACTCTGTATACGAACTTCCGCCCCGGCACCGGTGAAGCTTTGGCCGCCGCCGTTGCCGGCGCCATCAAGCGCCAAAGGCCGATACTGTTTTACTATTGGTCACCCACATGGCTATCGGGATTGTATGACCTGGTAAAACTGGAAGAACCCGCCTTCGACGCTGAGGCTTTCGCTGCTTTGCGCAACCCGGACGCACCGCTCCTAGGCGGCACAGCCTACCCGCCGGCGGTGGTGGCGATCGGCGTTAATGCCGATTTTGCCGCCCAAGCGCCAAGCATACGCGGCACGCTGGAAGCGTATCAAACGACCGCCCACATGGTTGCCGGCGCGCTGGCGCGCATGCGCGAAGATGACCTGAGCGCGCAACAGGTAGCGGATGGTTTTCTAGCCGACAATAAAGACCTATGGGCCGGCTGGCTGCCCGCTGATGCCGGCCAGCGCGTGCGCGCGGCCTTGGCAGGCCACTAGCATGTTCCCGGATGTCGGTACCCCTTTAAGGCGCACCGCCAACGCCGCTATTGATTGGCTGATTACCACCCATGGCCGCAGCTTTGACGCCATCTCCGATGCGCTGCTCGGCGCGTTTTTGTGGGTGGAGGCGCCGCTGCGCGCCTTGCCGCCCTGGGCGGTGTTGCTGCTAATCGGCCTTATTGCCTTTGCCGCCGCGCGCAAGATTTGGCTAGCGGCCGGGTGCGTCGCCGGCATGTGGCTGATCGGCGCCTTGGGGGTGTGGGATGCGGCAATGCAAAGCCTGGCCATCGTGCTGGTATCGGTTGCGGTATGCGCGGTCATCGGCGTGCCGTTGGGTATCCTTATGGCCAAAAGCGCGCGGGTGCGCGCAGCCATGGGCCCGGTTTTGGATTTGATGCAGACGATCCCCAGCTTCGTCTATCTCATTCCGGTGGCCATGTTGTTGGGCTTGGGCAAAGTGCCGGCGATTATCGCAACCATCGTTTACGCGTTGCCGCCGCTGGCGCGGCTGACGGATCTTGGCTTGCGGCTCATAGACCGCGAACTGCTGGAAGCCGCCGATGCGTTTGGCGCCACCAAGCGGCAACGGCTAGTGCTGGTCGAACTGCCCTTGGCGGTGCCCAACATCCTACAAGGCATCAATCAGACAACCATGATGGCCTTAGCCATGGTTGTGATTGCCTCGATGATCGGCGCCCGCGGCTTAGGCGAGACGGTGCTTGAAGGGTTGCAGCGCGCCGACGTGGGCAAGGGCCTTATCGGCGGGCTGGCTATCGTCGTGCTGGCGATCGTGCTGGACCGCATCACCCAGGCGTTTGGCGCACAAGCGCTGCGGCACCACCGATGATCGTCTTGCACCATGTTAACCATCTGTTTGGCGCCAAGCCGCAGCAAGGGTTGATCGCTGCCCGCCAACGCGCCGGCAAAGACCGTATCCGCGACGTGCTGGCAACGACGCTGGCGCTGGACGACGTATCGCTGACGGTCGCGGCGGGAGAGTTGTTCGTGGTCATGGGACCGTCCGGGTCCGGTAAATCGACGCTCGTGCGGCTAATCAACGGGCTAATCGTGCCGCAGGCCGGTTCGGTGACGGTGGCCGGGCGTGAGATCGGCACCATGACGCATAGAGCGCTGACCGCGTTTCGGCGCGCGCGCACCGCCATGGTGTTTCAAAGTTTTGCGCTGTTTCCGCACCGCACGGTGGCGGAGAACGCCGCATTCGGACTAAAAGTCGCCGGCATCGGCCGCGCCGAAAGAGACCGCCGCGCCAAGCATTGGCTTACGCGCGTCGGCCTGGCGGGATACGAAGAGGCCTTTCCGCATGAGCTTTCCGGCGGCATGCGCCAGCGGGCCGGTCTGGCCCGGGCGCTGGCGGTGGAGGCGCCGATCTTGCTGATGGATGAGCCTTTTTCCGCGCTAGACCCGGTGACGCGTAGCGGATTGCAATCACTTTTGCTTGAAGTTCAGCGCGAATTGGCACGGACGATTGTGTTTGTAACCCATGATTTTGCCGAAGCCGCGCGGCTTGCCGGCCGTATGGCGGTGCTCGATCATGGGCAGATCGCCCAAATCGGTGCCCCGGCGCAGATCATCGCCCATCCGGCAACACCGGCGGTTGCGCGATTTGTGGCGCCGGTAGCCGCGCAAGGACCGGCCGGGAACTGATCCAACGGCGGTCCGGGGCCGTACAAGCCGGTATATTCAGCGCACCCGAATGCGCCGCCAATTAGTGCTTAAATAATGCTTAAACGCGGATAAACCGGCTCTGTGACCCCCAAACACGCCACCACATCTACCGCACCGCCGGTGCTGGTCTGGTTCCGCCAAGACCTGCGGGTGGCGGACAATCCGGCGTTGCTGGCCGCCGCTGCAACCGGGGCACCGGTCATCCCGCTCTATATTCTCGACGAGAAGACCCCCGGCGTCCGCGCAATCGGCGCAGCCAGCCGCTGGTGGCTGCATGGCTCACTCACCAGCCTAAGCGAAGACCTGCACCGGCTGGGCAGCCCGCTGGTGCTGCGGTGTGGGCCGAGCGGCGCCGTCCTGGCTGAGGTACTAGCACAAACCGGCGCGCGGACGGTCTATTGGAACCGCTGCTATGAGCCCTACGCCATTGCCCGCGACCGCCAAATCAAAACACGCTTGCGCGATAATGGCATTGAGACGCAGAGTTTTAACGCCAGCCTGCTGTTTGAACCGTGGACGGTTACAACCAAGACCGGCGGGCCTTACCGCGTGTTTTCGCCGTTTTGGCGCGCCTGCATGCAAGAACAGCCGGCGCCTGAAAGCGTATGCGACACCCCTACCCGTCTCACTCCGCCGCACGCATCCCTTACCAGCGATATGCTGGCCGACTGGCGGCTAACCCCGTCATCTCCGGATTGGGCGGCTCAATTCCCGCGCACCTGGACCCCCGGCAGCGCCGGAGCGCACGCCCGGCTGGCGCATTTCTTAGACACCGCCGCCGGTGCCTATAAACACGCGCGCGATTTGCCCGCCGGCGATACAACTTCCGGCCTATCGCCGCATCTGCATTACGGCGATATCAGCCCGCGCCAGGTCTATTGGGCAGCGCACGCGCATGCGCACACCCACGCAAGCCATACAAAGAGCATCGAAAAGTTTGTGTCGGAACTCGGCTGGCGGGAGTTTGCCCATTACCTGCTCTATCATTTTCCGCACATGGCGCACGCTAATTATCAGCCGCGTTTCGACGGCTTTGCCTGGCGCCATGACGCAGCCCATTTCACAGCCTGGTGCCACGGCCGCACCGGCTATCCGATGGTCGATGCGGGCATGCGCCAGCTCTGGCAAACCGGCTGGATGCACAATCGGGTACGGATGATCGCCGCCTCGTTTCTGGTCAAACATCTGATGATCCATTGGCGCGAAGGCGAAGCCTGGTTCTGGGACACGCTGGTGGACGCAGACCTTGCAAATAATGCCGCAAGCTGGCAGTGGGTAGCCGGGTCCGGCGCCGATGCTGCGCCATATTTCCGTATCTTCAATCCGGTAACACAGGGCGTGAAGTTTGACCCTGACGGCGCTTACATCCGCCAATACGTACAAGAGCTAAAAGACCTGCCAAGCGCATATATTCATGCCCCCTGGACGGCGCCCGCCCACGTATTGGACCAGGCGGGCATCACACTCGGCCGCGATTACCCGCTGCCCGTAGTTGAACACGCAGACGCGCGACGCCGTGCTTTGGCCGCATTTGATGGTATCAAGAAGGCCGGATAGTACCGGCCTCGCAGCAAAAAGAGATACGCAGATTATGAAGATCGCAATCGTCGGTACCGGTATTTCGGCCAACAGCGCCGCCTACGTGTTGTCGCGCCACCACGACGTGACCGTTTATGAAAAGCAAGACCGCATCGGCGGCCATTCGCATACGGTGGACGTGGATTATGACGGCGTGCGCATACCCGTCGATACCGGGTTCATCGTCTACAACGAGTTGAACTACCCCAATCTCACGCGGCTATTCGCGGAGCTTGGCGTTGAAACCCAACTGAGCAATATGAGCTTTGCCGTCTCGACCATGAGCGGGGCGTTTGAGTGGTCGGGCCGCAATGTGCGCAGCGTGTTTGCCCAACGGCGCAATCTGTTCAGCCCCGGCTTTATTTTCATGCTGCGAGAGATTTTTCGCTTCAACCGCCTAGCACGCGAGGACCTTGCCTCCGGCATCGCAGAAAACCTGTCGCTGGGCGACTATCTAAGCGCTAGAAATTTTTCTGCCCGCTTCAAGCGGGATTATCTGTTGCCTATGGGCGCAGCCATCTGGTCGACGCCGGCCAGCGAAATGTTGCGCTTTCCGGCGCGCAGTTTCTTGGATTTCTTCCGCAACCACCGGCTGATCGACGACGACCGGCCCAAGTGGCGCACCGTCACCGGCGGCTCGCGCGCCTACGTAGACAAGCTCACCGCCCCCTTCGCCAACAAGATCCGCGTCGGCACCGGCGTTGCGCAGGTACGCCGACACGCGTCCGGCGTGGCCGTAACCGACACCGCCAACACCACCGAGCACTACGATCATATCGTCATCGGTGCCCATTCGGATGAGGCCTTAGCGATGCTGGCCGACCCGACAGCGCAAGAAACCGCCCTTCTAGGGGCCATCCGCTATGCGCCGAATACGGTCTATCTGCACCGCGACCCGCGCCTGATGCCGCGGCGCAAGCGGGCCTGGGCGGCGTGGAACTATATGTCGCCTGGGCGGCTGGACCGTGGCGGCGCATTATCCGTCACCTATTGGATGAACCAATTGCAAGGCATTGATGAGGCCTATCCGGTGTTCGTTAGCCTCAACCCGGCAACGCCGCCGCACCCGGAGCTGACCTTCAAGCAGATCGACTACCACCACCCGATGTTTGACGCCGCCGCGCTGCGCGCACAGACCCAACTTGCCGCCCTGCAAGGGGCGCGCAACACCTGGTATTGCGGCGCCTGGCTTGGCTATGGCTTTCACGAGGACGGACTATCGTCGGGCCTAGCGGCGGCGGAGATGGTGCTCAAGGCCGCGCCGGCACGCGCCCGGCCGCCCCTAAGACCCTTTGTGGAGGCGGCGGAGTGACCGGCCCACAGCCCCAGAACGCGCGCCTATATTTTGGCCACGTCATGCATGCGCGCACGCGGCCGGCGCAGCATCGGTTCCGCTACGGTGTGTTCTCCCTGCTGCTCGATATCGATTCGCTGGATATGCTGGGGCGGGCCAGCGCCCTGTTTTCCGTCGACCGGTTCAACCTGTTCAGCTTTCACACCCGTGACCACGGCCCGCGCGACGGCACGCCGCTGCGCGCCCATATTACCCGGCTGCTGGCGCAAAGCGGTGTCGATATGGCGGGAGATACGGCCGAAGATAAGGCCGAAGACACGGTAGGACCGATCAAGCTGTTATGCTACCCGCGCATTCTCGGATACGTCTTCAACCCGCTATCCATCTATTATTGCTACCGGCAATCGGGGGAATTAGCAGCGCTGGTCTATCAGGTGCACAATACCTTTGGTGACACCCATAGCTATGTGGCGCCGGTTGCAGCCGATGAGACGGACGGCCGCGTTATCCGCCAAGCGCGCGATAAGCACTTACACGTCTCGCCCTTTGTCGGCATGGCGGCCACATACCGGTTTACGCTCACCGATCCGGCGCAGCAGATCGCCGTGCATATTCGCGAAGAAGACGAAGATGGGCCGTTTTTGCTGGCGACGTTCGACGGCACGGCGCGACCCTTTTCAACGCGCAGCCTGGTTGCCGCGTTCTTCCGTTACCCGTTGATGACGTTCAAGGTCATGGGCGCCATTCACTTTGAGGCGCTGCGGCTGTGGCTTAAAGGCGTGCCGTATTTTGCCCGGCCCGCGCCTCCGCCGGAACCGGCAAGCGCCAGCGGCCCGGCAACAGGCCCGCACGCCAACGCCATAGATCCTGCAAAAGGGGACCCTACAAAAGGGCCTAAACTTGGCTATAGTGATACCGGCGTAACCAAGACGGCGTGAGTGAAATGTCCCAGCCAGATGCGTCCAGCAGCACCTTGCAATTCGATGCCGCCCCGGTGCTGGCCACGCCCGATGTCCTCCGGCAGTTACACGGTGTGCCGCGGCTCGCGCGCTGGGTGCTGGCACGGCTGCAAAGCATTCAATACGGCGCGATTACCGTATATTTGCCAGGCGGCCAGGCGCTGAAATTTGAGGGCCGCGAGCCGGGCGACCACGGCGAAATAGCCCTGCGCAATTACCGCGCGGTGCGCAAATTGCTAACCGGCGGCGGCATCGGCTTTGGCGAGGCCTATGTCAACGGCGACGTGGAGTCGCCGGACATGGCAAAGTTTCTGGAGGTGTTCGCGCGCAACCGCACCATGATGACGCAAGCCTTGCGCACCGGGCTGTTCGATTGGGCACACCGTCTCTATCACCGCCTGCACAGCAACACACGCCGCGGCGCCCAGCGCAATATTCACGCCCATTATGACCTGGGCAATGCGTTTTACGGCCATTGGCTCGATGAGACCATGACCTATTCATCCGCCCTGTTTACGCCGGGCGTGAACGATCTGGCGTCGGCGCAACGGGAAAAATACCGCTCTTTGGCGCGCACCATGGACCTAAGACCCGAGCACCACGTGCTCGAAATCGGCTGCGGCTGGGGCGGGTTCGCCGAATACGCCGCAAGCGAGATAGGCTGCCGCGTCACCGGCATTACCATTTCCGAAGAGCAATTGGCCTTTGCCCGCACGCGCATCCAAGGCGCGGGCCTGGCCGACAAAGTGGATATTCGCTTTCAAGACTACCGGGATGTGTCTGAGCGCTTTGACCGCGTCGCCTCCATTGAGATGTTCGAGGCGGTGGGGGAAGCCTATTGGCCTGCATATTTCCGACAAGTGCATGACGTACTGAAACCGCACGGCAAAGCGGGCTTGCAGATCATCACCATTGCCGACGCCTCCTTCGACGCCTACCGCGCAAGCGCCGATTTCATCCAGCGCTATATCTTTCCCGGCGGCATGCTGCCGTCGCCCACCGTGCTACGCCAGCAAATCGCCCGTGCCGGCCTGACCGTAACCGCGCAACACGACTTTGGCCGCGACTATGCCCGCACCTTGCGCGCGTGGCAGGAGCAATTTGCCGCCGCATGGCCGAAAATAGAGCAGCTGGGGTTTGACGCGCGCTTCAAACGCTTGTGGCACTTTTATCTGGCCTATTGCGAAGCCGGTTTCAGCGCTGCCAATACCGATGTGACGCAAATCACGCTGGCGCGCGCCTAACCGCCCGCCATG
>Ga0272441_10015310_pt1 | contig 10744 bp, 9 predicted proteins | sample SSMProp6N_FD_193582 | JGI IMG/M metagenome (GOLD analysis project Ga0272441, IMG submission 193582) | Marine sediment archaeal communities from Little Sippewissett salt marsh, Falmouth, MA, United States - SSM-Prop-6N | ecosystem: Environmental > Aquatic > Marine > Wetlands > Sediment ...
CTTGATTGCTATGGTACTTGGTGCAATCCTGGGATTTATATGGGGAGAAGGTGCGGCGAATATCAAGTTTATCGGAGATGTCTTTATTCGCCTCTTGAAGATGTGCATTTATCCTTTGATTTTCGTCAGCATTATTGCGGGTATAGCGCAGGTTGCCGACGTATCGCGACTGAAGAAAGTGGGTGGCTATTTTCTGGGATACTGGGCCATCGCGTCTACCGCAGCGGCCAGTTGCGGTCTCATATGGGCATTTATTATTAAACCGGGCATAGGGGTGGAACTGGGCCAGAAGGAAATACCCGATATCAGCGTTGACCTTCTCGATTCTCTGGTCAAGTGGGTTCCCAATAATCCCTTCGAGGCCTTTGCCAGCGGTAATATCCTCCAGATCATCGTCTTCGCCATCATCACCGGTCTGATCCTGGCACCCTTCAAGGAGACGGAAAAGGGAAAGCTGGTCTATGATGTGATCGATGCCCTCAACGACCTCGTGGTCAGGATCGTCGGGTGGGTCATCAGCCTTGCCCCCTATGGTGTCTTTGCACTGGTGGCAAACATCACGGGGACGCTGGGTGCCACGGTTATCTATGGTCTGGGCAAGATGCTTCTCGTTCAATATATTGCCTATGGCACTATGATAATCATCGTATATCCCCTCGTCCTCAAGTTCATCGCCAAGGTGAACCCCATACAGCATTTCAAGAACATTTACGCCGCCATGCTGCTGGCCTTCTCCACCTGCTCTTCCAGTGCCACTCTGCCGCTGACGATGAAGGTGACGAAGGAAAATGCCGGTGTGCCCGATGACATGGTCAACCTCATTGCACCGCCGGCGGCCACCATCAACATGCATGCCTGCGCGGCGGAGATGCCCATATATGCCGTATTTGCCGCACAGATTTACGGCATAGACCTGCCCTTCACCAGTCTGCTGGTAATCATCGTTCTGGGCATCATCATGGCCGCGGGAGTCGCCGGTGTCCCCGGTGGCGGTATCATCATGTCGGCCGTACTCCTGCAGGTGATGGGTCTGCCCCTTGACATGGTACCGTGGATTGCCGGTATCTATTACCTCATCGATATGCCCAACACCATGCTCAATGTGACGGGCGATACCGTCGGAATGGTGACCGTCGCCTCACTTATGGATGAACTAGACATGAAGACCTTTGACGGCCAAGTCAAACTGACGTAACCGTTACAATGCAATCGACATCGGGAGATCGGAGCTGCTGCTCCGGTCTCCCTCTTTTCATTGTGTACAGTCCATGGGACAGACTCGTTTCTAGTTTCTGCTTGAATTTTCCATAGTACACTGCTGGAATCTTTACCCCCAGAGTAACGTCGAATTCTCTTTTCGGGTCTGCCGTGGCCATGGCTGATGATCACTCTAAGGAGTAAACCATGAAATCAGTACAAGTATCTTCTCACAGGCACGGGAAAATAGGACTGGTAGGTCATGTAGGCATCGCCCACGCCCACGGTGCCGGCGGCTTTCAGCAGGATGATTCGGTGGGATTTGCCGTGGCGGGAAACATCCTTGCCCGTGCCCTCGATGTGGATACGCGTATAGCGGAGGTGTCCTGTACCACCGAAGACATCACCGTGCGCCTTGTCGGCGGCGGCACGAGCACCACCGCTCCGAGACGGCGTGTCACCCCCGGTGAGACGGCGTTGATGCGCCTATCCGAAGGGAAGGACGCCCTCTTTTCCCAGGTCGTCACGGCCGAGACCTTCGGCCGCGTCTATGGCCAGGGGGTGACGGAAGTGCCCGCCTGTTTTCAGGGGGCCCTTGCGCTTGCTGTGCTCGATTCCTTCAAGAAGGCGGCCCCTGAGCGGGTTACCATTATTCCCGAACATGAGGAGAACGCGGGTGCCATCCTGGGTACGGTCATAGACATCGATGACATACCTGTTTCCGTCGTCATGCCCGTCAACTTTTCCCCGGGAGGCATCGGTCCCGATGAGGACGAAGAGGGGGGCTTCATGTGGGGACAGAAGGGCGAGATGATGCGATCGCTGGGTTTCCCCCTCCCCGCCATCGTGGTTGAAAGCAAGGTCTTCAACCCCCTCTTCGCGGACATCGATGAAAACAGGTTTCTCATCCGTGTCTCTCCCGAGAGGGGCGATACCCGTGTCAGTGGTGCCCTCTACGATGCCTGCGGGGAACTGGGCCTGCCCTGTCTCCTCCGCGACGATCTCTTCCCCTATGACGCGGAGGGTTTTCACGGGAGGACAATCTCCTTTGCAGAGAGACTGGAATCACTCGCAACGGACCTGCGCGGGATAGAGACTGCGGCGGACAAGGTGAGGATAATCGCCGAACTGGCGCGAATGGTCTCGGAAGATGCCGCCGGGTTTACCTTCATGAGTGACGATGTATACCGAAAGGCAGAAAGCCCCGGACTGGAACCGGGCACGAGCGCCGTCCTTTCCATGGTCGTAACGGAGCAATACATCAGGGACAGGGTCATTCCCCTTCTCAATGAAAGGGATCGGGACGGCTATGAAGCCATAGTCATGAACGCAGTAGCAAGATTAGCTGACATTATGCAGTAAGGAGGTCCATGCCATGAAGATACTGGTCATATCGACGGGCGGCACCATTGCGTCCAGTAAGGGTGAAGATGGTCTGGTCCCCACCATGCCGGGGGAGGCACTGCTGCAAGAGGTGCCCCAGCTGGGCACGATAGCGGACTTCGAGGTCCTCGATCTGATATCCGTGGACAGTTCCAACATCAATCATGGTGACTGGGTCAAGATTATCGAGGCTATCGTGGCCAACGAAAAGAAATTCGATGGCTTCATCGTGTCCCACGGCACCGACACGATGGCCTATACCGCCGCGGCACTGTCCTTTGTGCTGCGCGGGTTTCCGCACCCCGTCGTCATTACCGGCGCCATGCTCCCCATGGGAGATCCGAAGACCGACGCCAGGGACAACCTGCTCCATGCCTTCATGTTTGCAAAGGCGCTGAAAGAAGAGGGCCGGTCAGGCGTTTCCCTCTGTTTCGCAGGGATCCTGATACACGGTCCCCGGTCCAAAAAGATATCGGCAAAGCGGATGAATGCCTTCGAGTCCGTCTACTATCCCGCCATCGGCACCATCGAAGACGGGAGGGCCATGCTTACCCACACCCCCGCTATCAATACTACCGAACTGATAGACCGGGAGCATATCGCATTTGACGCATCGATTCTTCCGGTAAAGGTTTACCCCGGGTTTCCCGCTCGATACATGGAACAGTGTGTGGCCATGCAACCGAAGGCCATCGTGGCGGAGTGTTTTGGCCTGGGCGGACTCCCCTACCTGGGGGAAAACCTGCTTCCCGCCGTGACCCAGGCCCTGGATGAGGGAATTATCGTGGTGATTACCACGCAGTGTCCCGAAGGGGGCGTCGATCTCGCTACCTACGATGTGGGGCAGAAGAGCCTCAAACTGGGCGTCCTCAGCGGCGAAGATATGGGCTGTGAGGCGATCATTACCAAGCTGATGTGGCTTCTGCCACGTATAGACCGGGAGCGGATACCGGAGATGTTTGCCTTCAATTTCTGCGATGAAATCGGGCAATAAGTATCGTCTGTGATGCCTCCCCTCGGTGCGGACAGACTGCGATTTTCTGCTGTATCGTCATCGCATGGGGATGACGTACCGTTCCTTGTTGCAGAGAGCGAGAATTTTTGTTACTACTGCGGCTGGGCCGAAGTGCAAGCTTGGCCTAAAATATATAGCTGGAGTAGACTACATGGAAAAGGTGGTAGGAATTTTAGGCGGCATGGGTGCCCTGGCCACCGTCGACCTGTTTCAGAAGATCGTTTTACAGACGGGCGCGAAGAGCGACCGCGATCACATACATATTATTGTCGACAACAATACAAAGATTCCGGACCGGACCGATGCCATCATCGGTTCGGGCGAATCTCCCCTCACCTATCTCATCAGATCGGCGATGAAACTCGAAATGATGGGGGCCGATGTCCTCATCATGCCCTGCAACACGGCACACCATTTTTTGGATGACATTACACCCTTCATAGAGATTCCTTTCATCAATATGATCGAAGAAGTCGCCAAGGAGATACAGGCGAGATATGGGGGGCGGAGGGTCGGACTGCTCTCTACGAAGGGAACGAGCCAGTCCGGCGTCTATGACGGTGTCCTCAAAGGGTACGGGCTGAACTGTATGAAACCGGATGAAACACTGCAACGCACAGTAACTGACGTCATCTATGCCGTCAAGAAGGGCGATATGGACTATGGTAAGACCGATCTTCTCAGGGTTTTGAAACAGATGAGAGATGACGGTGCCGATGTCTTCATACTGGGATGCACCGAGCTGCCCATAGCCTTTCAGCATATGCATATCAGTGAACCGTCTATAGATCCTACCGACATCCTGGCCAGAAGGACGATCGAGTTTGTCGGGAAGAGGGTCATTGGAGCAGGAATATCATAGAGGCCTGCCGGTATTATTTTTTATTAAAAGGAGTAGCTGTATGGAAAAGAAGAGTGTGTGGAACGAATACGGAGAGGAACTGGAGAGACGAGTTCGACTGAAGACCTATCCCATAGCCTTCAAATTGCTCGAAAGCGAGAACGACATTCCCGAAGGAAGTATGCAACCCTCCAGGGATTTGGGACACCGACTGAATCTGTGTCAGGCCTTTCAACTTTCCCGGAGGGAGGGTGCATCGGTAATCATGCTAAAGGAGGATATGTGGTGTCACGAACCGGTGCTGGCCTATGGGCTGATGGAACCGCCACAGTACTGGTTCGAGGGCCATACCCGCTATCCGAGGGATGTGTCGTCCCTGGAAGCGGGGTCTCACTTTGCAGAGGACTTTCCACGACTCGAAACCGGACAGTACATTGGTGTGGTTTCAGCCCCCCTGAAAACGGCCACATTCGATCCCGATCTGGTAATGATATACTGTGATTCATCGCAGCTGAGCCTGCTCCTTCTGGGGAGGGAGTGGAAGGATGGATACGACCTGAAGCACTCCCTTTCCTCACATGCTGCCTGTGTTTATGGTGTGGTGCCTGCGATACTCGAGAAGGGGTATCAGGTCGCCATTCCCTGCCGTGGCGATCACTATGGCGCCTCTGCCGGTGACGATGAAATGATATTTTCCGTTCACCGTGACAATCTTAGCGATTTGATAACAGGGTTGAGGGAAGTAGAAAAAACGGGGTCCAAACTGCCACAGGGATACAAATTACATCCCCAGTATCCCGGCGCGGATGCCTATGAAGAGATAGCCCGCATGATGGGACTGAGGTAGCGGTAGTTTACGTGCAGGGGGGTTGCCGTGCATGCCCCCTGCACGACCAGAATCCCCGATGGCATCAACTGCTTTGAATAATCTGCCATTCATTATGAACATGGTTGCCCATAATACGACAGAGTAATGGCGCAATCAGGGCATCGCTTTCATCGGGCATTGTAAACTGACCTCAGCCTTTACGTCTTCGGCTCACGGTGCCTGTTACAGGGCTGTATCATTTGGGCGTGCCCTTTTTCGCCATTATCTCTTTTATCTTCCGTTCCTCCCACTCTCTGCCCAAAAATCTGCCTTTGAGAATGAAGACCTTTGAGGCATGAAGCAGGATAGCAATCCCCCAGAAAATAGTTACCCAATAAAACCATAAGCTTCCGGGGCTTGTAATGAGATTGATAATAATAAGAAGAATATTGATTGCCACATAGGTAAGCAGATTTCCGTAGAAGTCCCTTAATTCTTTTACCCTTTTCTTTGCCTCTTCGTACTGTTCGTCACTCATCAGGGCCTCCTTGTTTCCCTTATGCTACCGTCCCCTGCAACGGACACGTTGTACTGTGCAGCGGACAGACAAGAGACACCGCGACCGTGTGCCCCTGTACCTGACGCTCTTCCCCTGTTGTAAAAAGCAATACAGCGCCTGGTTTGAGGTCCGCGAGTGGGGTGCAGCACCATGCCCGTCAGTTGTTCCGGTATGGCTGGATGTCCTCTTTCTGCTTGAACTGGTGAAGATCAGACGGTAATTCGCGCGGTAATCTCATGGGGTGTTTATGGTGTGATCATGTAACACATCCTTCGGGAAAGTCAAGAATTCAATTATTTCACCTGATAGTTTCCTGCCGGGACCGGGTTTCATGGTGTAACAGCATGGGATCGGTCGAGAACAGGAACCATGCCCCTGCGGCAGGCTCACGGCAGACATGCAGGTCCCCTCTTTGTGGTGGGTCATGGTGATATGGAGGTATGCCTGACCTGCCGCAGGCATCACAGGGGGACCCAAAGATGTCCCCCTGCAGATGCAAGAAAAAACAGACGGTAATCCCACCCTGTCAGTGTATCTTATGGGGCTTGATCATGTGTTCCGGCGCAAGGATGTCGTCAAGCTCTTTCTTGGACATCAGGTTTTTCTCCAGCACCAGTTCATATATGCCGCGGTTCGTCTGGAGCGCCTCCTTGGCCAGGCTCGTCGATGTCTCGTACCCTAGGAAGGGGTTCAGCGCCGTAATGATACCGATGCTGTTTTCCACGAGTTCCCTGCATCTCTCTTCGTTTGCTGTGATGCCGTCAACGCACTTATAGCGAAGCACCGTCATGCCGTTAATGAGCATTTCGATAGATTCAAAGAGGCTCTGTACGATAACGGGTTCCATGACGTTCAACTCCAGCTGACCGGCCTCGGCACCGAGCGTGACCGTCAGGTCATTGCCGATCACCTTGAAGGCGATCTGGTTCACCACCTCAGGGATGACGGGATTGACCTTGCCCGGCATAATGGAGGATCCCGGCTGCATGGGCGGCAGGTTTATCTCATTCAATCCGGTACGCGGGCCCGAAGACAGGAGACGCAGGTCATTGGAGATCTTGGAGAGTTTCACCGACAGCCGTTTGACCGCCGATGAATACATGATAAAGGCGCCCGTATCCTGCGTCGCCTCGACAAGATTACCGGCAAGCACGATATCTAATGACGTGATGTCACGAAGGTACTCGATGACCTTCCTGCTGTAATCGGGATCGGCATTGATGCCCGTCCCGATAGCCGTGGCACCCATGTTTACCTCTAAGAAGAGTTTTGCATTCTCGTTGATCCTGAGAATCTCTTCTTCCAGCGTGGCGGCGTAGGCCTCAAACTCCTGGCCCAGCGTCATGGGAACGGCATCCTGCAGCTGGGTCCTTCCCATTTTCAATATCTGTGAAAATTCTCCGGCCTTGTTTCTGAAGGAAAGGATCAATTCCTCCAGGACCTCGATGAGTTTCTTGCTGGCATTGTAGAGTGCAATCTTTACCGCCGTCGGATATGCATCATTGGTAGACTGCGACAGGTTTACATGATTGTTGGGGTGGCAGTAGTCATATTCCCCCTTTTCATAGCCGAGGATTTCCAGCGCCCGGTTTGCAATGACCTCATTGGCATTCATGTTGGTTGAGGTACCGGCGCCGCCCTGGATCATATCGAGGGTAAAATGATTATGCAGGTTGCCGTTCATGATTTCCGTACTCGCCTGTATAATGGCATTGGCCACCGGCTTGGAGAGGAGGCCAAGATCCTGATTGGCCTTTGCCGCGGCCATTTTTACCATCGCCAGTGCCTGGATCAATACGGGAAAAAAGTTGAGTGTGATACCGCTGATATTGAAATTTTCAATGGCCCGCTGGGTCTGGATGCCATAGTAGCGTTCGGCAGGTACGTCTCTGGTCCCAAGGAGGTCATGCTCGGACCGCACCCGTCCCGATTCATACTGGGCGCCGGCATTGATGACCCGGGCGCTGGTCTGCGTAATCCGCCGGGACATGACCCGGGCGATGTGTGAAAAAATCTTCAAGCCAGTATCGGGATGATCCTTGAGGAAACTGACGAAATCGTCTCTGCTGATACTGATGGTTTGGGATTTTAACAGGGCCCGTGCCGATGTCGCATGCGGCGAATCACCGAGGAGCGATCCTTCTCCCAGAAAGCTGTATTTACCGAAGAGAGACAGGCGTTTCTCATCTCCGTAGGGTGTCGTTTTGTATAACTCGACCTCGCCATCGTAGATGACATAGAGACACTTTCTGGGATTATTTTCCTTGAATATGTCATGGCCTGTCTCGAAGGATTTACATTCCGCATGCTCGCTGATGAGTCCTATCTCATCGGCGCTGAGGTCTTTAAAAAGCTCTACATTACTCAAAAATTCACTGATTATTTTCTTGTCCATCCTAATCCTCCCTGTATGTAAAGATCAAAGATCGTGAATCTCGGTTACCAGAGCAATCTCTCTGTAATCATACGTAATATCAACTCTTCTCTTATACACCTTTTGAGAATATTTATAAACCAGTTTTATAGTGAGACAGACATATACAATCCTTGACTTCTCATCTGATATGGGTATCATCTTACTGTTCGACGTAACAGGGAGCTCGGATGAAGGAAGCCATCAAACGCCACAATCTGAACAGTGAGTTCTATACACCCGAGCGGTGTTACATCAGGGAATTGTCCAATACGCCCTATGACCCCGATGTGTCAATCGCTCGGGCGAGGGTGGAGCCGGGAGTGACCACCCGCTGGCATCGGCTGAAGGGAATCACCGAACGCTACTACGTCGTCACCGGCACGGGTCGTGTTGAGATTGGGAACCTGCCGCCACAGGAGCTATAAGCCGGCGATGTCGTAGTCATCCCGCCGATGTGTCGTCAACGCATCACCAATGTCGGATCAGAGGACCTGGTCTTCCTGGCGATCTGTACCCCTCGATTTTCCGATGCTGCCTATGAAGACAGTGAGGAAACCCCGACGTAGAAGGAATTGCCCGCCTCGCAGGACGCTTTTTGCACATATTTTATCCTGCTGACAAAATTTTATATTGGATGATTCGGTGTAAATTACTTTTGGTAATCAGTAACGCCTGCGTTCACGTGCGCGGGTTACCGCGTCGCCGTGGAACGCTTTGTCGTGCAATCCTATTCAGGCTTCCATTCCAGTATTGAAACCTTCGAGGGTGGCAGTGCTTCCGTTCTTTCCCCGTCACCTTGACCGACTTTCTGTAAATAGATGTGAAGGACCTTTGACTCGTTCCATATCTCGGTGTCGTAGCTTGGTTCCCACATGCCAACAGAGAAATCCGTCAAATCCCTGAATAGCCACTTCGGGTTGCTGAGGTCATCGCATATTGCCACCGATACACGGCCGCCTCGTTCGCTATCGCGAAACAACATGTACGCCTTGTTGGTCAAGCCGCTGGAGTCAGCAACAATACGTGGCCGGCTGATGGGAATCCGCTTGGTGCCGCCACCTCTGAGAGAAAAGGGAGTCTTGCGGTTGCTGATCTGAGATGCGTGCCATGTGGTCCCGTCATGATGAATAAGGTGATACTGAGGGACCTTTGTTCCTTTTGGCCTCCAGTAAGTAGCAATATATGGCCGTCCCTTCCCATCTGCGCACATGCCGGTGGTATTAATCAGTTCATGACGCTGAGGGATGCGTGCGGCATATTCCGCACTGCCTGCCGTGATGGGGAGATGGTATGCTTCGCCATTGGATTTCAGCCATGTCCTTCCTTCATCTTCCGACTTTGCATACCCCATATCATGATTTGTCGCCGCATCTCCTGATTCTCTCCAGACCCATGAAATGTGAATTGTGCCTCTTGTGTCGGCGCACATTTGCCAATAAGCATTTCGTTTGCCTTCGCCATCGATGAAGGGATCCAGTCGCCGAGTCCATTCCTGCGACTTTGTGCTGTAGTGGTTCATCATGAGATTGCCGCGGCCTGACACACCATCACGATATAGAAAGAGGAGGTCGCCATCGGGTAATCGGTAGAATTCAGGATAAGTCACTTGTTTTTCTTTCTTGCCTGTCATAGGCATCTTGTCGGTCAGTTCAAGTGAGTCTGGAGCTTTGCTTCGACAGTAGCGAAGCTGATGCCCGTGATGGTCCCATGACATGTGCAGGTAACCCTCACCATCGACCATAATGCTGATCGAATTGTGGGCGTCTTTGACGTTGCCTTTGTATTGCGTCTTCTTTGTTTCCCACTTCTCAGACCCGAGCTTTCGCTTGGCCAACACCACAAAGCCGTCCTCTGTATAGTACGCGACGTACTGGTTGTTCTCGTGTGAAACCACTGAGTTGTGCCGCAATATATTGGCGTTAACGGAGTTTTTCGCCCAACCCTTTCCGATGGGGATGGTTTTAGGGCCTTCCTCCGTCGATGAGAGGCAGGCAGACGCAGATAATATGAGTAACAAAAGGTATGCTCTGCTCATTGGTTTCTCTTTCTCTTTGCACAACACAGAATTAACCGGCGGTGTTAGCCGCACGGTTGAATGGTTTGTTCAAGTAAGCCGCTACGCGGCAGATTAATGATTTTCAATCATTATTGTTTGATCAAATAAGTCATGGTATCTTCTACCCGACAAGGTTAAAAGGAGAAAGGAAGATACCATGAGCCATGTGATCAAACGTTTCAAGGAAGATCTCCAGTTAACCGGTTATGCAAAGAGAAGTATTGAATCCTATGCCAGTTCCGTGTGGCGTTTACAGCCTTTTTACAATAAGCCGTTAGAAGATATCACCGAAGAGGAACTGCGTCAATATTGGATATTGAGGGGAGTATTGAGAGTATTGAGGGGACATAACACTTAATTAAATTAAGTGTTATGTTAGAATGCATAAGTAATAGGTATTGAAGGAAACCTCCCGGCGGTGCACAGTGCTTAAAAAGCGTCTGGGTCGAGATACACTCGCCCAGAATGC
>Ga0272441_10015311_pt1 | contig 10744 bp, 8 predicted proteins | sample SSMProp6N_FD_193582 | JGI IMG/M metagenome (GOLD analysis project Ga0272441, IMG submission 193582) | Marine sediment archaeal communities from Little Sippewissett salt marsh, Falmouth, MA, United States - SSM-Prop-6N | ecosystem: Environmental > Aquatic > Marine > Wetlands > Sediment ...
CTAGACTTGGGATGCGGAACAGGATTCCTTTTTCCACACATTGCCAAATCGGTCAGACTCACAGTGGGTTTAGACATCTCCCCGAAAGCTCTTCGGGAAGCGAAGAAGCGCACAAAAAACGTGCAGAACATAGCTCTGGTTTGCGCAGACGCCGACAACACTCCCTTCCCTGACCACGCCTTCGACAAAATGTTTGCCATAACTCTGCTGCAGAACATGCCCGACCCCAAGAAAACCATCTTAGAAATGAAACGGGTGGGCAAACCCGAAGCCGTATTCGCTGTAACTGGGCTGAAAAAGAAGTTCACAAAAGAGCGCTTCGTCAACCTTCTTGAGACATCGCGGCTAAAAGTTTCTGCTCTAGAGGCTACTCAGCGGCTGAAAGGGCATGTTGCTGTGTGCAGAAACGCTGAATGTGATGTGTAAATTTGGGAATAAGCTGTACCGTTTATTGTTTGTATTCTAGGATGATGTCTCCCACGTTGACGCCTAAGTCCGATGCGATGATGGGACATTTAGCCATGAGCATGAAGAACAATCCATTGTGTTCGCTCAGCCCCTCATAGTTTCCCTGACCCTTAGAAACAACTAGGTCATACTCCCGTATCCACTTCTTCACAGTTTGAGAACTTCTCGTCGGACCCGTCCCCGACTCGCCATTGCTCATAGACCGAAATTCCGCATTCGGTAACCTGTCTAAGCCCATGTAAACTGCATCCTCCATGGTTGCATCATTTATGATTGGTCCCCCTTTCACCACAAAAACTATCTTTTCAAATTGTTTCTGTTCAAGAAAAGTTTCTACAAGCAGCTTGTCTAACCCTATCTCTCCAGCGTTGTCAACAAAAAGGAGCAATGTTTTGGCGTGTTGTAGTTTCTCTTTTAGTTTCGTGTAATCGTCTATGGCAAACTCTTTCTGCAGGACGTTTTTGATGGTTTCTTCTAGGTTAAATTTTTGTGGCACCCCAAAGTCGATGATGTTTCCTGCTATGGCAAGCCTAACCGCGGTTCTAAGCGGGTCTCTGCTCTGCTTAACCTTCTCTTTAAGTTTAGGATAGAGCCGCAAAACCAGATTGTTGCTTTCCCTCTTAACCTTCTTGTATGGGTCTTTTGCGTTTGTAACCCTTCTCACTATGCTGTGAACCTGATGAGCCAGCTCGGGCGGAGTTGAGTTCCAATTTGACTCCAAAAGCTTTTCCACAACCTCCCGCAGCACCCTCTCTTGAAGTTTCTCATCGTCGCTTATGAAACGCACAGCCTGCAATGCCTGCTTCTGGAAGCAGGGAATACAATCAAGATTCAGCTTCACTGTTTGCAGCTCCTTTGGATACTAAGTAAAACAGCAATTTAATTTATCTTTCACCTGTGTCGTTCAACAACTGTGTATTATGTGCTTGTACCCAAAAAACCTAAAAACCACCAGTAGAGTAACCAAACCAGCAAATCAAATGAAAAGGAGATTGGAAAATGAGTGGTAGAGGAAGAGGATTTGGAAGAGGACAGGGAGGTCCAAGACAAGGCCTCGGCGGACCAGCATCTTGCAGATGCCCACAGTGCGGATACACAGTTGCGCACACCCGAGGAACACCCTGCTCCGGTATGAGCTGCCCCAAGTGTGGTTCAAGATTAGTGGGTTCAGCGTAACTCTCTCTAATTGAATCTATGATGTTTCGCTGTGGTTCCTCTGTTTCGTTAGTGCTGAAGAGAAACTGTTCACAAAGCATTCTTATCGGTTAACAACCCTTTTTATCTTGCAGCTTTTACACACATATCGTAGATGAAAGCTGATGAGCAGAGACGCCTACAGAGACATCATTCAGCAGCTAATGGAGATGTCTAACCCCACAAAAAGGGACGTAGACCATGTTAAGTTGAAGGCTGCCGGAAAACACGGCTTAGGAAAAGTTCCCTCAAACTCAGCGATAATACGGCACCTCACACCTGAAGAAAGCGCCAAACTGCTTCCAATCCTCCGAAGAAAAGTTGTCCGCACCATCTCCGGAGTAACCGTGGTGGCGGTGATGACGGAGCCTTCGCCTTGCCCCAAAGATGAGCCCTGCGCATACTGTCCAGGAGGACCAACCGAGGGCGTTCCACAAAGCTACACCGGTCACGAACCCGCTGCGCTGAGGGGAGCACAGAACAGCTACAATCCATACAATCAAGTTAGAACCAGAATCGAGCAGCTTGAGGCTATAGGACACAAGGTTGACAAGGTGGAACTCATCATCATGGGCGGAACCTTCCCTAGCACGCTCCCAGAATACCAAGAAAACTTTGTTAAACGATGCTTGGACGCCATAACAGAAACCGAAACCCAGTCTCTGGAAGAAGCGAAAAAGGTGGCGGAAACCAGCCGAATCCGCAACGTCGGAATCACCGTGGAAACCAGACCAGACTGGGCGAAAGAGGCACATGTTGACCGGATGCTCTCCATGGGAGTAACAAGGGTGGAGGTGGGCGTCCAGAACGTTTACGACGACATCTACGCCGCAGTCAACAGGGGTCACACAGTCAAAGATGTGGTAGAAGCCACTCGCATAATGAAGGATGCGGGGCTGAAGGTGGTTTATCATCTTATGCCCGGTTTGCCCGGCTCAAACTTCAAACGTGACCTAGAAGGATTCAAGCAAATCTTCGCTGACGCCAGATTTAAGCCAGACATGATCAAACTTTACCCCTGCCTAGTCATCAAGGGAACGCAAGTTTACCAATGGTGGAAACAGGGAGACTACCGCCCCTACACCACAGAGGAGGCGGCTCAGCTAATCGCGGAAGTCAAGAAGTTTGTTCCTCCCTGGGTCAGAATCATGAGGGTTCAGCGGGACATCCCAGCTAAACTGATTGAGGCGGGAGTGAAACTGAGCAACCTCCGGCAAATCGCCTTAGAGAAACTGGAGGCAGAAGGAGGCAGATGTCGCTGTATAAGATGCCGAGAGGTGGGGCACAGATGGCTGAAGGACAGGGTGAAGCCCGACCCAGACAAGATAGAGGTTAGAACAGTTACGGAGGATGCTTCTGGCGGAAAGGAGCTGTTCATTTCTGCTGAGGACCCAGTTAACGATGTTCTGCTTGGCTACGTAAGATTGCGGATTCCCTCAGCAACTGCAAGCAGACCCGAAATAATCCCTGAAACAACAGCCATAGTCCGCGAGCTCAGGGTTTATGGTCCCCTAGTTCCAGTTGGGAAACATCCGTCTAAAGCGTGGCAGCATAAAGGCTATGGATCAGTTCTTTTGTCTGAAGCTGAACGAGCCGCCAACGAAGAGTACAATCGGACAAAGATGGTGATAACAAGCGCCTTGGGAACGAAAGAGTACTACAACCGGTTCGGATACGGCTACGACGGACCATACGTTTCCAAACGCCTTAACTGAATCCTTTAATATGCTGGTCGAAGTAATGGAATATGTTTTCAGCATGCGTCGCTGAGGAGAACAGAAAATGGGAGAAGATGGGCTTGAGTGACGAGTTTCCGGGCTACAGGGGGCAGGCATTGAAGTTTTTGAAGACGGCGGAAGCCGAAATCGGCGACATAATCCGCGTAACCAAAAACGGGGAAAGCTGGGAGGGCATCCTTATTCCCCGCTCAGAGATTGGGGACGAAAACCATATTGTGCTTAAGATGAAGAGCGGCTACAACGTGGGAGTCCGCATCGACCAGTCAGCGCAGGTAGAGAAGGTGGGCGAGGGAGCTAAGCCAACATTTAAGCCTCCACCCCTTCCAGAGCAGAACAAAAGCTTGCCCCGAATCGCTATCGTGAGCACAGGCGGCACCATAGCCAGCCGAGTAGACTACAGAACAGGGGGCGTACGCGCAGCGCTTTCCGCCAGCGAACTCTACAGCGTGGTTCCCGAGCTTTCAGAAATAGCGGTTGTGGAAACGGAGATTCTGTTCAGCATATTCAGCGAAAACATCACCGCAAAACACTGGATTGCAACCGCGAAAACTGTTGCCAAACACATCAAAGATGGGGTAGCGGGTGTTGTGGTGGCTCACGGAACCGACACCCTAGGATACACCGCCGCAGCCCTAAGTTTTGCTCTTCAGGACCTGCCTGTGCCCGTGGTTATGGTTGCTTCCCAGAGGTCGGCGGATCGCCCCAGCTCAGACGCTGCAACCAATCTGGTGGGAGCCGTCAAAGCGGCTGCATCTGCCCCCTTCGCGGAGGTTGTGGTTGCAATGCATGAGACGGTTTCGGACACGTCCATAGTTTTTCATCGTGGAACAAAGGCGCGTAAGTGTCACACGAGCCGCAGAGACACCTTCAAGTCCATAAACGCTTCGCCTCTGGCTAGACTGAAAGACGGCGAACTTAGAATGTTGACAGGAAGCTACCGGAAACGGGATGCTTCGCGGAAACTGAAGCTGAATCCAGACTTCGAGGAGAAGGTGGCTCTTGTCAAGGCTTATCCCGACCTGAACCCAGAAGTAATTGACTGGTATGTCGAGGAGGGCTGCAGGGGGATTATATTTGAGGGAACGGGTTTGGGGCATGTGGGAGATTACCTGTTTTCTGCCATCCGAAACGCCATCAAAAAGGGTGTGATTGTCTGCATGACTTCTCAGTGCCTCTGGGGAAGATTGAACATGAACGTTTACGATCAGGGCAGAGACCTGTTAGCCATGGGAGTCCTCTCACTCGACGACATGCTTCCTGAGACGGCGTATGTTAAGCTCAGGTGGGTTCTTGGTCAAACAGTCAAAACTGAAGAAGCGAAGAAGCTGCTCACGGAAAACTTAGCCAACGAATTTTCATCCCGAACACTTCATGGAAAAATCGGAATCTGAGGAAAACCACATGGGCAGCAAATATTCGAAGATTGGTTTTAAGGCAGGACTTGAGATTCATCAACAGCTGGACACCAGAGAGAAGCTTTTCTGCTCCTGCACGCCCAAGCTGTTCAAGGAAGAGCCCGAGTTCACGTTTGTCAGAAGATTGAGACCTACCCAGAGCGAGTTGGGTCAGGTTGATTCGGCGGCTCTCTTCGAGTTCCATAAGGGAACATGGATTCAGTATGAGGCAAACAATGATTCATCGTGTCTGGTGGAGATGGATGAGGAGCCTCCCCACGACCTGAACAGAGAGGCGGTGGAAATCTGCCTCACAGCGTCGCTTATGATGAATATGAAGCCGGTGGATGAGATTCATGTCATGCGCAAAACTGTTATTGACGGCTCAAACACAACAGGCTTCCAGCGAACATCGGTTGTGGCATTAAACGGCGAAATCGACATCAAAGGAAAGAAAGTTGCCATCCAGCAGGTGAGCCTCGAAGAGGATGCGGCTAGAAAAACGGGAAAGAATGGACAGCTTATCCGCTACCGCATCGACCGCCTCGGAATACCGCTCATCGAAGTAACCACCGCCCCTGTCCTATATTCTCCGGAGGAGGCGGAGGAGACCGCTTTTGCTATCGGCAGAATATTGAGGTCAACCCGCAGGGTTAGGCGGGGTTTGGGAACCATTCGGCAGGACGTGAACGTTTCCATACGTGACGGGGCGTTGATTGAGATTAAGGGTGTTCAGGAGCTGGAGTTGGTCTCCAAGGTAATCGAGAATGAGGTTCAACGCCAACTGAGCCTTCTAGAACTTAGGGCGGAGCTGAAGAAGCGGGGAGTAAAAGAGGCTGATTTGGCAGAAGAGTTTGTTGATGTCGCCCCAGTTTTCAAGAATACAAAGTGTAAGGTCATCGCGAAGGCGCTCAAACAAGGCAACCCTGTCTTAGCCGTTAGGCTGCGTGGCTTCGCTGGGCTTCTCAAAAAAGAGCTTGCAGAGGGCATGAGGCTAGGCTCCGAGCTGGCGGGGATTGCACGTTTCTGGGGGAGAGTTGGAGGCATATTCCACACAGACTAGATGCCAGCCTACGGCGTAACAGAAGAGGAACTGAACAGGCTCGGCAAACTTCTGAAGCAGGAGCCGATGGATGCTGTGGTCTTTGTGGCTGATACATCAGAAAATGCGGTTGATGCCCTGAAGGCGGTTACTGAACGTGCGCGGGTGGCGTTGAAGGGTGTTCCCGCGGAGACGCGGGCGGCGAATCCTGACGGAACAACAAAGTATATGCGTCCTAGACCCGGGGCTGCGCGGATGTATCCGGAGACCGATGTTCCGCCGATTCAAGTGACCAACGAATACGTTGACGGGTTGATGGGCAAGCTTCCCGAGTTGCCTGAGCAGCTGATGAAGCGGCTGATGAAGGCGTATAAGCTGAACCAGAAGCTTGCTAAGCAGATTTTGGATTCCGAGTACCTTGAGCTGTTCGAGTCTTCAGCTGTGGAGACCAAGGTTTCTGCAACCGTTATTGCTGTTGCATTGACGGAGACATTGAAGGCGCTGAGGCGGGACGGCGTAAACGTTGAAGCCATCACTGATGAGCAGTTCATGGGCATGTTTAGGCTGATTGGCGAGGGAAAAACGGCGAAGGAAAGCATCCCCGAGGTTTTAACTTGGCTTGCAGGTCACGAAGAGGCTGATGCAAAGGCGGCTCTTAAGAGTCTGGGGCTTGGGATGATGTCGCGGAAGGAGCTGGAGAGTTTGGTTGACGATGTGATAGAGAAAAACACAGAGTTCATCGAGCTGCGGGGAAAGGGCGCCTTCGGCTCCTTAATGGGCATCGTCATGAAGAAGGCTAGGGGACGAGTTAAAGCCCAGTTAGTCAACGAGATTCTAAAAAAACGGCTAGAAGATACACCCTCTTGAAGAAGCAGCTAGACTCGTTGATGTTCAGCGGTTTTCTCACAACACTTTTTCGAAGTCTGTTTTGTCTTTGGATAGTGGGATTGTGCAGTCGAATCCTGCTTTGCATGTTTTTCTTCTGTCTTCTCCGGGTTCGGAGCTTGGGTCCAAGCTTGACCCCGGAGAATCAGGGTAAGTGTAAAGGTCTTTGTCGGCTTGGAATCTGGTCGTTAACGCCCACAGTATGTCTTGTGGGTCGGAGAGGTTTATGTCCTCGTCAAAAACGAAAACATGCTTAAGGCTCTTGTGTGCGTCGAGAGCGGTTTCGATTACCTTTTTTGGTTCTGTGTCGCTTCGCTTCTTTATGGCTACTGAGCAGCCGAGCCAGTTGATTCCGCCGTCAGTGAAGGACAAGTTTTTGACGGTGCAGACCTTTCCGAGTTCTTTGTAGATGAGCGGCAGCTTTCCGAAGCCCATCAGAAACGAGTGCTCGCCCCTTCCTGGGATGAGTGCATAGTATGTTGGGTTCTCCTTCTGCCTCAGTATCTTGGTGATTTTGATGAGGGGCTGCTGTCTAATCAAGTCGTAGGTGCCCGTGATGTCCACGAATGGTCCCTCTTCTCCCAGTTCTGGGGTGAGTTTTCCAAGCAGCACAAGCTCTGTGTCCACTGGCACGGAGATTCCGTTTTCCAGCTTCACCATCTTTATTGGTTTGCCGTAGAAGCCGCCTGCGATTTCGGTTTCATCCATGGGCTCTTTGGTGGAGATTGCGGCTGCGAACAGGAGGGCTGGGTCCATTCCGATGCAGATTGCTATGTCGATGTTTTTGTTGTTTTTTGTGTAGCATTGCCATGTGTGGCGGTGGCAAATCCGTGTTGTGCCCGTGTTTTCTGTTTTGACCAGTATTCTGTGGTATGATAGGTTGCGTTCTTCGCATTCTGTGACGAAGATGCCGGAGGTGATGTATGGTCCGGGGTCGGAGCTGTAATATTTCAGGATTGGCAGTTTTCCGAGGTCCAGTTCAGCCTCTTCAAACGGTTCATCGTCTACTGTGACTGGTTTTATTGGGTTGTCTAGGGCTTCGATGAGTTTCTCCTGTATCTGTTTCCAGTTCATGCCGAATATGGTGCAGAAGTTGTCTCTTGTGCAGATGTTCGAGGCTAACTGGTATTCTGTTCCGGTGTTCTCGAAGAGTATGGCGTTTTCAGCCTTCCTTACTATGTCAGGAATTTCGTTTAGAGCCGTTTTTTCTGTTACTCGTCTGAGTTTTCCTTTCTCTTCCAGTGTCTGGAGGGCATGCTTGAAGCTAACCATGTTTTTCGCCGTGCTAATTTTAGATGCTGGTTGGTTATCTGTTTTTCTCCAAAACATTGCAACATTTATCTTCTCAGGAAAGCAAACATGAATGGGAGGCGGATGTATGGCTGATGCGCTGATAGGAACAGCGGTTCCCATTCTCTTCTTGATGGGCACAGGATTCCTTTCCAGAAAGTTTGGGGTTCTGAAGCTTGGGGACGAGAGGGTGCTCAGCGCATACGTGTACTTTTTTGCTTTGCCTGCCCTCTTCTTCGTTGACTTGTCGGAAACAAGCTTTGTCGCAGATACGCTTTCATTCATTTTCGCGGGGATAACTCCCGTGTTTGTGGTTGTGGCTGTTTACGTTCTGCTCCATGCCGTCTTCCGGTTCTCCAAGAACACGCTATACTTGCTCACATTAAGCACTGTCTTCGGAAGCCTCGCCTTCTTCGGCATCCCCTTCATAACCTTCGCCTTTCCCTCCACGCAGAGCGAACATCTAGCCACCTTGGCGGCGGCTACCATCGGAATCGCAGCAATCGCAGTGTCAATAACTGTGCTCGAATTCTATCGGCTCGGAGAGTCTCCGAAGATAGAGAGCCTGAAGCTGGTTGCCGTGCGGCTTGCAAAAAACCCTTTAATTGTTTCGATTGTTGCGGGAATCCTGTTTTCGGTTGTTGGATTGGAGATTCCTTCTCCAGTGTCAACTTTTCTGCATATGCTGGGAGGCACCACGTCTGCGGTGGCTGTTTTTATGTTGGGGGCTTTTCTGTACGGAAAGAAATACGCCAACCTGAAGAAGGCTTTTGGGTTGAGTCTCCTGCGGATAGTTTTCTTGCCCACCTTGGTGCTGGCGACTCTGACGCTGTTCAGTCTGCCCTCCATGGAGCGTTCGGTTCTGGTGCTTATGCATGGGATGCCCGTTGCCGTTTCGTTGTCGGTTCTCAGCCAACGATACAACTTCTACACGGACACCATAGCCTCGCTAACACTGATTTCCTCGGTCGGCGCAATAGTCTACCTGAACATATGGCTACTCATTCTGGGAATCTAACCGACTAATTTTTGAAGCAACTGTTCTCTTTTGGATTTCACAGAAAAAACTGTTTCAGTTAACGTTGTTAGATTATACTAATGAACGTGTGAACCTTAGACTGGAATCTGTTGGTGTGCTGCTGTTTTTCTGAAAAAAGCTATTTTTCAACATTCTACTGTTATTAGGAGACTAATAGGGTCTGCTTGCGTATTTCGGTGTTAGCAAAAATTTGTGAAAACACTGTTTTCAACAATGTATCTCTATTAGGGGCCTAATAATATTCTCATTTTGTGTTCTGTTTTTTTGCTTTTGTGTAGTATAGGGTAATTGCTGCTCCAGCTGCTGTGGCTGTGGCTACTGCTGCTATTGCTATGGCGGTTGTAATCCATGATGTTGCTGTCTCATCGTCTTGGGCTATTTGTGTCTCATCTTCTTTTGTTATGGTGAAGCTGATTGTTTCTGATGCTGCCGTGTTTCCATCGGTGTCTGTGGCGTAGACTGTTATGCTGTGAGAACCTTCAGCTAACTCTGTTAGGTTTAGAGTGGTTTCTGTTATTGTTACGTTGTTTTGTCCGTCTAGGCTATAGCCCATCCACGCGGTTTCCTCATTGACGGTGAAGTTCAATGAAACATTGGTTGTGGTGTATGTTTTGTTTTGGGAGGAATCCACACAAATGTATGGAGGATGAAACTCTGGAATACATCCATGCTCGTCTGTTTTAATCACCCAAAAATCAGTTTTTCCCGGCATATCTAAATAGCCTGTCCACCCTGCTAGTGCATATCCTCCATCAGAAGTCTCAACTAGCGGATCAATTCCTCTTTTTCCATATGTTTGGCTCCACTCCATGTTCCCATACTCGTCAGTCTTAATCAACTGTCTGCTACCAGCCATGGCGAATCCTCCATCCGAGGTCTCAACCAAAGAATGAAATGATACTCCGTATGTCCTGTTCCACTCCATACTCCCATGTGCGTCGGTCTTAACTAGCCGTGTGCCGCCTGCTAGTGCATATCCGCCATCCGAGGTCTCAACCAAAGAACTAGCGGATCCTTTGCCATATGTTTGGTTCCACTCCATTTTCCCATATGCATCAGTTTTAACCAACCAAAAGTATTCTTTTTGACCAACCCATGAATCGCCAGAGGTCCCAGCTAGGGCGAATCCTCCATCAGAAGTCTTAACCAAAGAACGAGCATACTCATGATCTGTTCCTCCATATGTTTGGTTCCACTCTACATTCCCATACACATCCGTTTTAATCAACCAAAAATCATGATTTCTGGCAAAAAAAGTTGTGTGACCAGCTAGGGCGAATCCTCCATCAGGCGTCTCAACCAAAGAGTTAGTATGGTCAATACTTGCTCCACCGTATGTTTTATTCCACTCCATTTTTCCATGCGAATCAGTCTTAGCCAACCAAGAATCATAGCCTTCATCAATGGAATATTTGTCACCAGCTATGGCGTATCCTCCGTCACTAGTTTGAACCACAGCATCTCCGTGATAACTGTATTTTCCTCCGTATGTCTGGTTCCATTCCATATTTCCATACGCATTGGTCTTAACCAACAAACAATCTATGTCAAAGCCATATTCGTCTCTTGAGATGCCAGCTAGAATGAATCCTCCATCCGAGGTCTCAACCAACGAGTGAACATAGTCCCCCTTTGGACCTCCATAAGTTCGACTCCACGTTATCGGAAATGCTCCAACCAACTAATTAGAGGC
>Ga0272441_10015312_pt1 | contig 10744 bp, 8 predicted proteins | sample SSMProp6N_FD_193582 | JGI IMG/M metagenome (GOLD analysis project Ga0272441, IMG submission 193582) | Marine sediment archaeal communities from Little Sippewissett salt marsh, Falmouth, MA, United States - SSM-Prop-6N | ecosystem: Environmental > Aquatic > Marine > Wetlands > Sediment ...
TTGGTTTTTAAGTCGATCTTTCCACTCGTTTTGATCTTTTGGAGGGTTCATGGGTTCCTATTTGCCAAAACTTCACTTCAAGACCGGTCCACTTGCAGGACAGGTATTTCCTATTGAAAAAGAAGAAATTCTGATGGGCAGGACCGAACCTGCTGACCTGGTTCTCGATTCAAACACTGTATCAAGAAATCATGCCCGGATTTATAAGGAGGAGGATCATTTCTTTCTTGAAGACCTTGGCAGCAGCAATGGAACACGTGTAAATAATCAGTTAATTACAGAACCTCTTGAGCTCAATCATGGTGATTCAATCCGTCTGGGACTGGATATTTCCTTTGTTTTCGAATCTGAAGAAGCGAAAAAAACAGAAGCACCTGTCCAATTTCATGCTGATCCTGGCAAGCCTGTGCAGGCTGGTGTTCTTTCAGGCACTATCATGGTAAACCTGGAGAACCTGACACCAGCCAGGCATAAAGGATCCGAACAGGCTAAAGCTACCATGCTCGATACGGGAGATGCTTCTGCCGGGTTGGACGCAGCTGATAAGGAACCGCCGCACCTGACGATAACAGTAGCAGGAGAGGGGGAGACAAAGCATGTTCTGGCTGATGAATGGATCACCCTGGGGCGTGCGGATGATAATTCCATTGTGGTTGATTCACAGATCATGTCTCGACATCACCTGGTTCTTGAGCGAGGCGATGAAGGATATGAGGCGCAAGTACTTCCGGAAGCTCTGAACCTGGTCTCCTGTAATGGACGAACCATCGAAGATCGTAAGCTTCTCCTGCATGGGGATGTACTGCGTGTGGACAGCGATATTCCTGGTTTGATGGTAACGATGACGTATACAGCTCCTGCACAAATGGGGGCAGAGGCACCGCTGAATATTCGTTTTGGGGATAAGGAAGTGCTGGTTTTTGGTCGTGATTCATCGTGTGATGTTACGCTTAACATGCCAACTGTATCCCGGTACCATGCAGAAGTAACCAGAGTAGGGCGCAGGTATTTTATCAATGACCTTCGAAGTTCCAATGGTACGTACGTAAACGATGAGCGTGTTGACGGGAATGTCTGGTTGGAACATGATGATGTTATTCGGATTGGGCCGTACCGATTTGTCATGGGGGAGGACGCATTTACTGCCTATGAAGATACTGATGGCCTGCGGGTTGAAGTATACAACCTGGAGAAATGGGTTCGTAAAGACCTGAATTTGTTGAAAGATATTTCTCTTATCATTCAGCCGCGGGAATTCATCGTCGTTGTAGGACAAAGCGGCGGCGGCAAATCAACTCTGGTGGATGCGATTGCAGGATACCGTCCGGCAACTGATGGGAAAGTCTTCGTAAACAATATCGATGTATATAAAAATTTTGATGCTATACGTAATGAGATTGGTTTCGTTCCACAAAAAGATATCATTCACATGGAGCTCACCGTCTACCAGGCGCTCGATTATGCAGCTCAGCTGCGTATGCCGTCTGATACATCAAAAGAGGAGCGCCACAAGCGTATCATGGAAGTCCTGGATGACCTCGATCTCACCCATAGAAAAGATGTACAGATCAGCGGATTGAGCGGCGGCCAGCAGAAACGAGTTTCAATCGGGGTTGAACTGCTGACCCGGCCAGGCTTGTTTTTCCTCGATGAGCCGACTTCCGGCCTGGATCCCGGGACCGAAACGATATTCATGCATCTCATGCGCCGGCTTGCTGATCAGGGAAGAACCATCATGATGGTCACACACGCGACGAAGAACGTCATGTTGGCTGACAAGGTAGTCTTCCTTGCGCGGGGAGGCTTCGTTGCATGGTATGGTCCACCCAATGAAGCACTGGAGTACTTTGACCAGTTCCGGAGTGAGCATGAACGCAGGGCGCGCCGGATGGAATTCGATCAGATTTATACCATTCTCGATAATCCGGAACTTGGTGATGGCGAAAAATGGGCTGAGAGGTTCAAGGCTTACAGGGCGTACAAGCGTTATATAACTGAACCGCTTTCTCAGTGCAAGAGGGAACTGCCCGACCTGGAAGAGAAACCTTCAGGGAAGAGCAAGGGAAAGGGTTCCCGCATTTCAGCCTGGAAACAGTTCCTGGTTCTCTCAAAACGGAATATAAAAATACTGACTCGAGATCGATCCAGCCTGATATTGATGCTTATTGCAGCGCCTGCTGTCGCTGCTCTGGATCTTGTAGTGGCGCCTCTTGTTGGAAAAACACCGTTTGCATTTATTGGCGGAGATGCAATCAATGGAAGCGTGACCCTCTTTATTCTTACAATGTATACCCTCCTTGTGGGAGGGATGTCTCAAATGCGTGAATTTGTAAAAGAGACAGATATCTATAAACGGGAACGATTGGTAAACCTTCGAATCATCCCATATGTGACATCGAAAGTATGGGTAGCGCTGCTGCTTTCGTTTTATCATGCGCTTGCCTACACAATACTGCATGCTGTTGCTTTTGATATGCCGGGAGGGTTTGATGTACTCCTGCAGGTGTATATAACACTCACACTTTCGACAATGACAGGTATGATGCTTGGACTTCTTGCATCGGCGTTATCTCCCAATGCAGGTGCGGCCCCGTTGACCTTGATTCTATTCGTTATTCCCCTCATCGTATTGAGTGGATCACTGGCGCCTGTTCCTCCCCAGATCAATCAGTTTGCATCCACACGCTGGTCTTTCCAGAGCCTTATGGGGATCATGGGAGCAGGATCGGATATTGCAGCAGATCCATGCTGGTCGCTTGAAGAGGACATACGAGAGGGGATGACTCTCGAAGACAAGGATTCTTTTGACTGCCGATGTATGGGAACCAATATCTTCGAGCCAGAGTCCTGCAATTTCCCGGGGGCTGGCGATTTTTACGTACCAGAGATTGATATGGATCCGCCAGTCGAGCCTGAAGGGCTCCCTCCCAAGCCCCAGGAACCAGTAATTCCGGATGCTCCCGATCCACCTGAAGATAGCTATGACCAGGTTGCCAATGCCCAGTATCTTAATGAACTGGGGGCTTATCAGGAAACAGTGCGCGATATCCAGGATGACTATCGCAATCAGATGTACCTGTATGAGGCTGTTGTCAATGTCTATCAGAATGAGATGATTCAGTATCAGGAGGATCTTGCGCACTATAACATAGCAAGAGTTGCTGCTGTAAAGGGCGCCGAGAGCGTCATGGAAACGATCACGGATAAATATGGATGGACATGGGTAAACAAGCACGATAGCGATGTCTATTCCCAATGGTTGGCGCAAGCCTGGCTGGCGCAGGTGGTAATAGTCGGCGCTTATTACCTGATTATCCTGTTCCTTGTGAAACGAAAGGATGTGCGATAAGACATGCGTATAAAAACTTTTCCATATTACATTATCCTTTGTGGAATTCTATTAGGCGCATGCGCTCCTGCTGCTGCTGCCTCTTCTGATCTCCCGCAAACATTAACGCCTATGAGTGCTGCTGTCGAGGCTACAATTACCGCAAGAGCTGAAGAGGAAGACGGGGGGGCGGACAGCCTAACAACCGCTGTAGCCCATGCTACAGAGCAAGCAGAAGGGATCTATGCAACCCAGACAGCAAGAGCAAGTCTTAATGAACCTTCACGCCTTGCGACTGCGACAGCGATTGCTCCAGTTGTGGCTGAATTACCGCTGTATGGAATAAATCCTGGAGAAGGGTATGTGGCATGGATCCATGATCCTGTGACATTGGAACTTGAGGGATATCAGCAGCAGGATCATGCCAATGACTACCCTTCCGTAACCGCCTCGGATTTTGTTATTGTCAGTGATATAACCTGGAATACATTCAACAGCCTGGCTGGTTGCGGCTTCCTTTTCCGATCAGATGGTGATTCAGTCCGCCCAACACAATATACATTGCTTATGGAGCGTGTAGCCACGGGGCAGGTGATATTCAGTGCTACCTTCGAAGGAGAATTAAGCAACTACCACAAGAGATATCCGAAGAGTGAGGATCCCACGTTTGACTGGGCAAATGATGCGACAAATCGACTGGCGATCGTTGTTCGAGGGAATCTGATTGATATCTATACAAATGGGATCTATATCGGTCAGGTGGATATTACAAAAGAACCGCCGGTCTATTCTGCATCTGAAGTAGAAGAAGACCTCTCGCTGGATATCAGCCCTGGTCAGCGAGATCAGCTTGGATCACAAGCTGAGGATGAAGAAGAATCAATAGATCGGGCTACGGCCCAACTGAATGAAGCCCGCCGTAATTTCCAGGAGAACCAGCCTTTCTTTTACGATGGTTTCCTGGCATTACTCGCAGTCAGCGACACAGGTACTGCAACCTGTACCTTCGAAAATTCCTGGCTTTTTATTCTGACAGATTGAACAGCCAGGAAAGGTTCAGTTTCATAAATGAGTTCATGGGGAGTGGTTAACGGTGGCAAGACACCTGACTGTTCTTGTCAGGAAGTAGCTGGATGAATATCCCTGTACAGGAATGGAAGCTGCCAGACACGTATCGCGGCTTCCATCTGGATGCGGAACGACATTTTTGATTGGCCGATGCGGCGATCTTCGAAATAGATCGGTACCTCGCCGTGGCTGAAACCCAGGCGATGAGCGACAAATGCAGTTTCTACCTGGAAGATATATCCATTTGAACGGATGCGATCGAGCGGCATTGATTCCAGGACCTTCCGATTCCATATTCGGAAACCGCCTGTTGCATCCTGGATTGGCAGCCGCAGTATCGTGCGGGCATAAGCATTCCCAAATCGGGAAAGCATTACGCGTCCTGGCCCCCAGCGTTCATCGAGTTTTCCTCCCGGAACATATCTGGATCCGATTACAAAATCAGAATTTGAAGATTCTTCAAGGAGTGCGGGAATGCTTTCAGGGTTATGGGAGAAGTCTGCGTCCATCTGGCACACTGTGTCAGCATCATGTTCCAGTGCCCATTTAAACGCACTGATATAGGCAGAACCCAGGCCCAGTTTGCCTGCTCGATGCATCACAGAAATTTTATTCGGAAATAACTCCGCTTGATTATCAGCGATTTTTCCAGTGCCATCTGGTGAGTTATCATCGATATAAAGAATGGATAGATCTGGCAAACCAAGCTTAAGAAGCGCGGCTGACATCGGCTCGATATTATCAGCCTCATTATAAGTGGGGATAACGACAATCAGTCTGGGCATAAGATTTTCAGGCGAAAGTATACCAGAGAACCGTAATTATGGTTTCTTTCAGTAAGAGAATATTGAGTCCGGTAAAAAGCTCCGGTTTAAATTTTATCTGCAGCAAACAGGATTCAGACGCCTTATTAGTTCAGCGTAAATAGCTGCAGCAGTTTCCATCAATGTGCTGGCAGGAATAATGGAGATTCTATCGGTTATGTATTAAAGAAGCTCTTCAAGATCTGCTATAGCACGTCTCATGTCGAGAAAAACCAGGCCCAGTTTTGCCTGTTTTCTTGCCAGTACGGTTAGCACCGCCTCCGTACCTATAGCCATAAGTACTACATAACCTGTATCGCCTTTGATATACACCTGGTCTAGATTTCCTCGACTCAACTCGCGAGATATGCGCTCTCCCAGCGACAGCATTGCGGCAGACATTGCAGCAACTCTGTCTTCTTCTGCCTCGGCTGGTAATGCAGAAGCAATGGCAAGCCCGTCAACACTGACGATCGCGGAGGCTTCCATATCAGGAGATGATGCCTGGAGATCTCGCAGGCGTTCTGATAACAGTACGGTACGTGATTTGGTCAAGAGCAGCCTCCCCTTTGTCTAAAGTGCAACGAATTTATTATGTCTACGCGGTACTGTAGCATGCTCGATTCAGTATGTCAAGCAGTGTAGTTTCCAGGCAAAATTCCATTGATCCGGGTTTTCTGGAAGATCCTGGCATTCAGCTGCTGGATGTAAGTAAAACATTCTCCCCCTGGCCTGTTTCTATATCCGGGTTACTGGTTTTTTTTGCCATGAGAGGTAGTGATATCAGTGTAACCGCGCTAAGAATAATGAAGAGTATCGCCGGAAGGATATCGAGATTGTTCTGCTCCAGGGTCTGTATCCATCTATCGGAGGTTTCTTCCAGAGTAAACCAGGAAAAGACAATTGCATTTGTATTCCAGAGCCCGTGAAGAAGAACAGATACACCATACGCAGCCGGAGCGATCCACCATTTTTTCTCCTTATAGGCTTTGAATAAGCCCCAAGATGATAGTGCAGCGGTTGCGGTATGCAGAAAAGTGGCACCTATACGCAGCAGGCCTACCTGCATCCAGGTTGGTCCGGGTTGTGCAAGCATCAGCGCTTCAAACAGGCCATACCCGGCCCCTGCAAGTGCTCCGGAAAGGTATGCTTCTCCTGGATTGGTAATTCGTTTTAGAAATGGCCATAAGGCAGCTGTTTTCAGAAGCTCTTCAATAAGGGGAACTGCTATTCCAAGGTATAAAAGCATAAGAGCGATGCTGGTTGGTTCAAATATGGTTCCCGTATCCAACTGCTGCCAGTAGCTTTGTGGGTTGAAATTGGGATCCATAATTGAGTCCAGTGTAAGTGGTGTGAACTCACCTGTCAGTAAACTGGCAGAGAGTATCATGATGACAGGGATCAAGGCAGCCAATTCAAAAACAAGAATGGCAGGGGGGATTGCAAATAAACCGGTTAAGAATTGTCCCCAGAAACGTCTCCTGGAAATACCGGGAGCAAATTGGAGAACAAGCTGGATACTCAGTGATACAGCAAATGCAGCAGTCAGCAGATTGGTAGCGGGGCCAAGTATCGCGGGGAGAATTTCGCGATTATAGGCCAGATAATTAGAGAAAAGCGCGAGTGGAAGGAGAAGGAGAGAAAAAATCCATTGCGTTGAAGTAGTGTGTATGGATGGGCGAATTTCATCGAGGAAACCGCGCACAGCTGTGAGCAACCCCGGGAAACCGCACAGGGCTGTAACCGCAAGAGCGATTGCACTCCAGGTCTGAGCTTCATGCTGCCCCGGGATGCTCTCAACAGGTATCCACTGGGCAAGAGCAGCAATACAGAGAGCTCCAATTCCGCCCAGTAGGAGGCCGGCAGCGGATAGTAGGGCTAATAACAGATCCTTGAGGTTTTCATTATCTCTCATCACTGAGTTCTTTCGATTTCAATAGTAAGGATAACTGCATCTGGCTCGGAGAGCAGATATTCGATTGGATCCCTTTCCTGTAAATGAGTGAGCAGCTCGAGGCCTTCTGTAACACGCCCGAAAATCGTTCGGTATGAATTTAAATGCTCCAGCGGCTTCAGTGTAATGAAGAAGTTGCTGCCATTTCCATCCGGTGCTGGTGCAACCAATGCAACCATACCTGGTTCCGAAAAATCCAGCATTGGATCAATTTCTGTAGGAAAAATATATCCGGGATTTCCAAGACCTGTACCTGTTGGATCGCCTGCCTCGATATAGCTTCCTTCAACTACCCGATATATCGGTGTGTTATCATACCAGCCCATTTCTGCAAGTGTAACGAAGCTGTTTACAGCTAGTGGCGCGTATTGAGTATACAGAAGGACTTCCATTGTTCCATTCGTGGTTTCTATCCTGGCACGATATTCTTTCTCAATATCCAGTGAAAACTCGGGATAACCAGGAAGCTGTTTGAAGCGCAGCTCTTCAAATCGTATGGAAGCTTCAATATTTTCGATTGACAGCGGCAGAACGATTTCCTCTCCATTCAGAATAAGCGCAGGGGCATTAAACAGGCCTGCAGCCACATTTTGATAAAAATCTGTCAGTATTTTTTCTCTGAGCTCTTCGGAATTCAAATCCTGCTCGAATTGAAGAAGGTCAATAGAGTCTGTGCTTTCCAACCTGGGAACTTCCTCTAGCAGCCATGTTTGGAAATCCTCCGGACTTAAAGTGCTCCATTCCACTTGCTTCGAAAAAAGAAGGGATGCCAGGGGCCAGTAGAAATCCTGATTTGCTGCAGCTTCTACAGCCTGGGCTGCCAGCTGAGCCTTGTCATTGACTGTAATCAAGGGGAATGCCCTGAACACGATTCTCAAACTATCAGGATGCCTTCTGAGGAGCTCCGGGATCTGCTCAACAAAAACGGCGCTTGCCGGGGATTGAAAATCAGCATATACAAGGAGTGTGTTTTCTGCATCGCTGTTCCCAAGAATAATGTCCTGGTTGGATACAGGAGCAAGGCTGAGCACAGGTTCGGGGGTATCCTCAACAATGGTTGCTGTCTGTGCAAGTATTGCGTTTTCTGGTGTGAAAGACGGGTAGGCAGTAGGGAAAATTGCGGCGTGTGGAGCCTCTGTGGCAGAGGTGTTTTCCATTGTCTTGCTGCAGCCGGACAGGCAAAGAGTCAGAAGGATAACAACTATTATTTCATGATTCGTTTGCTTTTTAGGTTGAGTATATTTCATATCGGACCAAAAATCCCCAAGAGTGTTGATTGAAGGTATTATCAAGATCCGGCAAATGGAATTGAATCATCGTCTTCCGATTCGTTTCCGTATTGTATCAGCTAATCGACAGGTTACCAGTTGGTCCATAAGCTTTGCTTGCCAGAGATCGTTGGTTGGGTTATGCTTTCTTTTAATCGGGGGTGGTTGAGTCCCGGTGGGCTCCGCGGTCTTCAACATCGTTGGCGGGTCTTAAAAAGAGCCGCGGTGGGTTCGACTCCCATCCACTCCCGCCTCCTTTCCGATTGGAATAATAATTGTTAGATAACTATCGCGTTCCAAATGTCTGCAGGTTATACGGACGGGTTAGATCCTGTGCTCTTCCCTGATACAATATCCTCACGTATTCAACTGGAAGTCTGAAATGGTTCAACCCGGATTGGATTTCCCGAGGGGATTGATACTCGAATGGAGGTAATGGCTGAATGGAGAGCACTGATCTAATTGAGGTTCGCAGATTGGTAGAGCAGGTTCTGCAGATAGAAAGGGTTACTGTAGGGGCAGCAAAGGACTCATTCATTGTCCGCTATTATGGATCCCTGGTTATGGAGTCAGGAACTGCCTATGATCAGCTTGCCTCAGGCTTGAAAAGGTACCAGCTCACACCGGTATTTCGTAATGACGGCGGGCAGGTGCTCTTGATTATTGTGGACGAGCTTCCGAAACCAAAAGCATCAAGGCCGCTTATTAATATTGTTCTTTTTGTTGCAACACTTCTGAGTATGATCCTGGCAGGTGTTTTATATTCAATTGATGAAGCAGCGATGACTGCAGCAGGAAATGATTTTTTCCGGGCTTCTCTTTTTGTTTTCCCTGAAGCACTAGCCTTCGCGGTCAGTCTCCTGGCTATTTTGGCTACACATGAGTTCGGTCATTATCTGATGGCCCGCAGGCATGGAACTGCTGTAAGCCTCCCTTACTTCCTGCCTTTTCCGGGAAGTCCATTTGGAACACTGGGTGCATTTATTCAGTTGAAGGAGCCTCCCAAAAACAAGCGTATACTGATGGATATCGGCCTGGCTGGTCCGATTGCCGGTATGGTTGTCGCAATTCCGGTTCTTATCATTGGCCTTTCTCTTTCCGAGGTGAGTGTGCTTCCAACAGCGGCAGTTGAAGGAATGACGTTCTCTCTCGAGGGGAATTCGATTCTTTATTTGATTTTGAAGTACCTTGTTAAAGGAGAATGGCTTCCACAGCCGGTTAACTACGGCGGGGTAGCCCCGTGGTTGTACTGGGGGAAATTTATCCTGTTTGGCCGGCCGCTTCCATTGGGCGGGCTTGATGTATTGCTGCATCCTGTTGCATGGGCCGGGTGGGCTGGATTCCTCGTAACGGGATTGAACCTGATCCCGGTTGGCCAGCTTGATGGCGGACATGTTCTATACGGTTTGTTTGGCGAGCGAACAAGCAGAATATGGCCTGTAGCTGTAGGACTTATGGTTGCAATGGGGTTTGTCTGGAGCGGCTGGTGGTTGTGGGCAGGGCTGCTGTTCATTTTTGGAAGAGGTCATGCTGAACCACTGGATGGGATCACTGAATTGGACCGGAATAGAAGGATATGGGGGTGGATAGGCCTTTTGTTATTTATCCTCGTTTTTATTCCTGTTCCATTGCAAATCATTCAGTGAGCATCAAGTTTTTGCCAACACAGTTGCCAATCGGCAGAATCAATTTCAGCTGATTAGTAAACAGGGCAGATACCAGCTGCCCTGTTGAGATTGGAATTCTTGTTGTCCCCTGTGGAATTCTAGAGAGTTTCCAGGATCTCCAGAACCTTTTGTGCATGGTCTTCAGGCTTTACTTTTTCAAACACGTGCAGGATGGTGCCATCCTCTCCAATTACGAATGTTGTGCGCAGGATACCGTAGTACTCTTTACCATACATCTTTTTCAAAGCCCATACTCCGAATTCTTCAGCAGTTTTATGCTCTGTGTCTGCAAGTAGATGATAGGGGAAGTTATACTTGCTGCTGAAATTGGATTGGGCTTTTACTGAATCCGGACTTATTCCGAGAACTGCGATGCCTTTGTCCTGGAACCCTGCATATTCATCTCGAAAACTGCAGGCTTCCTTGGTGCAGCCGGTTGTATTGGCTTTTGGGTAGAAAAATAGGACTACTTTCTGTCCTGCAAATTGAGAAAGTGTTACTGTTTCGCCCTTATCTGTTTGAAGTTCGAAATCAGGAGCTTTTACGCCTGCCTGTAGAACGGTCATAGTATCCTCCTTAACCTGATAAAATCGGTCTGTAAACTTATTATATAGCTTTATTATTTAGATGAAGGATCGGGAAGGAAGTTACACGGC
>Ga0272441_10015313_pt1 | contig 10743 bp, 11 predicted proteins | sample SSMProp6N_FD_193582 | JGI IMG/M metagenome (GOLD analysis project Ga0272441, IMG submission 193582) | Marine sediment archaeal communities from Little Sippewissett salt marsh, Falmouth, MA, United States - SSM-Prop-6N | ecosystem: Environmental > Aquatic > Marine > Wetlands > Sediment ...
CGAGAAAGAAGTGAAAAAATGAATTATAAAGGCAAAGCACTAACTATCGCCGGGTCTGATTCTGGAGGAGGAGCAGGTATACAGGCTGATTTAAAAACATTTCATTCCTTTGGTGTCTATGGGATGTCAGTACTAACCTCTGTAACAGCACAAAACACTGTCGGTGTACATGCCATCTATGATCTTCCCGCCAGCATTATTGCCGCCCAGATTGATGCGATAATGAAAGATATAAAGGTTGATGCTGTAAAGACAGGAATGATCTCCACTACAGAGATAATAGAGACGATTGTGGACAGATTAAAAAAATATGAGATACACCAACTGGTAGTAGATCCTGTCATGGTGGCTAAAAGCGGAGATCGACTCCTCAACAAGGATGCAGAAACATCACTTGTAAAGAATCTGTTGCCACTCACTTTCCTGGTTACTCCCAACGTACCTGAGGCAGAAATAATCAGCGGCACCAAAATCATAAGTATTGAGGATGCCAAAAAAGCAGCAAAAATCATCCAGGCACTAGGACCTACTTTTGTACTTCTAAAAGGTGGTCACCTCCATGAAGAAAACGCCATTGATATCTTGTTTGACGGTACTGCATACTCCTATTTTAAAGAGAAAAGAATTGATACGGTAAACACACATGGAACAGGCTGTACCTTATCAGCGTCTATCACCGCTTGCTTATCCAAGGGAATGAATGTCCATAACGCCATCAAGGTTGCAAAGGATTACATTACCCGAGCCATACAATATGCCCCTGACAATATTGGGAAGGGAAGTGGTCCTCTTTATCACAAAATAAAACCACTTGAAATATCTGCTTTTGAAAAAGCAGCTGCTGACTTTGATGCCTGGTTTGACAAAAACAAAATTATTTTCGAATCAGAGCTCCTTGCCGAAAAACAATTACTCATTAATCCTAAAAATACCGTGAGCATAGGAGTAGGAAGCGGCCTATTTGCCTCTCAAATCGGCATCAAATATGGTGTTGAACCAGCAGAAGATATGGCCAAACTAGCACGAAAAAGAGGAATCAGGGTCAAAACAGGAACCGCTGAAGAAGTACCTTACCCTGATAAGAAATTTGATACAGTACTGCTCAGCACGGTGTTAAGCTATGTCAAAGATGCTCAAAAAGCGGTCAATGAAGCATACAGGATTCTGAAACCTGGAGGCCATGTTGTAATTTCTTTTTTAACTGGAGAAGGGTCTTATGCCATGCTTTATGAACTAGCGCATCTCCGGGGTAGGCATGATCCTGAAATATCACCACCTTATCCCTATCCACTACCTTTTATCGGAGGGGCACACTGGTTGACAACAGATCGAGTTACTGCTCTCTTGCAGAATGCTGGCTTCACTGACTTGCGCTATGTTCAAACCCTGCGTTGTCATCCAAAGTACTCCAATGAAAAAGTAGAAGCACCTGTAGAAGGTTATAAAGAGGGTGATTATATTGTTGTTCAGGGGAAGAAACCGTGAAGGTAACGGATCAGCTCAGAAGGGATGCTGATTTCATATGGCAACATCTTGTCAGTCATCCTTTTGTGGTTGAGTTATACAGTGGCGATTTGCCTCTGGATAAGTTCAAATTCTATATTCTTCATGACTATCACTATCTTACCACAGCTATAAAAAATTTCAGCCTCTTGGCTGCCAAAGCCCCTACAGTAGAGGATCTCAGAGATATCCTTGATATACTCCACCTTGAGACAGAGAGTGAATATAAAGAATACAAAAAATTTCTGCATCGCCTTGGATATTCGATACAGGAAGCTATGGAACAAGAGCCCATTCCCATTAGTGTTTCCTATGGTAGCTTTCTTCTTTCTACAAGCACTCTGAAGTCCTATCCAGAGGCTATAACCGCGGTGCTTCCCTGCTTTTGGTCCTATGCTGAAATTGCGGATTATTACGGTGATAAGGTAGAGAACAATACAAACCCGTTGTACATAGACTGGGTCACAGTTTATGGAACGGATTCCTATATGAATCTGGTTGGAAAGATTAAACAATTGGTGAACCGTGTTGGTAAAACCTGTCCTTATGACAAACTCTTGAGGATATTTACTCAAGCAAGCAGATATGAATACTTGTTTTGGAATGCGGTATATACCCAGGAGCAGTGGCCTGTATAACCAGTAGCAAGATCAATAGGGTACAGAATATGTTTCATATGTCTCAAGTTTTTTTAATGTCTTGACTGCCAGTAAGCACTGGTCTCAAAACTATACACCTCTGATACTTTATATACTTCCTGTATCGGTGTATTTTTTTAAGGGAACTTGTGAAGTTTATCTGGTGGATTTGAATGGATGTGCATACAAAATATATGAAGAAAATATTAATATGTGGTCTATTATGTATCACCAGGGATCATGATGGATTATACAAAAAAGAAGGGATGGTGTTTCTTTGTCATTATGTCTTTGTTACTGGGGACAATGATAAGTTATGTTGGTGAAAATACTATTTCTGCATCCTTTATTGATGATGATTACGACCCATTGGTTAACATTCATGTTACTCTAATCATTAAGGCAATACGTTTTCTAGAGAGCAATGATACTTCTTCTTCAGACTTTTATGTTAAGCTGGGTATTAATAATGAAAGCTTCACTAGTCCGATATGGCATAATAAAGACTATGTCTATCCAGATTGGCATGCCACGGTGGATGTTCCTGACGACGTTGAATATGTACGCATAACACTTGAATTATGGGATTACAATGAGGGCAAAGATATATTATGTGACATTAATGGTAATCCAGGAATCACTTTAAATGACAGACATGCAAATCTTACCTACAGTATCAAAACAGGAACTTGGAGAGGAGATGATCACCGCGGTGATATAAGTGGATACGGCCGCTTAAATGGCTGTGATGACGGCACTATCTATTCTACAGATAGAGATTGTGAAGTATGGTTTTCCCTCTATCAAAATGATTATGACACCGATGGATTACCCTATTGGATGGAAACCATGATGTATGGAACAAATCCTTTGATTGACAACACAGGGGAGGATCACGATGGAGATGGGATTCCCATAGAATGGGAACATGAATGGGGATTTAACCCCGTTTCCTGGGATGATCATATGCATCTTGATAGTGATAATGACAGCATAACAAATATTGAAGAATACCTAACCCAAAATTTTAGCTCAGATCCTTTCAGGCGTGATTTATTTTTGGAGCTTGATTTTATGAAAAACGAAAACAATCGCAGTGTCAATATTGTTTCACACGATGCACTAGAACTTTTAAAAAACCCCTTCCATAGACGAAATATACACTTTTTTATTATAATTGATGGGTTTTTTCCATTTGATGCTTTTACTGACCAAGAAGAACTTCTGGATATTTATCACACATATTTCCTTACCCCTGAAGAAAACATATGGAAAAGAAGTGTTTTTCATTATGGCATTTTTGTACATGATTGCATTCCCACCGGATACTCGTATGCGGGAGATGGACCCATTTTTTGGGGGTATGTACCTGGTACCAATGGATTTATTGTCTCAGAAACACAGATGGAAACATATAATAGGTTACGTCCTGGTTTAAGCCTGAATTATTTTCATGCATCAGTAATCATGCACGAAATAGGCCATCATTTTGGTATCAGATTTGGTAACCCCTATGGGTGTGATAATCATTTTGGTAAGTATCCCTGGCAACTAAGCTACTGGATTTTTGGCAATTATAAAAGCATCATGAACTATAGATATACCTACCAAATCCTTGATTACTCAGACGGTTCACATGGAAAAAGGGATTTTGATGATTGGGGCTACATGAATTTAAGCTATTTCGAATTACATTCAATCATCTCCCGATACCTATTGTAACTGTTGTAAAGGATATTTTTTTGGCATAATTTGGCATAAAGACCTATCATGTTTCTTAAATATTAGGGTATAGAGAAAAAAATAATTTATAAACTATATTAGCATACTATACAGAGGGAGTGAAAAAGATGATACGGAAAATACAGGGTTTAATTATTTGTTTTCTACTATTAGTTGTTCCTTTATTTAATGTTACTGGGGACATGACTAATGATGCGCTGGCATATGATGGTACCCTAAAAAAAAATGATAACAAGACCGTAACTGTTGGGTTTGAAAGTTATTTTTTAGAAAAGCAAACAGAGCAAAAATATTATTCCTGTCCGGTAAAATATGTACAAAGAATGGAGAACTTGATTAAAAAAATTAGGCTATTAAATACATATCGAGATTTATTTTCCAATTCAACCTATGAAAATATAAATGAAAAACTTGTTGAAAACATCCTCACTGAACTTGAGGCAATAGGTATTTCCCCAAAAATCAATATAAGATGGAGATTACTTGAATTATTTCATTATTTTACCAAAATTATTGTTTCCAAACAATTCAGGACTTCTAAACTTACTTCCCAGGGGTTTGATGATTTTCTAATAAATATTAACTGTAAACTCATCATGTTTGGAAGATTGGTAGATGTGCCTTATGAGCCCGAAGATCTTATGGGCACTAAAGTCCCGTGGTATTTTAGATATCGTGAGCATCTCAAATCCGGGGTACTTATTACCTATAATGGCCTCCTCAAAGATAATAGTATATATGGGGATTTTCTGCTGACAGGAAGGTGGTTCCGAGGTTTTTATATCAATATTGGTTTTTCCGACAATTATTTAGATTTTACTCTAGGGTGGACAGCATATGTAATGGCCCGTCATCTATGACAATGGTTATATATGACACTAGTCAGAATCCATAGTTTAATTCCAATCCAGTGCTTCATGGTAATTTTTACTCCTGGAACATATTGCCCATTAAGTAGACAGCATAGATGTCTATCTTAGAGTAGTTTAGAGGGCTTTTGGCGAAATAAAAAATCGTATACAAAGGAGGGGGGGGGAAGAAGGTATTGTGAATTAGAATAATATGCCCTATTAATTTGAAAAAAGATTTATTTTAAAGATAATATATTAATTGATTTCCACATTGGATAAGTCTAATCGTTAATATAAAAATATATAATAAAAACATTTAAATATTAATGTTGTATATAGTTAACTTAATGTTAGATATATTTAATATAAAATTATTAATAATTAATATTAAGTTATATCTAACTAATATAAAAGTGAGGTATAAAAATGAAAGATAAGATAGGGATTTCTCTAGGAATTGGAATAGCAATAGTGGTAATGGTGACATTATCTCTCTTTGCCATGAATGCAGGAGCCATTGACGTAAATGAAATAGTTTTATTAGGGATAGTCTTAATATTAGTCTTTTCAGCATTATATATCTTATGGGATAGGATAAAAAATGTGCAGAGAGGGCTTCCTGCAAAAGATGAAAGGGTGACAGTGACAAGTTACAAGGCGGGGTATTATGGGTTTATTGCGGCAATTTGGAGTGCTGTGGGTGGACCATTGCTATCAGATATCCTATTTGGGCATGAGCTTGAAGGTCATTATGTGACAGCGATTGTTGTCCTGTTTTCAGGTCTCGTATTCATTGCGTCCTATCTATATTTGACTCAAACAGGGGACTAGGTATGAAAACGAGAATTAAGGAATTAAGGGCACGATATGACCTGACACAGGAAGACCTTGCCAAAAAGGTTGGGGCACGTAGAGAAACCATTTTGTTTATAGAAAAAGGACGGTACAATCCATCCCTGAAACTAGCCCATGAAATCGCTAAGGCATTACAGACCACTATTGATGACTTATTTATTTTTGAAGAGGATTTATGATAAAATTAGAATAAAGAAGATATAAAGATAAAAAAAATTATTTTTCTTGCCTTTCTAATATTATTCAATGATTATATTATTTTAGGATTTTTATGGGAGATGTGGCTATTAGGGCTAATCCCACAATCACAATAGTTATTCGTACAGATAAAGGCAAGATAGCAAAAATCATTAAGAAAAATCTTATTCAATATAACAAAATTCCTAATACGAATCCCACTATGAAAAATGTTTTTTTCTTCATTAAATGTGACTGGCGTTTGTTACTTTTAAAGGATAGTTTTTATACAAACTTATCAAAAAAACGTGACAGATAGAAAGGAGGTGAGAGAGGCGGCTGTGGAGGAAGAAAAATTAATGATTTTTTTTGGAGGAATGAAAATATGAAATCATATATTTTACCACCTCTCTCAAACCATCATATAACAACAATTTATAATATTTTCCATAATAAATATTAAGGAAATCCCATGTTTTTTTAATATGGATTAAAAAATATGGATTGATTTCTTATACTGCGCACTGCCTTGCACATCCATTTTCTTACATTAGAAAAAAATGAAAGGAAACTAGGGAATGAAAGATATTTTTTACAAATAAATTCACTTATTCTTTTCCAAGCATTCCTTTAATCATATCTAGGAGTTTAGCACTATGGGGAAATCATTGCTTGTAGTGAAGTTCACAGGGGAACTCACCACATTGGCTACACTAATTCACTCCTTTCTGTATGACGCACTCAAGAAGACAGGATCATCCGAATGCTTTTGTGAATACCTCTAACTTCTCAGGAGCCCGTGGGTCAGTCCCCGATACACATCCATCACCCAACGGGCATATTTCTTTTTTCTGAAAACCGCAAACTTCACATGCTAAACCACACACACCAGGCATTATATCATTCCTCCTATACTTTGTATCGTCTTATGGTTTTATAAGTTTAAGGGTCACTTATCACACTTAGCCACAAAACTTGACGGGGGAGGGGAGGTGATAAAGGTAGCATTAGAGGAAGAAAAAATAGTGATTTTTTTTGGAGGAATGAAAAATGTGAAATCATCTATTTTGCTGCCTCTCTCCAAATCATCACATAACCCCCAATTTATAATAATTGTTATAACAAATATTAGCAATAATGCATTTTTTTTTATTCTGTTCAATGTCTAATGAATTAGGAGGATGGGCAAAGAAAATGGAGGCAGGGGAACAAGGGTATCGATATAGTGGAGTTGGAGGAGATAAAAATTAGAGGATACCAACTTTATTCCCCTTGTTCCACCCATTTTGCTAACATATTGCTATCAAATATGTGATATATAACTATTGTGAAAAAAATCCAGATAGATAATTGTTACCTTTTTTTATCCTGTCCAGTGTTGACCTACCAACATTATATCCAAATTTTTACCACCAATCGCCCTCTCTTTTCTTTCTTCGTTTTTTGTATGTTTTTTTCTTAGTAGTTTTCTTTTTCACCTTAGATTTTGCTGTTGCCTTTCTGTAATACAATATTTCCCCAGTCCAACTGTCACGAACAGCGACTCTTTGTGTTCTTGGTTTTTTCTTAGTTGCTGTTCTACTTTTATCAGATGATTTCTTTTGGTTGTCTTTTTTAGGTTAAACTTTAACTTTTCCTTTTTTGGCAATTCTACGTCTTTTTACAAATCTTGCCTCAAATCAAAAATCTTCTTTTATAATCTTTCTTTTCCAGTCATCTTAAAAATTTTAATTAAAAAAATATAATATATCGTCCAAAAACCATCATTTACAGTTCTATATCTCGTTTAACCCTCCTAATAATCTTTATCCATCTCTTTTTATTAATTCCCTATACTTACTTATGCACACAATAACTAGCATTTAAAACAGGGGAAGATCTTCTATCTTTGTACTATAATAAAACCATCCATCGTCTATAATAAAATATATGCAAAAAATATATATTATAAATAATTATAAGAAAAAAATTTATAAATATAGGAATCATCAAATGTTTGTGAAATACACCATGTCTCATAAAAAAATAAAAATGTTATGTACCCTATGCATAATTGCAGCAATATTTTTACTGCCCTTACATGCCACTGGCAATTATATACAAAAGCATCCTAGCAGCTATAACGAAAATCGCGCATCAGACAGACAAGCACTAGAGATGCTCACACAATCAGTTCCTTCTTCCTCCTCTTATCAGGGCCACCTTCGTGTCTATATAGTAGAACCCTCATCACGATGGAATGATTATTCCAACAAACCCTACCATTTCGGTTTTCTAGATTTCGCATTTAATGACAGGATCTCCATACCCTATGGCGAAACGTACAATACCACACTCACCTGGGATCCAAACACAGAAGGATACAGTGGCATAACCGAAGGTAACATCATGGTCATAGCCGTACTTTTTAATCCTGAAGGTACACCAGCCTATTCACATCCCCCCATGGGCAATAAATTTACTGCCCATTATGTTGATGCGTGCGCTGGTTCAGTCCCGGGAAGCCAGGGTCATAATGTCGTAAATGATGTTTTCACTCATACAGTTTTTGTTGAAGAGGCAACAGCTACCTGGTGTCCCTACTGTCCTGCCATGGCTGACGCACTTTATTCAGTTTATGAGTCGGGAAGCTATCCCTTTTATTTTGTATCCCTCATTGAGGAGAAAGATACCGAGGCAGATGAAAGATTGCAAAATGAGTATAACCTCTACGGGTACCCTTCGGCATTTTTTGATGGAGGATTTAAGGTTTTAGTAGGGGGATATGATGATGAAAAATATTATCGATCACGGATTGAATCCAGCGGACAGAGGGATGTTCATGATTTGAATTTAAGTATTTCTGTTGAATGGCAGCAGGATAGTGGTGTGTTTATTGACCTGGGTATCACCAATAATGAAGAAACTGAAAATGGTCCCCCTGGGACACCCGTGATAACGGGGACTGCAAAGGGAAGGATTGGCACTACCTATGAATATACTTTTGTTTCAACAGATCCTGATGGTGATGATATCTATTATTGGATACAGTGGGGTGAGGGATGCCCCAGTCTTGAGTGGATTGGCCCGTATAGTTCCGGAGAAGAAGTAACAATGAACTATTCGTGGGCTAATAAAGGTGATTATATCATAACTGTTAAAGCAAAAGATATCAATGATGCTGAAAGTGATTGGGGAACACTGGAAGTGAGCATGCCTAAAAAACAGGTAAAAACATTTTTTAGTGTCCCCGGAACTCTCCTAGATAAATTGAGGAAACAATTTCCATTTCTTCACTATTTTTTTATCCACCTATTTATCTAATTTTTTCTTCCTTAATTTTTTTTTCTTTTAATAATTTTCCACATTATTCTATTAAAGCCAAAATTTTTTTTTGGAGGTAGATTCATACTTTTTTTAATTAATCCGTTTTATGAAGGTATAATCTATGCAATAAATAAAAAATTATAAAATCTACAGAAATATTTATATAGGCATAAAACAACTAGGATGCGTACAAAAATGAGAGAGTGCAAATGATCAAAATAAGAAAGATACTCCTGATCGTCACGATCTCCTTATTGGTTTATCAATTTGCATTATCTCCCGTATTACACAGTACCCCCTGTTTTGAAAATACACATTTTCAGTTATCAACCAATTCCCACCTGTTGAATGATCCCGATCCATATGTTATATCCTCCTCAAAAATAAATTTGCACACAGAGGATACGGTTCCCTCTAGCTGGGATTGGAGAGACGCTGAACATGGGGGTATAAGAGGAGACTGGACAACCCCGGCGAAAAATCAAAGAAATAGATGTTATGCCTTTACCATCCTTGGTGTCCTTGAAAGCATCATTAAAATCAGAGAAAATTGTGTTGATTTTACTCCTGATCTATCAGAACAATATCTTATCACCCATTACACCTATGACGATTTTTTAAAAAATAAAAGTGGTCTCACTGTGTTTGAGCAATGTTGTCCCTATAAAGGATTATGTGGAATAAATCTCAAATATCATATATTCAACATCACAAGATTATCACCCGACTGGGAACAGTATTGCATACCCGTATCAAACTTTTCAGTAACAGTCCGCACTTCACCTCCAGTAAACCCCGAAGAAAGAAGAAATGAACTTAAAAACCTTATATTAAAAAATGGTCCTATCGGATTACGCATCTATTCACCAGGCATGAGTGTATTTACCGTAGGGTCTTTAAGAAATTGGGGTTTATCCCATAGGGGCCCTGATGATTATTATTCAGGGGAAGCACCTGCAGGGATATTTAACCAAGCAGTAGTTCTTGTGGGATGGAAGGATGATCCAATGATTCCAAATGGTGGATATTGGATCATCAAGAACTCTTGGAGTCCTCTTTGGGGATATGACGGCTTTTTTAACCTTGAATATGGTAGTTTGAATTCTGATTGCGGTTATTATATCTGGGTTGATTATGACCCAAGTTGTTTTAATTGGCCTCCCATGGGCAGCCCTCTTCTTGTTGCTCCTTCCCATGTGAATTCCGGGGTTGAGTATCGTTGCTCATTTAATTCAATTGATCCAGAGGAGAATCAGGGTAATTATCAAGGGAAGGTGTACTATAATTTTTCTTTTGACGATGATACCTATAGTGGATGGCTGGGTCCCTATGAATCAGGTGAACAATGTTCAGTTTTTCATGTTTGGCATCAAAGTGGATTAGTTGATATCAAAGTTAAGGCTCGGGATGATCCAGACGGTGACGGGGATTTTTCAGATGGGGCTGAGACATATTGGATGCCTTAATCCTCGCAAGTTTTTTTCTACTTTTTATCTCTTTTTTCCTTTTCTATATATACTGGCCCAATGAGTAACATTTCTATCATTCTATCTTTCCTATGAGGGGGACATGAATCAGGGGTTTTCATTTCCTTTTCACACGGTTTTTTTGGTGCTACAATAAACTTTATTTCTTCCTGTACCATACGGGCATCAATGAGAAAAGAATGC
>Ga0272441_10015314_pt1 | contig 10743 bp, 4 predicted proteins | sample SSMProp6N_FD_193582 | JGI IMG/M metagenome (GOLD analysis project Ga0272441, IMG submission 193582) | Marine sediment archaeal communities from Little Sippewissett salt marsh, Falmouth, MA, United States - SSM-Prop-6N | ecosystem: Environmental > Aquatic > Marine > Wetlands > Sediment ...
AAAGAAATCGGCACAAATAGTAATGTTTTCGCCTAATGTCCCGGGTATTGGATAGTGGGTAACATCTATGATTTCAGGAGGATTGGATTCAATGTGAACAATTTCCCAGAATGTCGAAACCTCAGCATTGATGTCCGTTACGTTCAATGTCACATTAAATACTCCGGTTGCGTTGAAGCTATGGTTGGTGTATTGCCCATAGGCTACTATCCCGTCATCAAAATCCCATGTCCAGTTGTTCAACGTGTATTTATTGATTGTTGTATCATTGAAATAAATCGTTGTATTAGGTTGTGCACCTAGTCGATTCATATTGAAACATGCACTTAGGTTGACTACCTTTATGGTTGTATTACAGTATGTTGCTGTTCCACCATAACTTGCTGAAAAGTTAACATAATTAGACCCTAATTCATCAAAACTTAATGTTATATCCGGTTCTCCTGTACGCTCTTGCTGATCTCCCTCAATTATGTAAGTATAATATGGTGGACCATCAAAACCAAATGAATCTCCCTCAAATGATACATCTTCTTCAACTACAACAACAGTCGGATCAAATGAATTGATGATATATGGATTGTTAATGTTATTTTGAGAGGACTGACTAGTAACAATATTGAAAAAGCTCTGTTCATTAACAGAAGTTGTTATTTCTTCAGACCAATCACTATAGATACTTGGATTCCATGGGTCCTTTGCCCTTACTCTTACTGATTTTTGCCCCTTAGTCCACCATTTATGAGGTGTGTAATGGTCCTGATAGGAACCATATTTCAAGATTGAAGGAATTCCTCTTACTCCATTCCATTCCCACTGGAATCTCATCTTATCTCCAGAATCTGGATCAGTTGAATTGGTCCTGTACCAGTTATAAATTCCTAATTTACCAAGACCAAGGTCATCAGGTGTACTAGGTGTGTTAGGTGGGTTATTTGGTGGATGCAAATCAAAAACATCATAGCAGGAGTCGTTTCTGAAAATATGGTAACCAAAAAAATCGATTAGAATATCTCTAACTCTTTTATTTCTTAAATCGGGCAATCTTTTAATAAAATCAATAATATCGATTCCGCAACGGTTTTTATAAATTTCTCCCTTTAAAGGAGATAGCTCTTCAAGAATATTTATCGATAATATCTTTTTTATTTCATTTACAAAATCCATTGCACTAATTGCATTTTTTGCACCATATAGATGTAAAGTATCTAATACTGTGTCTCCGTTTGAATTACAAAGATATAGCTCTACTAAATAATTGCCCTTGGGAAAATGATTTGGTATAGTAACATTAATAAAACCATTTAAACCACTCGAGTTAATTACATAATCCTTTCTCTCTCTTAGTCGATATAGAAACGGCCAACAGGAGTGATTTAATCTATATTTTGGAAATACAACAAGACGAACAGATACTGGCTCATCAGTATACCATGATGTATTCAATGAATATGTCACATTAACGGTGTCATCCTTGCCATCGTTATTAGTATCAAATAAGGTGAAAGTTGGACTTTCCTCAAAGTAACAATCGGGATTATATAAAAAGAATTTTGACATATTCCAAACCATTTCAGAAATTACACCAACCTTCTCCCCATCATAATATTCCATTACGTCTCCTTTTGTGTGGTTTAAACCGTCCCTATGGTGTCTTGTCCATCCTGTATCTTCTAAGAAGCACAAAGTTGTAGGGCGAGGAAGGTGTTTTTTACGTAATGCAAATGGATGATCATTGCTAACACAACCAATTAGAGAGCCAAACACTCTAAAATCGGAAAGATAATCTGTCTGTTGGTAATAATTGGTTTTATCACCCAGTAGTTGAAACAGTTCCTTCAACAAAATTCGATTTGTTGTTAAGGTCATGTTTAATTGTAACACCGGGTCATCTTGTTTAAAACCAACCTGATTTATATCCAAAACCTGTTTAATTTTCTCATCATGGGTATAATTGTAGTGCTCAGCTCCTATGAAACCATATTCTTCACCACCAAAAAGAATAAATTTCACATTTCGTTTAGGCTTAATACTATAATTTACTTCCAAATCTTTCATAAATTTAGCCAATGCTAAAACTATACCGCATCCAATTGCAGAATCTGTAGTACCCTGACACCACCAGGAATCATATAATCCGGAAATTATTGTATCTTCATCAGAATTTGTACCATTGATTTGACCTATAACATTGTAACTTTCTACATTTTCATTCCAATTCTGGTTTATATAAAAATCGATTGTGCAATTACCATAATCATTAATTATGTTCAATCCTTCTGTCTTATTTATAAAAATTACAGGTATGCCAAGATTACCAATAGTTGTCATGTCATAAGTATCATTGTTATGGTCATAAAATATAAAACCTCTACATTTCCCACCATTTTTACTAGCTATATTATAGTAATATTTAGATTGAAGTGAAATAAAAATATATTTCCAAAAAATAGGAATAAAACCCACAGGTCTCAATTCCTTTAAAACATCTGGAACAGCCAAATCGGAGGATTTGACATCAGGATTATAACCTGGATCCTCATCTATAAAGACATAATCCGAATATGCATATTCAGTTTCGTTACAAAACCACGGTCGAGTTGAATAATTTCCACAAGAGGTACTATTAAAGGAAAAATTATATTCTTCTTCCAAACCATTACGAATAAGATTAACTAATGTTTTAATTATTTTTATAAGTCTAAAACCTGTGAGATTTTCCCAATAATTGATTATATTCTCTATTCCAATCTGAATTGCTTTTCCCATACCCGGTGGACGTGGATATACTTTTAAATCAGTATATGAGAAGTTATGGGTCAATAAAGATTTATTATAATTATCATTATATTTACTGCCATTCCATGTTGGTGCAATAAAGAAATCCTGAAGTTCTGTAGTATTCCCTGAATTATTTATTGTAATTCCCATTTCTAGTATTTCGAGTTTATCGTCAAATCCTTTATCTGAATCATTAATCTGCTCACGAAAGGAAGGAGTGAGATTCGAAGTAGGATCATCGAGACTTAGATTTATATTCATTTCATTTACAAGATATTCTGCTGCATACCTTTCACCTATAGTTCCAAAGGCTCTTCCTTTCTTTAACTCGCTTTGATTGGTATAAGCATTAAAAATCACTTGACTAAGCTCGTTTGTCACACTTTTAACATAATCATTATCAATTTCAAGTTCAGTTGCTTTTACAATATTATCAGAGATTATTATTGTTGTAGTTAGGTATAGCATCAGCGTTACAAATAACACATAAAATTTCCTTTTCATTCTTAAAACCGCCCTTCTATAAAAAAATGAATATTTTTATAATTAAAAGTATTTGTTATTTTTTTAAAAATTAATGATGTCAGAGGATTAATTCAATTAACTCAAATTTCAATCAAAAGACAATAAAAAACTTTTTAAGATAAGTCGATTATAATATTAAAATAAAGGGAGTTATAAATGAAGAAGAAAAAAATAATAAAAAGTTTAAAAATTGGTATAATAGTCCTTTTTATTATATCTTCCTTATCCCCAATAGCTATTGGATATGATTGGGATAAAACTAATAATGAATATTTCTTAAATGATCACGTCTATTATTATTTTAGTTCATCAAATTTAAAACAGGACCAAAAATTTTTCCAAGTCAATTTTAATTCAGATGATTTTTATGAATCAGAAAAATTATTAGACCCCAATAAATTAGTTACAATATCTATTCATGATTCACAAGATTCTCCTTGGCCCATGTTGTGCTATAATAATCGTCACACTGGCCAGAGTTCCTTCAGTACAGGAGGTATCAATGAACTTGAAAAATGGAGATATCGTCGAGGCGGATTGGTTGATAGTTCACCAGTAATTGATAACAATGACATTATTTATTTTACGACAACACAAAGTGAAATAATAGCACTATATCCAAATGGTACACTAAAATGGAGGTATCAAACAGGAGGATTTATGATGAGTTGCTCACCTGTAATTGCCGAAGATGGTACAATTTATGTTGGTTGTTGGGATGATGCTCTTTATGCAATTAATCCAAATGGTACATTAAAATGGAAGTGTGGAGCAAGAGGTACAATTGCTTGTTCCCCTGCTATTGCTGAAGATGGAACTATCTATGTTGGAACAATGCGAGGTTCAGATGAAGGGGAAATAGTTGCTATAAAAAATGATACTCTTTTATGGTATTTTCCAACAGGTTATTATATCACATGTTCACCTTCAATCGGCAACGATGGTACAATATATTGTGGATCAGGGGATACCTATTTCTATGCATTGAATCCTAATGGTACTTTAAAGTGGAGGTTTAAAACAGGAGACTATATCAAGGGTTCTGCTTCTATTGCTGATGATGGAACCATATATATTGGTTCTTTTGATGATTACCTGTATTCCCTAAATCCAGACAATGGTACGATGATATGGAAATGTAAAATCGGTCATGGTACACAATCAAATCCTTCAATAGCCTATGATGGAACAATTTATGTGGGAGGGAGTAAATTATTTGCAATTTACCCTAATGGAACCATAAAATGGAGCTTTAACTTAGGTACAAATAGACATATTGAACATTCTTGTCCTGCGATATCAGTTGATGGTACTATTTATATCGGTACAAATATTGGTGAAATTTCAGGAGGCGACATAATTGCTGTCAATCCTAATGGAACTGAGAAATGGCGTAAGAAGATTGCTTTTGATGGTTGGGTTGACTCATCCCCCGCTATAGGAGAAGATGGGACAGTTTATATTGGTTCAGCATATGAGGTGGGATTAGGTTATTTACATGCATTTGGACCTGTGGAATCAAACAATCCTCCAAATACACCGTCAATTTCAGGTAAATCCGAGGGAAAAGTTGGGGAAACCTATGAATTGCAGTTAAAGGTTATTGATCCAGAAAACAATCCTATATCCTTCTTCATTGATTGGGGTGATGGAACTGAGGGATGGAAGAGAGAACGTGCTTCTGGAGAAAAATGCTATTATGGATACGAATGGTCCGAGAAAGGTATCTATAAAATTAGGGTTAAGGCAAAAGACACTCTTGGAGAAGAATCGGACTGGGCATATCTTGAGATTGCAATGCCCTATTCCCATAATCCATTCTGGTGGCTCGATGATCTGTTGGATAGATTCCCGCTATTACAGAGATTATTAGAAATGCTTATCTGATTTTATTGAATTAGTAAATAGAATATATTAGTACATTCTCTAAATTAGAAATAAAACCTTAGTAGATTGTAAATATGTAGCAATATTCTTACAATAACTACATCCTTCATTTTATGAATCCAACAAACCAATGACCCTAAAACAGTTAGTGAAGCATTTAAGATAGAAAGAACGAATTTCAGGTAAAATCAAGCTCGAATCATATCTAAAGTATCATTTAAATTAACAGCGGGACTTTAACCTTTGCAAGGTAAGCCCGCCTCGGGCCTGCCAATAATTAACATGGTTTGTTTTATATGGAGAAAAATAACAAAATTAAGTCCTGAATTTTAATCCGGGCCTTTAACCTTTTACAGCAAAAAATAGCCTATTTGGTCAATATAATTTCATCACTTTGAGATATATTATTTGTGTTAATCAAATACTAAAATAATCATGACATACTGTAGCAAATCGAGTAATAATCTATATATAATTGAAAATACCGAGGAATATAATTCTTACCTGAAAAACCTAGGATAAAATGTTAAGCAAAGTGACTTTGGCATAATGCCACTCATTAGCAAATCGCGTAATAATCTATATATTACTGGATTTAACGAGGAATATATTGGTTGACAGGAGACGCAGTTTTCAGGATAGCATTTATATACCAAACCATCAATTAATATATGGGAGGAAAACATAGGATGAAGCATCTTATCCCAATAATAGTAATCCTGTTGATGGTTTCTACTTCGTTTGTTGGAGTGAGTGATCAGGTTGAGGAGTTGATGGTTGATAATGAACAAGACGAGTTACTTGATAACTTAGCATTATACTGTTATGATGACAGTGGATTTGGTTCTGCAAAGTATGAATATTTAAAAGAGGAATTACTTGAAGAATATCCTTATCAAACGGATGTAGTGGAAACAGAATCACAATCTATTGTATCAAGTCCAATCCCTATACTTGGTAGTCCATCGATGGATTCACCTTGGCCTATGCAGTGTCATGATTCACGGCATACAAGCAGGAGTCCTTATATTACTTCACATATCACAAAATTAGAAAAATGGAGATTTCCTTGCGACGGTGGTGTAAGTGGAGGTCCAGTAATTAGTAAGGATGGTATAATATATTTTGGTGATAAATCATATCCAGATTATTTTTATGCTATAAATCAAAATGGAACTGTTAAATGGAAGGGCGGCATAGGAGATGAAGTTACTTCTTCTCCTGTAATAACTGAACAAGGCATTCTTTACGTTGGCTCATGGGATGGATATTTATATGCATTAAATTCAACTGATGGTAAAATGATATGGAAAACTGATGGTCGTGGGATAATCGCTTCTTCTCCTTCTATGGGTACAGATGGTACTATATATTTTGGCACCATGAGAGGCTTTGATGAGGGTGAAATTGTAGCAATTTGTCCAAATGGTACATTAAAGTGGTTTTATCAAACAGGCTATTATATAATCTCTTCACCTGCAATTGGCGACGATGGTACGATATATATAGGCTCAGGTGATAATTACTTTTATGCTATTAATCCTAATGGAACACTTAAATGGAGATATAAAACAGGAGATATTATTAAAGGATCGCCCTCAATAGGCAATGATGGAACTGTGTATATGGGGTCCTTTGATGGTTATTTATATGCATTCTATCCAGATAGTGGATCTTTAAAATGGAAATGTAGCGTTGATTATGGAACAGAATCAAATCCATCTATTGGTGAAGATGGTACAATCTATACTGGCGGTAAAAAACTCTATGCGATAAATCCTGACGGAACAACGAAATGGGAGTTTGAATTAGGTCAGCATAAAACTAAACATATCTTCAAATCATGTCCTGCAATATCAAATGAAGGCACTATATATGTTGGTGTAAACATTGGTCATCCAGACCATTGCGAAGGGGCAGAAATCCTTGCTGTAAATCCAGATGGGACAGAAAAGTGGCGAAAGCAGATTTCTAATTATTATGTTAGGTCGTCTCCATGTATCGCTAAGGATGGAACAATCTACATAGGTTCAGATAGTATTGGTAGATACATATTAGGTTACCTTCATGCATTTGGACCAGTGGAATCCAATAGTCCACCTGAAATTCCTATTATTGAAGGACCAAATAAAATAATTCCATTTACTGAGACAAGATTCTATTTCAGCGCTATTGATTCAGATAATAATCCTATTTCTTTATATATTGAATGGGGAGACTTACAGTACGAGTGGTCAAGGGAATTTGCATCTGGAGAAAAGGATTTTATAGACCATACATATGTACGAATGGGTGTAATACCATTTAATATCAAAGTTAAAGCAATAGATTCCCTTGGTGCAGAGAGTGATTGGGCATATTTCAGAGTCTCATTACCACATAACTATAACAATCCATTCTGGTGGCTTGATGATCTGTTGGACAGGTTCCCATTGTTGCAGAGGTTGTTGGAGGGGTTGATTAGATGAAGAAACTACTGGTTGTTGGGATAATTATTCTATTGGTTGGGATGAATATTCCTTCAACTGGTATAGATGTTGAGAAATTTACTGTATCTTATGATGGAAACATCTTGTATGTCGGTGGAAGTGGACCCGGTAACTATACTAAGATACAGGACGCAATAGATGATGCAACTAATAGTGATACAGTATATGTGTATGATGGAACATATATAGAAATACTTACCATTGATAAATCTATAAACCTTATTGGCGAAGATAGGAACCATACTATTATAGACGGTGATAACAAAGGAGATGTTATTTCAGTTGAGGCAGATTCAGTGACAATCAGTGGTTTTACAATAAAAAACTGTAGAGCACCAGGCAACCCATATGATTTTGTAGTTGTTAGAATCGCTGACATTGACCACGTTACTATTAAGAACAATATGATTTCATTAGGTTATTTTTATTACAATAATGAGGCTGCATCTGTTTACCTCAAAGATGCTTCTTATTGTACAATCCAGAACAACATTATTAAGAATATTGAAGGGGAAGACCAAAGTAGAGGAATCAAGCTTGATGACAACTCAACTTACAATAACATCTCTGGAAATGTAATATCAGATTATTCAAGAGGAGTTGATATTCAGTCCTATGATTATCCGGATAGTCATCATAACAATATAGTTTACAATAATCATATTCATGACAATGGTTATGGTATTTATATTTCTAGTAGTAATAATAATAAAATTCTTTATAATGTAGTTTCCTCAAATAGCGATACAGGTATGGACCTCTCATATGCTAATGACTTCACCGTTATCGGGAATGTAATCACAAATAATGGAGGAGGATATGATTTTGAAGGTGGAATAGTTATATCGACTATAGATACTGCAATATTATCTGATAATATCATTTCACATAATGACCCAGTTGGATTTTATACTATAGGTTTCCGTAATTATGATTTGAAAAACAATCACATCTCAGAGAATGTTCAGATTGGGATTTATTCTAATTTTGATGAATATTGCAATATTTCAAGGAATAACATAGTAAGAAATGGTAATTATAATGCTGTTTTTGAAAGCACGATAATTAATTGCTCAACTGTTAAATGGAGTGAGAACTATTGGAGACTTTCCCTTGGAATACTGCCTCATCGCATAATAGGGGTTGTCTATTTACTGAATATTTTTTTATTCCGAGTTCCGTGGTTTAATTTCGACTGGAATCCTGCAAAAGCACCATATGATATTTAGAGTAACCAACATTTAAATACACCACCATCATTAGAATATGTAGGGAGGATAAAATGAACCCAATTAGGAAAGGATTGGCAGTTGCTGTTATTGTTTTGTTTGTTAGTATATGTGTTATTCCTTCAACTGGAATTAATGTTGAGAAGGTGTCTAAAACATCATATGATGGCAATACTCTCTATGTAGGTGGAGATGGACTAGGTAACTATACAAAGATACAGGATGCAATAGACAATGCAAGTGATGGGGATACTGTTTTTGTGTATAATGATTCATCTCCTTATTATGAAAATTTGATTGTGAATGCTTCTATCAATCTTATAGGAGCAAACAGAGATAATACAATTATTTATGGTAATGGCTTTACAGATGTTATTACATTTTATGCAGGAAAAATAACTATTAGTGGTTTTACAATAAAAAATTCAGGATGGGATAACTGTGGTATATACATAAATTCATCCAGTAATAACAATACTATAATGTTTAATGGCATATCAGACAATCATGATAGTATGTATCTTGAATTTTCCTCTAATAATTATATTATTGACAATATTATAGATGATAATAATTATGGTATTGGATGCTCTAATTCAAATGATAATATTTTCTTAGACAATTACATTTTCCGCAGTACCTATGCAATTTCCATCTCCAAGTCATCAGGTAATATAATACAAAATAATGATATTATAGACTGTGGGTATGGGGGTATTCGTGTATTTTACTCAAGTCACAATAATTCAATAATAAATAACACCATCAATATGAAATATTATTATGGATTGCTTCTAAGTAAGACAAGTATGAACAATACAGTCATTAGAAATTCATTTTATCATACTGGTTTATCTGTGTACAATACTTTTGAAAATACTATAAAGGAAAATCTGGTTAATAATAAAGACCTGGTTTACTTATATAACGTATCAGACCAGGTTATTAATGAAAATTCTGGACAGGTAATACTCGTTAGATGTAATAATATAACAGTAAGAAATCAAAATCTATCTGATGCAGGTAATGGTCTTGTTCTCTTGAATTCTGACAACTGCCAGATCATAGGAAATAATCTAAATTTCAATAATAATAAAGGTATTAGGGTTGAATGGTCAAACAATAATACTATTACGGGAAATACAATCTCCTCTAATTTTTACGGTAATCTGGAGATGTATCGTTCAAATAATAATACTGTCTCAAATAATTCTATTTTTGATAGGAGCATTTCATATAGGAGCATTTTATTAGAGCGATGTGAAAAGACCGTCATTTCAAGCAATTATTTAGATTTATCTTGTATATATATTGAATGGTTTTGCAATGAAATTAATATAACATCAAATATTATTAAAAACAATGCAGGTCCTGGAATCTCTTTTCAAACATGGTCTGAAAACTGTTTCGTATCAAAAAACATAATCACAGAATCTGAAGTTGGTATTGAGATACAATATCTTGATTTAGAGGGATATGCAAAGAATATAACCATAACTGGAAATAATATTTCTAACAACCAGATTGGTATATCTGTTGGTGAGTATTGTCCAAATAATTTGATAATCGGAAATATTATCTCTAATAATTCATGGGGCATTATTACATATGGAAGGAATAATAGGTTCTCATATAATAATTTCATAAAAAATGATGCATATGAGACTAAAACCACTGGTATTTGGACCAATAATTATTATTCTGATTGGATTGGATTAAAATTCAAGATTTTGAGTTTTTTACCATATAAAATAAAAAATGGAAGATTGTTATTTGGTTGGGACTGGCATCCTGCTAAAGAACCTTATCCCATAGGAGTATAATATGAAGAA
>Ga0272441_10015316_pt1 | contig 10742 bp, 10 predicted proteins | sample SSMProp6N_FD_193582 | JGI IMG/M metagenome (GOLD analysis project Ga0272441, IMG submission 193582) | Marine sediment archaeal communities from Little Sippewissett salt marsh, Falmouth, MA, United States - SSM-Prop-6N | ecosystem: Environmental > Aquatic > Marine > Wetlands > Sediment ...
AACACGTATAGCGAGTGTCTTCAAGCCTCGCAGCAGGAGATAGGCATCATTGGGATTGCTCACACCCCCCATTACACCGCGTGCCTCCAGAATGGGTTCCAGAATCTCTTTCGTACTGACAAGTACACCGGCGAGCAAATCGTTATGGCCGCCCAGATACTTCGTGGCGCTGTGTGCCACAATGTCGATTCCCATTTCGAGTGGCCGCAAGTTGAATGGCGTGGCAAAGGTGCTGTCGACCATGGTCGTTACGCCACACTGCTTCCCCAATTGGGCGACATGCGATAAATCCTGAATGCGCAGATAGGGATTGGTCGGTGTCTCCACGAAAACCAAACGCGTATCCTTGGTGATCGCTTTCTCGAGCGCCTGCGGATTTGCAGCCGGCACCAGCGTTGAAGTGATCCCCCAGCGCGGAAGGAATTCTTGCGAGAAGATTCGCGTGCGATGGTAACAATCAAACGCCATCACCAGGTGATCCCCGGAAGACAGCAATGCGGCCATCGTCGTTGTAATAGCACACATCCCACTGGCAAAAAGCAGCGCTTCCTCGCCACCTTCGATTTCGGCAAGTTTCTTCTCAGCTACAGTCTGCGTGGGATTGCTGTACCGCCCATACTCATCACGAACCTCCGCATCCCCGCGTTCCTTGGAACGCATGAAATCCAGGATCTCCGCTGTGTCGGCGAAGGAGAACGTCGAGCTTTGTATGATCGGTGTCGTCACCGCGCCGAAGGGTTTTATCCTTTCTTCGCCGCCATGCACAGCGCGTGTCGAAGGGTTGTGTTTCATTTGTTTCCTCCCAATCCACCTGTGATCCACATCCAACACGCAGGTAGGCAGTTATCGATCACAGATTGTCATCCAAAAAGGGGAGAAAATCAGAAGAGCCGGCTCAGCATGGACTGCGTGAAGCGGCTCTTGTTATCAAATTCGCCACTCTCATCTTCCAGGACCCGCTGAGGGTCTGTCGGAATTGGCACCATAGCGGTCTTCCTGCTTGGTTGCCGAGGTTTCAAAGGGCCGATCCCTCCACCTCTCTGGATGAGGATTTCTCATCGAGTGCTATTCAATTAGACGCGATAATAGCACAAGCCAGAACCCAAGTCAAACACAACCCTGATCATAGGGATTGCGTACATGGCATGTTAATATCACCGTCTATTAACATGAAGGCGAGAAGATCAGCTTCTTCTACAGATGTCGTATGAGATTGCCCGGATGATATCTAGAGTACCGAACGGGCTTTATCGATGTCTTCCGCGCCGAGAACCAGGCGCGTGCCTGTGGCCAGGTAAGCCAGATTGAGGTTCACGCCTGCATCACCAAGTTTGCCGGCGACTTCGCCCAGCGTCCCCGGTTTATTTTCCACATCCAGAATCAAGACTTCGTGCTCCGCACTGACCTGAATCCCGGCGTTCTCGAGCGCTTTACGCGCCGCAGCCGCGTCCTCGACCAGGACATGGACCTCACCCTTCCCACCGACGGTTATACCAATCACTCCATCGATGTTGACGCCGGCATCGCCGAGGGCTTTGCCCACTCTGGCCAGTTCTCCGGGACGATCTTCGAGCAAAATGGTCAAATCCGTTGCCATAACTCCCCTCCTAAGACTTTTTCTATAAACCAATCAGGTAAGGATGTAAAAGGATCTGATTTATTCCTAATGCTAGATTAGAATAAATCTGTGCCTTTTTCAAGCGTTAACTTGACATCTGTACTTTGATTTTTCGAACCAAACGTAGTTGTATCAGCGGAAAAATGATTCATCCACAGGATGAAAGCGAACCTATTTTGCGATGAGAGTAGCCAGCGAGGGAACGATCAAATCTGGTTTTACACTGCTCGACAACGGCACGCCATCACCGGTGGGATCAATCCACACGGAGAAAATTCCCAACTTCTGCGGAGCTCCAACATCCCAGGCTAGATTGTCACCAACCATCCAGGCTTCTTGTGCTTCGATTCCGAACGTATCTAGAACGTGCTCAAAAACACGCACATCCGGCTTGCCCATCCCCATTTCGCCTTCGATGAAAATGTGTTCAAAAAAAGCAGCCAGCTGGAATCGTTCGATCTTTGCACGTTGTGCCGAAGAGGCACCATTGGTGACCATTCCCAGGAGGATCCCCTGTTCGCAGAATTGAGCCAGCGTTTCAATCGCTCCCGGACATGGATAGAAAGATGCATCTCGTTCCAGGGTGAAGGCGTCCGCAATGGTGTGTGCTAACGCTTGATCATCCAATCCCAGATCCGTAAACGTTGCAGACACGACTTCCCGTCTGGCTTTGGGTAAATCCAATCTTCCCTGTCTATGCCGGTCTGCGTTGTCCCAGTACTTGTTCGTTCTGGCTTGGATCGCATCGTAGAGTCGATCCGCGGTGAGACCCTCGATTTCGGCTGCATAGCGATCACAAACCCGCCGCCAACAAGGTTCGGAAGTGGCCGAATGGACGATGATCGTGTCATCCAAATCCAAAAGAATTACAGGAGGAAATTTATTCATCGAAAACCCTGGTTCACCAACACGCCATCACTTCAAATCGATCCCAGGAGCAAGCCGATCGCCACCAGGGTGGGTGTGAGCAGGGTGATCTGTACATTTAGACCCATTATGGGTATCAAGGCCGCAATCTCATCCGCAAACTGCGTGGCCCCCTGTATGGCGCGCCAGGCGAGTACTCCCGATAATAAACCGAGCAGCGACCACGCCGGCAGCAAACCATACAGCACTGCTAACACAATCGTAGCGTAGGTCAGTAACAGAAACGTTGTATATATCCGCACGCTTTTCCGACGGCCGATCACAATCGGGAAATGCCGCCGGCCAACTTCCTCGTCCGCCTCCACGTCCGGAAATTGATTGAGCAGCAGTAAATTGGAGACCAGGAATAACGGCACCAGGGAAGCGACCCAGGCTTCGAGTGCAAAGGTGCCGGTAAGTACAAAATGCGTTCCGACGACCATGACAGGGCCGAACCCAATTCCCGGTGCGAACAAACACAGCAGCGCGAAGCGCGTGATCCACACCGTATACAAGACGATGAGCACGACACCAAGTGCACCCAGCGGCAGCAGCGCGAGGCCATGGACGGTCAAAAAATAAACGCCGATCACTATAGTGACTATCAAGCTGCCGATCCCGATCCAGAGCGCGTATGGCGCAACTCCGGGTTTGTCGGGCAGGGTGCCGCTGCCACCGCTGAACGGCGTGCGTTTCGTCTTCGTATCCAGGAGACTTTTGAAATCGAAATACTCGTTCAGCGCGTTGACACTGATATGCGCCGCAACAGCTCCGACGAGGGCGAGAATGACATACAGCACGTTCAATCCATCGCCGGTCCACAATGCCGTGCCTATTCCCAGGAAAACGCATACGGGAGCAAGGATGAGAAAGGGGACCCGCATGGGACCCAATAATTCTTTTACTTCGATCATCTGTTCCTCCGATAATCGGATTTGTAATTCGCACCGGATAGTTACAACACCCTACCCGGAGATGTGGTCGCGTTGGTTCGCAATCACCTATGGGGATCGACCTGGGTTTTATTACGTCATACGCTTATCGCAACTAACTTTCCAGCACTTGTTTGATCGCCTGCAGACGTTCTTCCCACGTCTGACGAAAGGCGGCACCAATGAGGGGTATAAAGATTTTCATCAACCCGCGAAGGTCGATCCACTCATGCACGGTCAATATCGTGCCTTTATCGTGCGGGACGAATGAAATGTGTAGATTTCCTCGCATTCCACCTCCCTGCCAGACAGCAGTGATTTCCACCTCGGGTTTGAATTGCTTGATCTCTGAGATCATATTGACCGCCAGCAACGGCATCATCTGCACTTTCTCCCGGTAGCGCGTTCCCACATCCACTTTCTCGGCTGTGATCTTCTCGACCAGGAGCACCTTGGAGTCCTTCTCCTGGGGATGGTTCTCGAAGTCCTTCATGAAGGCAAACACCGCCGTCACCGGCCGTGAAATACTGACCGTTCGTCGAAATTCCATACCCTTCTCCTTCAAGAAGATCGGTGAACCAAGATCAGGAGTCCGATTGAAACAACGATAGAAAGAAATCCCCCACAGACCGCCATAACCCACGCAAGCCGACAACAATCAGTACGGCGGAAAACAGAAGCCCTCCAACGAGAGGAGGGTTTTCCGAACTCACAACCTTGATCAGGTCCCAGGTCACGCTAGAGGTATCGAATGGAGACTGCGAGAGCTGGCTAACAAAGTTGTGTCCAGTGACCACGCCAAGGAGGCCGCCGCCAAGAACGGTGAAAAAAGCGATAAAGCCGGAAAGTGCATCACGCCGTAATGATACTTCTCTCGAACTTTCCGACAGGATTTCATCAACCAGGTCTTCTGCCTGGGGCCAGGATAATCCGTGGGTTTTGCAAATCGCGAGCACGATATCGTCCCGGCCGACCCCGCGCGAGGTTCGTGAAACGACGTGATCCCGGATATCATCGAGATCTTCGGGTGTAAGCACCTTCAATGGTTGTTTATCTGCCGGATTATTCATCGAGTAAAGTTTCCAACGTCTCTTCATCAAAGGGATTGCGGCCGTTTTGAAGCGCCTCAATCCACACCGAACGAGTGGGGGCAAAGTGTTGATAAGCGGTTGGATTCTGAGTGGCCAGCTTGGCCAGGAAATAATGGAACTCTTCTGCTGCTTCTTCATACCGCCCCAGTAAAGCCAGGGCCAAACCACGGCTGTCATTGGTGTAGCCCGAGGGATTCATATCGACGGCCAGATCACAATAAGGCAGTGCTTCATCCGGTCTTCCCGCCAGACTCAGATACCAACACAACGTGTTGTAAAGATCGGCAGTCGCTTTCTGATTCGCCTCGAAGTGCAGGAGCAGATCGAGCCACTCAAAGTTCGATTGTGGTTGTTTATAGAAAAGTGCAATGGCAAGATTGATCACCGCGGGTTCGTACGCCTGGTCCGCCTCCATCGCCACCCGAAAGTCATCTTCTGCACGCTTGAGATCTCCGGCCTGTTCCCGATTGAGATAGGCAACGCCGCGATTGTTATACGCCGAGAGCAACTGGGGATATTGTGCAATCGCTTCGGAATAGTACGAGATGACATCGTTTATATTCGAATCAGGTGCTTCATTCTCGACCAAACCCAAGAAGAAATAGATACGACCGGCTTTGGAAGAATCTTCCGATACCTCATTCAGCGCACGCTGGAAAACTTGCCCGGCAAGATCGTAGTGATCGCCCGAGAGATACATCCTTCCAAGAACATAGAGCGACAGCCAACGCACATCTCTGGGCAAATCAGTATTGATGATCGAATTCAATTCCTCAGATGTGGTTATCAGCCAGCGCTGCTCTTTACTCTCAATTTGTTCCTCGGCCATCGGTGTGCTGATCACGGCGATCACCCGACCACTGTCGTATTCCCCCCAGATAACGATCGTCGCATGAAACAGCTCGGTCATGTGCTCTGCGGTGCGTTCGTTCGTAATGACTTGTGGAAGGAGGTCGATGCGTACATTATCAAGTTCGGTCTCGTGAAAATCCTGCTGCAGGGCTTCCTGTAGTCGGCCAGCGATGTTGTAACCCATTTGCTCGCCGCCGTAGTTCGCAAATTCACTCACCAGGATCAGTGTCTCATCCACTGAAGCAACCAACGGCCATGTGGTTGAGTTCGAACTGACAGCGACGTCAAAACCTAATCCAGCGGCCACATCCCGCCACCATCCGGTTACCAAAGCGACCAGGACAATCAACACCAGAAAGACAATCAAAATCGATTGCCTTTTGTGCTGCATCAACTTCATTCGCACGCCAGAGAAGCGATCGGTTGGTATTTTCTCTGTTGCTGCGGGAATCGAGTCATCGCCTGATCTCGATGAGGAATCCGAAAGCAAGGTGTCATCCACCTGACCTTCCGGACGAAAACCACCGGCAATCAATAACGCATCACGTTCTTGCGGAGATAAACGGAGTTTTGTTGCCAGCTGCACGACATCTTCGCGGTGTCGGGGTCGGTTTGTTTTCCCCTCCCGCCAACGGAAAATCGTTTGTCGACTCACACCGAGGCGGCGTGCGAGTTCAGTATCACTTACACCTACCCGGTTGATGTATTCAGAGAGAAGTTGAGAGAAAGTTTTCATCACATCCTGGATATGTTGCCACGCTTGTTGCATCAAATGTAACACACCTGGCGCTTGAAGTGTACTGGTGCTTTGGCAGGATTAAGACAAACAAGATCATTATCTAAGGAGGTCTCCATGTCTACACAAATGAAATGGATACACAAAGTACGATGGCTGGTATTTCTTACCCTTCTTCTTACCGGCTGCGCATCAGCCCAGGACGTTTCGAAATCCTACAGCCGGGCGGTAATCAATCAGGGCGATATTGTGCCCGCCGAGAGTGTGCGTGTGCACGAATACCTTAATTACTACGAGCAACGTTTTCCCGAGCCAGGCGACCAACCACTGGGACTTGATTTGCGTCTCGGCAACCCACAAATCCCCACCAGCGGCGGAGAAGTCTGGCTCCAGATCGGTCTGCAGGCAGAAAGTGTGGAAAACAATGAACGCACGCCGCTGAACCTGGCTCTGGTGCTGGACTGTAGCGGTTCGATGTCGGACGACGGAAAGATGGATTCCCTGAAGCAATCGCTGGAAGTATTTCTGACGAGTCTACAGCCCGATGATGTCATCGCAATCGTCGGCTACGATGACAGAGCCTATGTCCTGCGCAACGCGCAACCGGTCGGAAATGGCAGTTGGGTTCGCAATGTCGTCCGTAGCTTATCCCCCGGAGGGAGCACCAACCTGCATGCCGGTTTGATACTCGGCTTCGAAGAGGTCTCGAGCAGCTTCGATATCCGCCGCAACAACCGCGTCCTCCTGCTCACCGATGGCATCGCCAATACAGGTGTCACCAACCCCGATCGAATCGCCGCGGATGCACTGGATTACAACCGGAAAGGAATCTATCTGTCAACCATCGGTCTGGGCTTAGACATGAACGACGAATTGCTCAACACGCTGGCCGATCAGGGTCGCGGTGCCTACCACTTCATCGACTCAGTAGAGGAGATGGACAGGGTCTTCCGCAAAGAGGTGGATGGACTCGTCGAACGAGTGGCCAACGACGTGCGCATCAGTATCCAGCCGGCTGCCGGCGTGCAGCTGACGAGTATTACCGGACACGAAGGGACGCCTCCCCGAAACGGCGCGCAGGTTGTCTTGTACGATATGGGCGCCGGGCAAAGCCAGGTTTTGATCGCCCGCCTGCAGGTTTCCCCTTGCGATTCCGGAGAACAAGTCCTTGCTGAGGTGACCCTGCAGTACAGCGATGCTTTCGCCCAGCAACCCCGCCAGATCAGCGGCCGGGTATCCGCCCAGGCCATGGCGATGGATGCGTACGATCCCCTTTCGGACATCGAGGTACGCAGGAACGCCACGATCGTGCGCATGGCCGAAGCGCTGAAAGAAATCGATGCGCTCTGCGACGCCGGGCGATACGAGCAAGCCTGGTACATCGCCTTCGAAATGGAATACGAACTGCGCAGTGTGGCTGCATTGGCAGTCGATCCACAAATGGTGGAGGACGCCGACCTCTTCTCCCGCTACCAGATGACGCTGGAAAACGTCCTGGGGTACGACCCCATGGAAGCGGATTTCGACTACGACATGATCTCCTCACAGGACCAGGATCAACGTTGGGGAGATCCAGGGGATTCAACACTCCCTACAATTGATGTGGATTGAAGTCATCAGGTTGCTGACAAACAGCCCACACGTCACAGACCGGATAGCAGGCTATAGCTATCCGGTCTGTTTGTCTTCGATACGAATTCAGCACAAAAGATCAACGTGGCTCTAAAGCTTCCACAAAACCGAAACTCTCCAGCATCCGTTCGTCATAAACTTCGCTATACTCCGCGTCGGCCGGGAAATGGAAGGACTGGCCGGTGAGCCAGGTAGCCGCCTTCCCTATCTCCGATGCGTAGTAAAAAACGTAGCCACCGTTCAGCAAGCAGGTCGATTCCTCGATCGGTTTGCCATCACCCTGCACTCCCACACGCTGGAATTCACGTCCTTCAATCGGCGATCTCTCCCCCACGCTGAAGCACTCCCCGTAGACCGCATCGACCAGCGCTTCGAGATCCGCTTCGGAAGCGATATCCCACACCACGATCTCCCAGAAGAAACTCGTGCTCTCGGTCGCCAGCATGCGGTCAAGATCATTCGTCACCTGCTCGCAGCCGTCGAACTCGGTCCGATAGCCATTTCCAGAGGGGATTTGCGTGGGCAGCGTCAACTCGGAATAGTATTCGCCGGTGATGAATACCCGGTCTTCACCTTCGATCACGATGACAGGAACAACATCGCCAGACGGTCGGTAGGAACTGTCGCTCTCCGTCTCATTCCAGTAGCAGTCGGCATTATGGCGATACTGCATCCTGGGAACGCGCATCGAGAAGCCCAGGTGGTAGTTCGTATATTGATTCCACTCTTCGTCGATCTCAACGAGTTCCGATCCCGGTTCAGCGGGTGGGACCATCTCCCTCGGTTGGATTTCATCCTGTGTGCTCGTCGCCGTGATCGTTCCGGTGGAGTCCGCCTCACAAGCCACAAGTATCGAACCTAATAGAACCAGCATCATGATAAATGGTATTCTTTTCAGCAGGATATTCTCCTTTCCTAGATGTTATTCCTGAACGATTGATTTTGCGGATTCATACTTCCTTTGAATTATGGGTTTCAATCGATCTCAACCACTTCTTTGCCAACGGATTGCGCAAGAAGGTCCTTGAATGCTTCGATTTGCGTTGGATCTTCGAAAACGCGCTTCGGAATATTCAAATAATCCTGATGGCTGGTAAATAGTAAAAATCCATGCTGGTAGGTGTAAACATCCTGAACACGCGACCACCCCAGCCAGGTCTTCCAATCCGCGAGATTCACCTGCAGTGCTTCGGAATCAGCGATGATTTCGTACACATCATCACCTGTCTGATTCTTACGAAAGCCACGCTTGACCCGCCAGCGGTAAAGTGTTTGATTGAGGTCGAGAATCGAGATCACGAGCACGATGATGAGAATGGCGAAAATGATGGCAGCGATTTTCACCAAATCATTGACGCCCGCATTCCCGCTCATGTGTCTCAGCAACACCGAGATGACGAAAAGGAGTCCGAAATTAATCAACTCAATCACAATGACAGCAATCAGAACCACCGTGAGGATTCGGTGTAACTTATAGACTGGTCGGAGTTTTTTACGGGCATTTATCGCCCGCAGCAAGTCGTCAAGTGAATAGGAAAAAGTAAACGAGAACCGTGTTCCAAAGGTTGCTTTATCTGCCATGTTCGCCTCCATCCATCGATATCACGCGGGGATTACAATCAAACGATCGCCGTCAGCTCATCATCCATGCAGCGCAAGGTCATATCGACATCATCTTCCGTGAGCACCATGGGCGGCTTGATTTTAATCACGTTGTGAAACGGACCATCGGTGCTGAGCAGTATGCCACGTTCGTTGAGCCGCTGGACCAGTTCGTCGGCCTCTTCCGTCGCCGGTTCGAGTGTCTCCCGATGACGAACCAGCTCCACGCCGATGAACAGCCCTGCGCCGCGCACGTCGCCAATGAGGCTGTGTTTTTGCATAAGCTGATTCAAGCCTTTACGAAAACGATCGCCCAATTCGAGCGCGCGCTGCTGCAATCCCTCGTCCTGAATCACATCCAGTACAGCCAACCCGATCGCACAGGAAACCGGATTCCCGCCAAAGGTGGAGAAGAATTCCATCCCATTCGCAAATGAATCCGCGATCGCTGCGGTCGTCACCACCACTGCCATGGGATGACCGTTGCCAATCGGTTTCCCCATCACGACAATATCCGGTACCACACCTTGCAGCTCGAAAGCCCAGAAATGCCTGCCCGCGCGCCCAAAACCGGTTTGTACCTCATCCACGATGCAGACGCCACCCGCCTGGCGAACGTGCTGAAAAGCGCTCTCCAAGTAACCCTCCGGCGGGACAATTTGCCCCGCGCAGGACATCAACGGCTCGACCAGAAACCCGGCAATCGGAGCTTCCGCCTGTCGGATCACCTGCCTTACTTCGTCGCCATAAGCGACTCCCGTTTCCCGTCCCGCTCCCCTGAATTTCCCGCGATAGCCGTCCGGCGCAGGCACGACGTGCACCCACGATTGCGCCATTCCGCTGCCGCCCGGTCCCCGGAATTTGTAGGGACTGAGTGCAATCAAATTTGCCGTATGTCCGTGATACGCACCTTCCACCACAAGAAAATCTTTTCGCCCGGTGTGCGCCATCGCCAGGCGCAAGGCCAGCTCGTTGGCTTCACTACCCGAGTTGAGCAGAAACACGATTGCGAGAGAATCGGGCAATGTCTCACACAATCGCGCGGCATAATCCGTGAGACCATCGTAGAGATAGCGCGTGTTCGTGTTCAAGCGCGCCATCTGACTCTGACCGGCCGCGACGACTCGGGGGTGACAATGCCCTACGTGACAGACGTTGTTTACCAGATCGAGAAACGGACGACCGCGATGGTCAATAAGATACTGACCCTCCCCGCGAACCATCTTGTGGGGTCGGCGGTAGGCGACAGAAAGCGTTGGGCTGATCACAGCGCGGCGTTTTCCAAGCAGCTCCTCAAGCGGAGCGCCGATAACCTGAAAAGGAACGACATTGATTCTTGAGGCCAGGCGAATCCCGGCTTCCAGAGGATTGAG
>Ga0272441_10015317_pt1 | contig 10741 bp, 8 predicted proteins | sample SSMProp6N_FD_193582 | JGI IMG/M metagenome (GOLD analysis project Ga0272441, IMG submission 193582) | Marine sediment archaeal communities from Little Sippewissett salt marsh, Falmouth, MA, United States - SSM-Prop-6N | ecosystem: Environmental > Aquatic > Marine > Wetlands > Sediment ...
CGCGAGTCTTTTGGATTATTATCGGCCCCGCACCCAGCAGCGCCAGGCCCGCCGAATCATACCCCCGATATTCCAGCCGCTTCAAGCCCTCGATCAGGATCGGCTGGGCCGCCTTTCTGCCTAAATAAGCTACAATCCCGCACATGTGCACCGTCTCCAAAAGAACACAAAATTTCCATCCCTAAGTCGGCAAAAAACGGTGCAGTCATCATTGATAAAATACCGGAATTGATAAAAACCATCCAAAATATGCGTTTTTCAGCTACTGGAAAAGGTGGCTTTTCGTAGTATCTTGTTACTGTTCCACAGCCTCTATTTGCGACAGTTTTACTCGCCACTGGTTGGGCTTGTTCCAGGCTTCGTAGAATTCGATCAGGTTGTATCATGACTCTGACGTGAGTGGGTGCTGATCTCCAGAGACTGTCTCTCACTCTGGAAAGTTCATTCGTTCCAGGAGGTCGTCAAACTTTGGGTCCGAGCGGAGAGGCTCCCACGACGAAGGTACTCTGAGCAAGAACATGCCGTAATGCCTTTCTCGATAGACTTTTTCGAGCCACCGAAAAGCTTCATCAATATTTCCGAGGTCTCCGTAGAGCGCGGCCAAGTACATCGGCAAAACATATTCATTCTTGCCCTTATCCTGTAATTCTTGAAGCAGGATCTCGGCTTCATCTTTCCTGCCTGAAACAGCATGAACTCTTCCAAGCATCGCAATCAAAAGCGGTGTGCGGCCGGCGAGACTCATGGCTTTCTCGACAGATGCGATCGCCTCCGGGTACATGGACATGGATAGATAATCCTCCGCCAGATCAGAGCGTGCTATCACAAAACCTGGAGCCAATTCCAGCGTTTTCTCACGTTGTTCTACGGCTCGTTCAAACTGTCCGGAAAACCTATACATATGCGCAAGATGATTATTGAGCACTTGTGAATGTGGATCAAGTGTCACGGCTGTTTGCATCATGTCGATGGCCTTATCAAAACGCCCGGCTACGACCCAATACCAGGCAAAAGCAAAGTATCCGTAGCTGAGGTTTGGATTAAGGTCGATAGCTCGTTCCAGACTCAGCTTGGCTTTTTGCCAGTCCCAGTCATACATCAGAGCGATCCAGCCTACAGCAGAATGAGCTTCCCCACATGTCTCATCTAGCTTGATCGCCGTATTCGCAGCTATCTTGGCTCTGGAGAAGCTCTCATGCCCTGCGCCGTATCCGTGAATTGAAGGGACCCAATAAGCGGCCGAGAGCCATGCATAGGCTGCCGCATAATTTGGCTCTATCTCGATGGCTTGGTTAAAGTAGTCAACAGATGTTCTGAAACTCTCTTCAGTTTTCTTCTCGAAGAAGAAGATACCCTTGAGATAGGCCTCGTGTGCCTCAGGCTTTACTGGTTGCCTCTGTTTGATTCGCCTCTCTTCTTCAGGGGTGACGGCAACCTCGATTTCGCGCGTGATGGCCAGCGTCACCTCGCTTTGTAGCGCAAGAATGTTAGTCAGAGTTCCCGTGTAGTTATCCGACCAGAGATGTGTGTCGGTCCTTCCATCGATGAGCTGAACTGTGATGCGAACGTCATTTCCCCCCTTCAGGACCGAACCCTCAACAACGGCATCAACATCGAGTTCCTGCGCGATTTCCGGCACCTTCTTATCCGTGCCCTTGAAATGCATGGATGAAGTACGAGAAATGACTCTGAGGGCTTCGATCTTACCGAGTTCGGAGATCAAGGCGTCTGTCATGCCATCGGCGAAGTATTCCTGCTCCTGGTTGCTGGAAAGATTCTCGAATGGCAGTACAGCAATTGCCTTCATTGGTTGAGTGCGGTCTGTTTCTACGCTTTCCGTTCGCGGCGTTAAGTGCTGCAATTCGGTCGCTGTATCTTCGAGCGTGATGGCAATATCACCCATATCGCGCATACGACGATGTGGCTCTTTCTCCAGACAGTGACGCAGTAGAACTCGAATGTTTGCCGGCGTGCTCTCCGGCAGCGGTTGGAAATTGGGTTCTGTTTTCAGGATATTGGCCAGCGAGTCGGAAACTGTCTCGCCCTTGAATAGGACCATGCCGGTCAGCATCTCATACAACACGCAGCCAAACGACCAGATATCGCTGCGCTTATCGATTGGCTGACCGCGGGCCTGTTCCGGAGACATGTAAGCCGGCGTGCCGATTATATGGCCGGGTTGAGTGCCAGTAACCTCGCTGCTGCCTTCGGTTGCAGTGGCTTTGGCCAAACCAAAGTCCAGGACCTTCACCCTGCCTTCCGGTGTTATCTTGATATTGCCTGGCTTGATGTCCCGATGGACAACGCCCTTTTCGTGTGCTGCTGAGATAGCCTCGGCGACTTGCCGGCCGATGGAGAGCGTCTCGTCAAATGTGAGCGGCTCGCGAGCGATACGCTCAGCCAGTGTCTCGCCTGGGATATGTTCGAGCACCAGATAGCCGGAACTGTCGTCCGGCTCAATGATTTCGTGTATCACGGCGATATTTGGGTGATTCAATGAGGCCAAGAGTCTGGCCTCACGCCGGAATCGCATTCGGGCGGTCGAGTCATCTAATAATTCAAGGGGCATACTTTTGATGGCAACAGACCGGTCAAGCCTGGTATCACGAGCCAGGTAAACGACGCCCATTCCCCCTCGGCCAATCATCTGCACTATTTCAAAAGACCCGACTTTCTGACCCACAAGATCGTGCCCAGTCGCTGACTCTTCAAAGTCGTTCTCATCGGCCTGGACAAGGCAATCAAACAACACACTGATCTTCTCAAGGTTCCGTATTCTCTGTCTGAGTTGATTCTCAAGCTCAGGGTATGGCTTGACGAATTCATCTATGTCAGGCTCCTGACCTCGTGACTGCGCATCCGCAAATTCTTGCACCGCTTCAAGGATGCGTTCCTGATTGTCGTCAATTCGTCCGGCCATCAGACATTCTCAAAAGCGCAGCTCAGCGCACCCATCGCACGAGAGACGAGCATCCGGGCGGCGTCAGCGCTCTTGCCCAATTTGTTCCCTATTTCTCGGTAGGAAAGTCCCTCTATCCTTGCCAGGACGATGGCTTCTCTATACTCGGGTTTCAACGTGTCTATCGCCTTGGCAAGCTTGTCAAACTCCTCACTTTTGGACATTATCGCACTCGGCGTTGTTGTATCCATGGGCTCCGCAGCGGCGGCAAAACGATCCTCCGCGGCTATCCTATGGCTATTGAGTCGAACTTCTTTGCGAATATCACGTTTCACTGCGTGCAATTTGTCTAAATTATCCCGAAGCCTGTTTTCAGCCACTCGCGATAACCATCGCACGAAATCCCCCTCGGTCTTGTATGTGAAATCTCCTAAATCCCGCAAGGCATAAATAAGAACATCCTGGACGACATCCATGGATTCGAGCTTTGAGCGAAGCTCCTTGCCCATACGAAGACGCACAAGCCAAAGCACGCGCGCCGCGTAGACTCTGCACAGTTGGTTCAGCGCGGTCTCGTCACCCTCCCTGGCCAGCGTCACCAAATTCTGAGTCTTATTGTCAACAGTCTGCCCCAATTTCCGCTAATCTCCACAAATAAAAAGTCTTATTCAGAATCTACCATTTTCGGGAGAAGTTTCAAGAGAAATCGTTCGCTTGCGCCTTTTTTGCCTCTTTTAAGAATAGAGCAGGCGAATCCGAGCAGGGGCCTGCGTGGCGTGGGTCAGGACCCAAACAAACGACTATTTGATGTTACTTCGCCCTAAAGGGCAGAAGGGAAGGTGTGAAATGAGATAACGTGCGAAGTCTTGGATTCGTTCATAAGGCCAATTAGAAGTAGACAGTACGTTAGACAATCTTTTAGGAGGTTAACAATGTATTCACGAATCAGGAACATTTCGATAGCTTGTATTATTTTGATTGCTTTAGTCGGTTTTTTTCAAACAGCCACTGCCGACACAGAGGCAAATAAGGCCATCCTGCTCCGCGCTGAAGAATTCTGGAACACGGGAGACATGGCCATAGCAGACGAGGTTTACAGTGCCGACTTTGTCAACCATGATCCAAGCGCTCCCGATGTTGTCGATCTCGAGAGCTACAAAGGATTTGCCGCAGCGACGCGCGCCGCTATGCCGGACTTCCATGTTACTCCTGAGGTCATAGTCGCTGAAGGAGATAAGGTGGCAAGTTGCTGGACGGCCACCGGGACACAGACAGGTGAGCTTGTCGGCATACCACCTACCGGTATACAGGCCCGATGGACGGGAGTCACCATTTATCGCATCGACGATGGCAAGGTAGTGGAAGCCTGGTGGAGTAAGGACCTGGCGGGCTTGCTGGAACAGCTCGGCGTGATGCCCCCAACTCACGTAAGTTATACATGGGGTGAGTCGTCAGGTGTAACCGGCGACACCGGCGATCCGGAAACGAACAAGGCCATCGTCCAGCGTATGATAGATGAAGTCATGAACCAGCAGAACCTGGCCGTTGTCGACGAGCTTTTTGCCGCCGACTACCTTATGCATGATCCGGCCTGGCCCACGGAAGTGAAGGGTCCCGAGGGCTTCAAACAGTGGGCTGGTGCAATGCTTGATCCATACTTTTCAGACAGCCGCATCACCATTGAGGATATGATCGCGGAAGCCGATAGCGTGGCGGTCCGCTGGACCTGGAGTGCCACACACACAGGTGAGTTTATGGGTATCCCCCCAACAGGAAGACAAATAACCGTCGCTGGGATTAGCATCCATCGTTTCGCCGACGGCAAGTTCGTGGAGAGCTGGGTCAACTATGACCTCCTGGGCATGATACAACAGCTCACCGCGGAGGAATGGCCGCTGGCCGGCACCTGGTTCGGCACCAACAGCCATGGACACGCCATTGTCCTCACCATCACACCGTTAGACCCGGACAACGACCGGTTCGTCTGCGCCCTGGATATTGCACACGACCCCAGCTTCGGGGGCCTGTTCCCGGGAACCATCGCCGCGACGAACATGCGCGGGATGTACGTCAAAACGCGATTGAACACGTATGACTTTACCATCATGTCGTACGGACTAGCGGAACCGGCGGAGGGCGAGGCAGCCCGTCCGGTGGTCTACATCCAGGTCGTCAGCGGCCAGTTTATTCTGACCGACGAGAATACATTCGCGTCGGACCTTTACACCGCGGCCCTGTACGCCCCCGACCAGGATCCGTTTGGCGACGAGTCACCTGCATACGGGTGCTATCCCGTCTCGGGAACCTACAAACGGATGCCGGTGGTTCCTGTCTGTGAGCTACCACCACCAGAGCCGATGGAGAAATAGACGTTGAGTCACGTAGAGCATTGCATTGCGAATCGCTCGGGGCTGCGGACATCGTCCGCAGCCCCATTGTGCCCCGCATGTTGCCCGAAATAGTATACATCTCAGTTGTCTATTCAAAGGTGCAATTGATTGACGAGAACACTATGGAAGGCCAAGGCACCCATGCATTTTATCTCCCATCCGCGGATGCCCATGACGACGGATTCCTTGATGATGACCAAGAGCCAATCGCATGTTTACCGTATACGATCACTTCCAAGCGTGTGGGCCTGATGCATCCTTGTGTGCCGTCGCTACCTGAACCTGAGGGCGAGTAGGTGTTAAGAATGGCTTAATTAAGCTATTCGACGATACAGGCTAGCTGAGTATTAGAAGGGCTGGCAGCTTGCAAGAGTTGCCGGCTCTTTTCGTTTGGAACCGGCCATTAAATCCGGCTCCAAAACGACAAATCACTTCTGCTTCAGGTTCCTATAAGAGATTCTGATTTGACGAAACGTCCAAATCTTTGTTTAATCTTGGGCCATGATTGTTGTGATTGATTACAACGTCGGAAACGTCAAGAGCGTCTGCAACGCCTTCGAGCATATCGGCTGCGAGGCGAAGCTCAGTTGCGCTCCTTCGGACATTAAGGATGCCTGGGGCATCGTCCTGCCCGGCGTGGCGGCCTTCGGCTACGCCGTTAATGCCTTGGGCTCGCTGGGAGGACTGATCCGCGACGTCGCTCTGGACGGCAAGCCGCTGCTGGGCATCTGCGTCGGCTACCAGATGCTCTTCGAGACGAGCAGCGAGTACGGCCGGCACAAGGGCCTGGGCTTATTCGGCGGGAACGTCGGGCCGATCCCGCCCGGCCGGGTCATCCCGCACATGGGCTGGAATCTCGTCGAGTTGCCAGCGGATATGGATTTGTTCACCGGACTGGGAAGCGAAAGGCACTTCTACTTCGCACACTCGTATTGTGCCGAGGTGGCCGATAATGAGGCAAAGGTCGCTTATACGGACTACGGATTCGATCTGACCGCTTCGGTGCAGAAAGGAAAGATATACGGCACGCAATTCCACCCCGAAAAGAGCGGCAAAACCGGGCTGAAGGTCTTGCAGAATTTTTACGATATTTGCAAAGGGACGCTGACTTAGCCACGAAGACACGAAGGCACAAAGAGAATTTCCCTAAAACGACATACGATATGCGATACACGACATACGATACACGAGCGACGAAACCATGTTAACGAGACGAATTATTCCCTGCCTGGATGTAAAAGATAACCGCGTCGTCAAGGGCGTTAATTTCCTGAACCTCCGCGACGCCGGCGATCCCGTGGAATTGGGCGCACGGTACAGCGACGAGGGCGCGGACGAACTGGTCTTTCTGGATATCACCGCCACGATCCGCTCGCGTAAAACGATTGTCGATCTGGTCGAGAAGGTGGCGGAGAACGTCTTTATCCCCTTCACCGTCGGCGGAGGCATCCAGACCGTCGAGCAGATGGATGAGCTATTGCGAAGCGGCGCCGAGAAGGTCTCGGTTAATACCGCCGCCGTATCGAATCCCGACTTGCTCGCCGAGGCGGCGCAGCGTTTCGGGAACCAATGCGTCGTTCTCGCCATCGACGCCCGTCGCTCGAAAGACCGACCCGGCCACTGGCAAGTCTGCGTCAAGGCCGGCTCGGAACCGACGGATATCGACGTCGTCGAATGGGCCGCCCGAGGTGAAGCATTAGGCGCGGGCGAAATCTTATTGACGAGTATGGACGCCGACGGCACAAAGGCCGGCTACGACAACGAACTGAACAAGGCGGTCACCGACGCCGTCAATATCCCCGTGATCGCCTCCGGCGGCGCGGGAACGCTCGATCACCTTTACGACGCCATCATCGACGGCGCCGCCGACGCGGTCCTGATGGCCTCCATCACCCACTTCGGAAATTTCACCATCACCCAAATGAAAGAACACCTCCGCGACCGCGGTATCCCGATGAATCTTTAAAAATCTTTTTGACACAGACTTGTCTCGGCATAGCCCGATAGGGCGAAGACGGATTAACACGATGATTGGCAGGATGGTCATTACACACCAATAATTTTTTATCCTTAATCTATAACGAGGGTGGTCAGGATAGCTGACGTAGGAGGCATATTACTGCACCACCTTGTTATATTTTAAGAACTTGATTGCTATCATAATCATACGGAGGTTCAGTAATCTCAAAAAGCTTATGACCATCGTAATCTATTTCGAGAATTGCATTTAGTGCATCCTTCGCATCTGTGCCTTCTGAAATCAATGTGAGGGATGTGCCTTGTTTGGCCTCAATCATGGACATCTGCATTATACTTTTTGCATCAACGTTAATGTCTCCATTACTAATCGTAATACTTGCCTTAAATCGACTAGATCTATCTACTAACATCATAGCTGGACGCACATGGATACCACCAGCATACGAAACAACCACCTTCATGATTTTTGCTTCTATTTTCTTTGAAATAGTAGATGCAAACAAAACTTGCACTTGAGGAGGAACACTTGATTCAAATATTCGAAACACTTCATCATATGTGTAAAGGTTGAAACCTGGCGGTAATAGATTTCGAAATTGCAGTTGAAGCAGTTCTGAATGACATTTCTTCGAAATCTCGAAAGAGTTGCCTATTATGATAAATGCTTGACGACGATTCCCTGCGACAAAAAACTCGTTTGTATTAAGAAAATCTCCCTTTTGAATTGAGTCAAGATATCTTTGCGCTTGGAACTGAGCCGCAGTTAACTTCGCTGATGGAATAACGTGTTTTGAAGAATAGACACCTACGATACTTGAGTCTGACCGTTTAAGTTCAATTACCCCATAGTCGCCAGTATTTTGGCCTGTGCTATGGTAGAATACATAATCTGGCTGCCCTGAAAATAGTCTGACTTGGTTGTAGAAACCTGTAACTTGTAGTGATAGTGAGTTGCAAAGAATATTAGGATATGTATCAAAAAACTGTTGCCATTGGCTTTCATGGACAGAAGATTTTAACAAATCATCAAATGACAAAAGGGCTTGTCTTCTTTGTATATCATTTAGTGGTCTAATTTGAAGTTTACTCATACTTGTTTGATTTCATACCCACGTTTCTATATGTCATTGATATATCAAATGGTATAATGCTAATAAGTACGACATGTCCCCTTAAGGATTTATCAGTTCAATGCCCTCTCGTGACTATCGTCCAAGAATTTGTTGCGTTAGCGCCTTGATCTAAAGATTAGTTACTTTTATTTGTACCAGACATCATATCCTGTAGTTCCCTTGGAGGATCAAGGCCGGGCTTTGAAGCATCCTCAAAGTGTGCTTGCATACGAAGATACTCAGCGTGAGCCTCATCCTTACGAGTAGTTAGAAACTTGACGGCCGAGGAATATATATTTAGCTCAGTTACTATATCTACCATATCTGCTATAAAGCCTCTCCAGTCCGCTTCTCCAACATCAAGATCAGGACATGAAGTAACAACTGATCCCACATGGATTAGGCGTACACTTGGGTGTGGGTGCGAACTTTCCGTAAGTGTATCCATCTCTCCCGAGAAACCTAGTAGATAAGTGAGTAGGCACGCACCTAAGCCCCAACCACGTAGTCGATTGTCGTATTGGTCTGCATTCATGCATCGCAGGGCACTTACGATAGTTCCTGCCGCATCAGCCTGCATTTCTTTTACGTGTTGTGCTATTCGTTGCGAATCGGAGCTAGGCTTCGAGGTATATCTTTCGAACAAACTTTGCTGTGGGCCGAGATGCCTGTGTGCAATATGGCCAAGCTCGTGATACAATACGAAATCGAGCATGTTCGTAAGGAGTCGATCTGAAAAATCAGCGCGAACTGGACAAGATGGACGTATACGGATTGACCCGAGCTCATCTTTTATTTGGATGTAAGCACTTAGTGCATCCAACCACGGGAGTGGTTTGGATAACTGTTTGAACCACCCCGTCTCAGCATCGGGGTCGCCGACTGATCGAAGGATGTTTGGACTTGCAAGCGCTGCCATGCATATGAGATGGCTAGAATGGATGAGGCCAGCATCAAATTCAATGAACCATTTCGTCTTGCCACTTCCTTTCGTTCTGACACATGCATTGAATTCGCCATCTGGTGTGCAAGAAAACAAAAGAATCGGTTCTAGTGATTTCAGACGTTCGCGGTAGCTCTGCTCAACGACATCAGCTGGAGATTGTGGTATCATCTGTATTGCTCCAATCAATTGAACTATTCACCATCTCAATTTGAGCCCTGAGACGCTATAAATAGTAGGATTCCTTTGAATATAACATATATTATGTCGTTCTCTACAATACCGATATACGTGATTTTTGATAAGGAAATACGATTAAAATATCATGATTGACTAACAACATAACATTACACATGTAAGATATTGAGAAAGTTATGTTTTCCCTTTGCAAACTCACAGCTGCTCTATTCTAAAGCATTCTTAGGTGACCGGCGGATATTTATGATACCATATTTCAGGCGAATGAAACAATTGTGGTAACTACGTATTTTTCTTGAGTAAAACCCTTGATGACGGCCTAAAAACCGAATCCTTCAATCATTTTCCAGACAGGTGACGAATTAAGATTGCTACGGTCCTCTGGACCTCCTAACAAAATGACGTGTAAGAACTGTCATTTCGACTGGAGTCCGCCGAAGGCGGGCGAAATGGAGAAATCTGGTTACATAGGAACATCATATCACGTTCGTCACCAGATGTTTCGACTTCGCTGCGTTACCCTCCTAAGAAAATAAGCCTTGTAGGCCTCGGTAGGGTGTGCAAATTCCGTTTTTGCACACGCAGAAAAGGCCAACGTACGCCACAATCCTCCCAATACCGCGTGTGCAACATAGTTGCACACCCTACGGTTGATTTTCTTTCCGATACCAGCCGCGAAGCGGCTTAGAGGCTTGCAATGACGGGTTCCAATGGATTTCTCCGTCTTAGTCCGTCGAGGGCAAGAGGCTAAGCCAAAGCCTAAAGCCCCTTGCTACATTTCCGTTGCGGTGGTTTGCTTTCGGCAGTCAGGGCAGGTTTGGGTTTGGGCGTGGGGTTTGCCGTGTTCTTCGCAGTAGGCGACGTCGGGCAGGCCTTTGAACAGTTTTTCGGTCGTACAATAATGGCCTTTGACAACCATGTCCCGGCAGTTGCCGCAATGGACCTTGGCGTTCAGCATGAAGCGGTTGCAATGGGCGCAATAGGTACCTGGCTCGAAGTCCTTGTCGCATACGTCACAATGCACAAGGGCCGTTTCCGTCGTCGCCACGGCGTTGCAGCCGGCACAATAGGCGTCTTCGGGCATCTGCTGAGCGCACGTCGGACAGGCCGCCATGGTTTTAGCGCTCGCCGCTTCTTCCTTCTTCTCGCAACCCACCGCCGCGAGCGACGCAGAGATCATGAGTAAAACCCAAATTTGTTTCATAAGAGAATCCTTAAT
>Ga0272441_10015318_pt1 | contig 10741 bp, 7 predicted proteins | sample SSMProp6N_FD_193582 | JGI IMG/M metagenome (GOLD analysis project Ga0272441, IMG submission 193582) | Marine sediment archaeal communities from Little Sippewissett salt marsh, Falmouth, MA, United States - SSM-Prop-6N | ecosystem: Environmental > Aquatic > Marine > Wetlands > Sediment ...
CCTCCGGAACAACTCGTTGAAGCGGGCCTCGTCGGCCGACCGGCGGAACGCGCGCATCAGGTCCTCGTCCGAGGCGTCGGCGTAGCGGCCCGCCGGCCCGGCGCTGCCCCGGTTCAGGATTCCACCGATGCGTCCCACCGTGTTCGGCTCCACGCGATGTGCCTGACTACCGATTCCGCAACTGGTCGGCCGGATCGACGCGCACGACGACCAGGACCGCCACGAGCGAGGCCGCGACGCCGATGCCCGCCGCCAGGACCAGCGGCACCGGCCAGAGACGCTGCCATTGGGGCGCGATGGCCTTGACCGTGGCGATATGGGGCCCGGCGGCCACGGCCACCCAGGTGCCGACCAGGAGCCCGCCGGCGCCGCCGACGAGGGCGATCAGGAGGGCCTTGGCGATCACCGACACGAGGATGGGCGCCGGCCGATAACCCAGGGCCGTCAGCAGGGCGATCTCGTACCGTCGCTCGGACACGCTGCGGTACATGTAGAGCGCCAGGGCGAGGCCGCAGAGCACGAGCAGGGCGCCCGCCACCGCCCGGCCCACCGACTGCGTCATGAGCCGCGACTCCGCCCGCGCCTCGAACATGCTCCGGAAGGCGATCACGTCCGGCGTCGGTTGGCCGCTTTTCTTCGCCTCGGCCTCGAAGAACTCCTCCAGCCGGTTCTGGATGTACGAGAGGGGCGTGAACTGGCCGCGCACCGGGCACACGCATCCGAAGGCGACAAGCCCGTTGATTTGGGGCTCAGGCGGCGGCGCCGATCCCCTGGCCTTGTGGTACATCTGCTGCGCCCGGCCGAGGTCGATGTAGATGCGGAGGTCGTCGTTGGTGCCCTCCGGCTTGAGCACGCGGGCCACCTGGAAGGTCTCGCCGTCGATGGTGATGGTGTCGGAGGTGTCCTTCCTGAGTGCCCGGGCGACGTCGGCGCCGAGGTAGGCGTGGTCGGGGCGCTTGATGACGAAGTCGGCGAAACCGCCGGGCGTGGGCTTCTTCTTCGCGGCCAGGCCGAAGGCGCCGAGTTTGAACCGCACGCCCGTCAGGACGGTGCGGACGCCGTCCACCTCGACGCGGCGGTTGAGCATGGCCACGTAGCGCAGCGCCTCGATCTCGGGATGGGCGGCCAGGCTGTCGAGGTAGGCCTCGGGCATGGTCTGGTCGCCGAAATCGGCCGCCCAGAACCGGTCGTAGGGCGAATCCTTCGGTACGATGAGGAAGTTGTGGCCGAGTTGGAGCATGAGTTTGCGCATCGTGTCACCGGCGGAGATGAAGGTGGTCTCGTTGGCCACGACGGCGGCGGTGGCCACGACGGTGGCGAGGGTGGCCAGGATCAGGCCCTTCGGCCGGCGGACCATTTCCCTGATGGCGATCCCGGTGAGTTTCATCGGCGGGCTACTCCCGTTTGTCCGGCTCGGCCTCGACCAGGCGGCCGGCCTGGAGGGTGACGCGTTGGGTGGCCCGCTCAGCGGCCTTCTGATCGTGGGTGGCCAGGATGATCGTGAGGCCGTCGCGGTGGAACTCGTCGAGGTAGTCGAGCAGTTGGGCCGCGAGGTCGGGGTCGAGGTTGCCGGTGGGTTCGTCGGCGAGGATCATCCGCGGCTGCGTGATCACGGCCCGGGCGAGGGCGACGCGCTGCTGTTCGCCGCTCGAGAGTTGCCCCGGCTTGTGGTTGAGGCGATGGGTGAGCCCCACGCGCTCGAGGACGGCCCCGACGCGGTCGGCCGACGTCTTGCCGCCGGGCCCCGCTCCCAGGGCCACGGCCACGTTCTCCGCGACGGTGAGGTAGGGCACCAGGTAGAACATCTGGAAGACGAACCCGATCCGCTCGGCCCTGAGCCGGGCCCGGCCGCCGGCGGGCAGGTCGTAGACCGACTGGCCGTCGATGGTCACCGCGCCGGCCGTCGGCTTGACCAGCCCCGCCAGGCTGAAGAGGAGCGTGCTCTTGCCGCTGCCGGAGGGCCCGGTCACGCCGGCGTACGTGCCGTCCGGGAACTGCACCGACACGCCGCTCAGGGCCTCCACGGTCTGGCCCTTGACGCGGTATCGCTTGGTCAGGTCCTTCACGTCAATCATCGTTACTGGTTCCTCAGCAGGTCCGCGGGGTCGAGGCGCAGGGCCTCCCTGACGGCGACGACGGCCGCGGCGACGCACAGCAGGATGGCGAAGGCCAGCGCCTGCCACCACAGGCCCCAGGCCGGCGCGACGACCGGAATGGCCCAGAGCGACGGCCCGGTGACCACCGCGGCCAGCGTGCCCGCCAGAAGGCCCAGCACGCCCCCCGCCACCCCCACCAGGGCCACCTTGCTCAACAGCGCAAGCGCCACCCGGCCGGGGCGATAGCCCAGCGCCACCAGCACCGCCATCTCGTACCGTCGTTCCGCCACATTGTTATACATGTAGAGCGCGATGCCCAGCCCGCACAGGGCCAGCAGCACGGCCGCCACCGCCACCGACAGCGTTCGCAGCATCCGCCGCGACCGGTCGCCCGTCACGTATGCGCGGCGCATGAGCACCACGTCGCCGATCGGCCCGACAGTCTTCCTGAGCCGTTTGCTGAAGGCCTTGAGCGGCGTGCCGAGGCCGGGCCCCACGTCCGCCAGCGCGCCGATGGCGTTGATGCTGCGCGGGTCGCCCTGAAGCGCCTGCATGGCCGCGAGGCTGACGTAGACGCGGACATCGCGGGGATCGCCGTGGTCCACGAGGACGCGCCCCACGGTGAACGATCGGCCGTTGACGGTGATCGTTTCCGGCGGGCGGCCGTCTGATCCGGCAAGGGCGTCGGCGATCGACGCGCCGAGGAGGGCCTCGTCATCGCCCGCCACCTCCAGGGCCGGCGTGTCGGGCGGCAGGACCTCGCCGGGGATCGGCACGCGCCGGATGCCGGTGATGATGGCGTCTTTGCCGTCCACGCGGCCCCAGCGCTGGTACATGGCGCTGAGGTGTCCCACGGGGAGGTCGGCCGCGGCGGCGAGGTCGTCGGCGCGCCGCTCGGGCATAGTGTCCATTCCGAAGCGGGGCGCCATGGGCTCGTGGGGCGCCCCCCTGGGCACGATGAGGATGTTGTGCCCCATCTTGAAGATCGAGGCCCGGAGCGATTCCTGGGCGTTGTCCGAGAGGCTTCGGAAGGCGACGTAGGCGCCGGTGGCGACCATGGCGGCCGCGATGCTCAAGGCCAGGCCCAACGGGCGACGGCCCATCTCCTTCCTGACCAGGTCACACAGCCGCATCAGTGTCGTCTCCGCCCCCGACCGCCGCCGGAGCCCGGCCGGCGGTCTTCAGTCGCGGTCCCGCTTCTCGACGGGCCACTTCAGCAGCAGGTCCTCGCCCAGGTCGCTTGGGTTCAGCACGCACGTGCAATTCTGCATGACGATCTGGACCACGTCGAGGACGTTGTTGCTGGTGAACTTGCCCTTGAGCGGCGGCACGGCCAGGACCTTGCCGCGGCCGAACACGGCGTACGTCAGCGCCTCTTTCCCGTCGCGCTTGATCTTGAGGATGCGGAACAGGGCCTCCTCGCGGGCGTCGGTGGGGTCCACCTCGACGAGGCCGAGTTTCCCGTCGAAGAGCCGCGACCCGCGCTTGACGCCCTCCCTGATGGTCTTGAGGGCTGCGGCGTTCTTGGCTTTGTCGTTCGACCGGATGAACAGCAGGACGGCGATCTTGCCCTTGAGTTCCTTGACCAGGGCCTGCCGGGCGGGGGACTCGACGGTCTGCTTGAGGTGTCCCTGGCCGAGGTCGGCGCCGAAACTGGCGATCTCGGTGCCCCGCGGCGAAACCATGGTGACGATGGGCAGGTTGACCACGTTGAGCCGACCCGCCAGGGCCCGCCCCGCGGGCGCGGGCTTATCGAGGTTCACGACGGTAACGGGCATGGGCGTGTCGCCGCCGCCGGCCCGGCCGAGTTCGCCTTTCGTGAACAGGACCACCTTGAAGGGCCCGGCCGGCTCGGCCGCCGCCTTGAGCCGCCGCCACGCCTTCGCGTCGATGGGGCCGGTGAACTCGGTCACCGGTTCCCCCTTGCCGTCGAGCAGGACCGTGTACGGCAGGGGTCGCATGTCCATGCCGAGGCGTTCGGTCAGTTTGCGGTCGGCCGTGTCGGCCTCGTCGTAGTCGATCAGGTGAACCGGGAACGGCGTGTCGGGCCCGAACGTGGGTTTCTCCTCCTCGCGGAAGACGCGGACGAGGTGGACCACCTTGAAGGGCTCGGGCGGGTCGGCGGCGCGCTGGAGGCGCTTCCAGGCCGCCGCGTCGAGGGCGCCGCTCACGTCGGCCACGCGCTTGCCGTCCTTGTCGAGCAGGACCGCATAGGGCAGGGGATGAATGCCCCGGCGGGCCATCAACTCGCGGTCCTCCTGGAGCATCGGCCGATTCACGTCGATTCGGATCAGGTCGAGGTTCACGAAGTCCATGGACGAATCGAAGGCCTTCTTGAGCGTGGCATCGAGGTGCTCGTTGGCCTTCAATCCCTTCTGGGTGCAGTAGAACAGGGCATAGGCCTCGCGGGGCCACTCCTCGGCGGCCGCCTGGTGAATGGGCACGTCGCAGGCCGCGGCCACCTGAGACGCGCACGCCGCGGCGGCGAGGAGCACGGCCGCTCCGACCGCCACGCGCCGGTTGTGTGAATTATCCATCCGCTCACCTCCGTCGTGATGCGCCCCGGCCGCCCCGCCGAGAGCGCATCAGGATGTGGGTCCTCTTCTTGAACAATCCTGTGGGGCGTCGGGTCTGCGCCACCGGGCCGGGGCCCGTGAGGGTCACGGCCCGGGAAGGACCAAGTCGCCCGCCTCGATGCTGGCCGCGGCGATTTCCGCCGCCTGCGCCCGCGACAGACGCTTATCGCCCCACACTGCAAGAACGTACTCCGTCTCGTAGGTATTCCCGGCTCGAACCGGGGGTTTCAGGCCGGCTACGCTGAAGTGGGAATCGAGCCAGACCCGGCAGAGGCGGTAGGCGTGGGGCTGGCCGTCCGGCGCGACGTTCCTGGCCAGGATGAAGACGTTGCCCCGATCGGCGGCGCCCTGCACCAGGACGGTGCGGTCCTTCCAGCGCGTGATCGCGTCGCCCACCGTGCCCTCCGCGAGGGGCTCCTTGAAGTGGCGTTCCATCGTGTTCCCGGCGCCGTCCATGAGGAGCACCCAGTTGCAAGGCCAGTCGGCCGGCTGCCAGGAGTCCTCGGGGAAACTGTTGAGGTATTGAATCTCCGGCGTGTCCCAACTCCGGCGGACGTCGAGCCGCGCCCTGACGTGGACGCGCGGGTAGGGCAGGCCCGCCGGAATGACGGCGCGCATCGTGCCGCGCGCCCGGCCGCCCCGGTTGCAGGCCACCACCTCCAGGCGAAGCGCGTCCGGACCGTTCTCCGTCAGGCGGACCGATTCCAGTTGATTCAGCGTGTGGAACGGCGTGCTCGCGTTGCACTGGAACCAGTAGAGGGGCAGCCGCAGGAGCCCCGGCTGGGCCGACGGCCGCAGCCGCAGGTCGTGCAGGCAGAGCGTGCGGAACGAGAACGTCGCCATCGGCACGGGGCACGCGGCGGACCGGATGACGAACAGCCGGCGGTCGTCCCATTTCAGGTAGGCCATGCCGATGCCCGGCACGTCGCGCACGGAGACGATCGTCTTGCCCCGGCGCGAGAGGGGGACCGAGAACACGACCTCGTCGGGCGGAACGGCCGGATCGCCGATCACCGGCGCGTACCGGTCGCCCGGCCGCGCCATGTTCGGGCCGTTCGGGTCGTCGGTGAGGCCGCCGTGCGAGACGAGGTGCGGCGTCACCGGCCCGCCCGGTGCGCTGACCGACACGGCGCCCGTCCCCGCGAGGCCGTACATCCGGACGTGCACCGTTCGGCCCAGCGAATCCCGGGGGAAGGTCAACCTGGCGGTGTCGTCCGTCTTCCTGAACACGAGGGCGTTCTCGAGCACGTCGAGGCACCGGAACTGGGCGCCCTGAACGCGCGGCGCGACCGGCTGCTGGAAGGCGTCGAGTTGGTCGCCGGCGCTGGTTGCCTTGTCGCAGAAGCGCAGGGCCAGAAGGCCGCGGAAGGGCATGTCGGCCTCGGCCGGGAGGTCGGCGTCGCGGAGCCAGTGCCAGCGGAGGGCCACCTCGTCGCCCTCGGGCACGACGCCCAGCCGGGCGGACGGGTCCACGGCCCAGCCGGCCTCGCCGCCCCACTGGCTGTAGAGGTGTCCCCACCGGTCGTAGAAGGGGGGTTCACGGCCCACGCCGGCCCACGTGCCCACGCCGTCCAGGCGGGCGTCGCACGCGCAGGCGTCGTCGTACCATCCGAAGGCCACGCACCGGGTTTTCGAGCGCGCGACGACGCGTCGGCGCGACACGCCCGTCTTGAACCGGAACCAGCGCGGCTTCTGCATCCGGGCGGGCTGGAGGCGCGCGGCCGAGCGGGTGCCCACGTCCACCGTGGCCACCGGTTTGCCCATCCGCGCCTCGACCCAGGCGTCGGTGACGGCCGTGTGGGCGGTGAGGTCCACGAGGCGGATGGCCGCGGCGACGTGAACATCGCCGTTGGCCCACAGGACTGTTTCGCTGAGGCCGTCGCCGTGATAGCCGCCGCGGTCGTCGTACAGCGCATACATGACGCGGAGGACGATGCGCTCCGGCCCCTCCTCGCAGAAGATGAGGCGTGGATCGCGGTCGTTCTCCTGGCGGATCTCCCACGGGTGGTTGTCGCGCATGACGCGGACGCGGGTGGCGATCTCGACGGGCGCCGACAGGCGGCTGCCGCGGCCGCTCGCCAGGGCCAGGCAGCCGCCCCGGTGCCGGTTCCACCGGGCCGTGACCGGGCCGATCTGACCGATGATGGATGATCCGCGACGTTTGAACGCGCCGCACACGATGCCTCTGGCCATAGGGCGGTCTCCTTGAATACAAAAGGGCCCGGAATCATGTCGGCCCGCAGGCCGGCCGTCAAGGGCCTCGGCCGCGGCGCGGCGATGGGGGTGCGCCAAATCCTCGTGGTCTCGCGGGCGGGTCCGCGTTCCCCTCTCCCCTCGGGAGAGGGTCCGAGAAGGCGTCAAGGACGTCTTCTCGGGGGAGAGGGGCGAGAAGACTTGCTGTGGCGGTATGCATCCCTTCATGCGTGAGACGACCTGTTGCTCATTGGCTGCCAAAGCGTGCAACGGCCTGAGCAAGCACACGAGCCCCGTGCCCTGCGGGTCACCCGGCCGCCTGAAGGCGGCCGACCTCTCCCGAGGGGAGAGGTGATGGACCGCAGACCACGCCCCGAGAACCACATTTCGTTGACGCACCCGACGTGCCCGACAAGACCGGTTTGGCTTGACATCCTGCGGCGGGGGGGCAGAATGGAGCGGGGGAGGCGGTCGGCGCGGGGCTGGGAGACGTACCGATGGCCATGCTCTTCGGCCGGGAGCAGTCGCGAGGCGAGATCCTCGAACACGTGGGCGACGTGTCGCAGGTGGCGGGCCTGCGTCGGACGGAACTGGTTGAGGGCCGCGGGAAGGGCGTGGGCCTGGTGGAATGCCGGACGGGCAGCGGCCTCGATTTCACGGTGGCCCTCGACCGGGCCATGGACATCCCCTTCGCCACGTACCGCGGTGTGCCGTTGTGCTGGCACGGGCCGCCGGGGCTGACGGCGCCGGCCTTCTACGAGCCCGAGGGCCTGGAATGGCTCCGGGGGTTCTTCGGGGGGCTCCTGGCCACGTGCGGGTTGCAGCACACGGGCGCCCCGAGCGACATCCCCGACGACCCTCACGGCCTGCACGGCCGAATCGGCACGACCCCCGCCGACACGGTGGCCCTCGAACAGGACTGGGACGGCGACGACTACGTCATGCGCGTGCGGGGCACGATGCGCGAGACGCGCGTGTTCGGCCCGGAACTGGTGCTGGAGCGCACGATCACGGCCCGGCTGGGCGAGCGGGCCTTCGTGATCGACGACGTGGTGACCAACCGCGCCTACGAGCCGCAGCCCCACATGATTCTCTACCACTTCAACATCGGCTGGCCGGTCGTGTCGGACGGGTCGCGGCTCCATATCAGGGCGCAGTCGGTTGAGGCGCGCGACGCGGAGGCAGAGGCCGGCGCCGAGCAGTGGAACCGTTTTAACGGACCCGTGGCGGGGTACAAGGAGAAGTGCTACTTCGTCACGCCGGAGCCTGATGGGGAGGGCAAGGTAACGGCGGCCGTTGTGAACGATGCGCTGCTGGGCGGCCACGGGCTGGGCGTGGCGCTGACGTATTCGAATAGCGCGCTGCCGAAATTCGTCGAATGGAAGATGATGGGGCAGGGTCATTACGTGGTGGGGATGGAGCCGTGCAACTGCCTCATCTACCCGCGCAGCCGCCTCGTCGAGGAAGGGCTGTTACCGGTGTTGGCGGCGGGCGAATCCCGCCGATATACAATCGAAGTCCGGGTGGTCACCGGTCCCGAGGAGATCGCGGCACTGGCCAGGCCGGCGGCATAGCGGCCCGGCGCAGATCAAGGGAGGCGATATGCGACGATACAAGCGATGGTGGCTCGTTGCGGCGTGCGTGCTGGTGGCGGGCTGCGGCGGGACAAGCGTGTACCTCAATTACGTGCTCCCGGCGCAGTACAAGGTGCCGAACGCGGTGAAGGAGGTGGCGGTCGTCAAGTTCAAGGCCCTCAAGCGCACCGACGACACCTACGGTGAGGTGGCGGCGGCCCAGTTGAACGCGAAGATGATCGAATCCGGCCGCTACCAGATGTTCAGCCGGCGCAACCTCGAACGGATCATCGAGGAGCAGGATTTCCGCGAGAGCGGCATGGCCCTGGGCAACAAACTGCGCACGAAACTGTCCAGCGTGGACGCCATCATCACGGGATCGGTGGACGCGGGGGCCCAGTACGTGACCGAGCCCGTGCAGGTGACCGACCCGAACACCGGCTACGTCCGGACGGTGATGGTGCGGCACATGATCGCCGAGGCCACGCTCACCTTCGAGATGCTCGAGGTGGACACCGGCCGGGTGATCGCGTCGGTGGGCGAGGTGGCGAAGTACGACTCCCACGACGACGCGGGCGGCCTTCAGGCCCTGGCGGCCATGATGGGCGGCGGCGCCTACCAGCCCAAACTGCCTCCGCCGAACTCCAAACTGCGCGAACTGATCCAGGAATGCGTGGGCCGATTCATCGTGAAGGTGGCCCCACACCAAGTGTCGTTTAAGGTGAAACTGGCGTCCGGGAAGAGCGATTTCGTCGGCACGGGCAACAAGTTCGCCAAGCAGAACATGTGGAAGGAGGCCGAGGGCTACTACGTGCAGGGCGTCACGGCCGACGCCGAGGGCAAGGATCACGGCGTCCACTTCAACCTCGGCGTGGCGCTGGAGGCCCAGGGCCGGGTGCAGGAGGCGGCGGTCGAGTACCGCAAGGCCATCGCCATGAAGCCCGACAAAAAGTACATCGAGGCCCTCGCCCGGGTGAAACAGGTCGGCGGCGCGGGCGGCTGATCGCGGCGAGACCGTCGAATATCCGATCGGCCCCGTGCGTCTGTAGTGCAAGAGGCGGCGAGGCCGTCTGTGCGGGTTGCGAATGGACGTGCGTTCAGTGCCCGGCCGGAACCGGCCCGGGCGAGTGAGAGGGAGGCGATTGATGAGTACGCATCGCGGTGTATGGGTAGCGGCGGGTGTGTGGCTGATCCTGGCGGCGGGGGTCGTCGGCGCCCAGGACGTGACGCCGCAGAACAAACTCCTGGCCATGCGGGCGGCCCAGGCCGACGCACTCAGGAAACTGGCCGAGCAGATCTACGGCCTCCGCATCGACGCGGAGACCACGGTCAAGGACTTCGTGACCGAGAGCGACGTGATCCGGACGCAGGTGAAGGCGTTCCTGCGCGGCGCGAAGATGGTCGGGCGGCCACGGTACTACTCCGACGGCGCCTGCGACGTCGATTACGAGATGACGCTTGCGACCGTCATCACCAACCTTAAGCGTATCGCCGACGGCTACGTCAAGAAGGGCAAGTTCAAAGGCGACTACTTCGAGCAGATCACCAAGCACACGAAACTGACGAAGATCGTGGTGACCGGGTCCGGCGCGCCCCGCGAGGACGTGGACTACGGCGACGCCGTGGACGGCGGGCTGGCCACCGGCGTTCTCCGCAGCAGTATGCAGCCACGGAAGGTGCCGGCCGGCTGGGAGGACGTGACCGCCCAGGGCCGGCTCATGGCCCTCCGCGGCGCCCAGGTGGACGCCTACCGACAGATCGCCGAGCGGGTCATCGGCGTCCTCGTCGCGTCCGAGACGGAGGTCAAGGACTTCGTGACCGAGATGGACCTGATCCGCACGTTCGCCCGTGGCCGACTCGTCGGCGTCAAGATTACGGGCCACCGCTTCATGTGCGATCAGGTGGCCGAGGTGGACTGCGAGATGACGCTCGAGACCCTCGTCACCACGGTCAAGACGATCGTGGACGGCAAGGTGAAACACGGCAAGTTCACGGGCGACTACCTCCGGCAGGTGTTCACGAAGGCGAAACTGACCAAGATCAAGGCGACCGGCCGCAGCGTGCCGGCGGCGCGGTTCATCCGCGGGTCCACCTCGACGGTGGGGATCGACGAGCCGCCCGCGTGGACGGCCAACGTGGTGAAGGCCACCGGCACGGGCGCCGTCGATCAGGCCATGCTGGCCGAGAACGCCGCCCAGGCGTGGCTCAACGCCGAGCGGGCCGCCACCCTCGACGGGCTCCGCAAACTCGGCGAGCAGGTGGACGGCCTCCGCATCGACTCGACCACGCTGGTCAAGGACTT
>Ga0272441_10015319_pt1 | contig 10738 bp, 7 predicted proteins | sample SSMProp6N_FD_193582 | JGI IMG/M metagenome (GOLD analysis project Ga0272441, IMG submission 193582) | Marine sediment archaeal communities from Little Sippewissett salt marsh, Falmouth, MA, United States - SSM-Prop-6N | ecosystem: Environmental > Aquatic > Marine > Wetlands > Sediment ...
GTGGTCGGAATTAGGGATTCGGGGACGTTCGGACGCCCCCAGGGATTGCCTGGATGTGGTCAAAAAACTGGAAGCCACCTATCCCGAGCTGGCGGGATTCGTCTTCTGGAGCGACGACGGGTACTATAACGTGATCGGCAACAACAACGGAGCCGAGCTTATGTCGCATCCAGGGATTGTTACCCTGGGCCGGCAGGGGGAGACGGCCGGCGAGTCTGGATAGATGGCTGCATCGCGGGCTTGCTGTCAGGATCAGCGTGGCAAGACCAGGTCGCCGAGGTCGGTTTGCTGATCTGGAGTAAGCGCGCCGATTGGCATACGGACGGCGTTGTCGGCTTTCTCGGGACATCCCAAGAGAAGTTGGAGGGCAGCGCCGCAAGGGACGTCGTCGAGTGCGAAACGGCCGTCCGCGTCGGTCTTCGTCCGGATCTTGAGCGGCCACACCTGCTCTCCTCGACGCGCCCATAATTCCACGTTGACGTCGTGCCGAGGTTTCCCCTCCCGGTCCACTACCCGTCCGCGAACAGCGGCCGGCCAATCCGGAACCACGGTCAGTCTGTCGCGCTGGTCAATCTTTCTCCAGAAGAACAGGTTGCTTTGTTTCCTTGACGAGTCATAGACGCGACCCAAGCGGTAGCGGTGAGGGTCGCCACAAGGCACCGCCATCACGAAATAGCCCTCGCGGTCGGCAATCTGTAGCTGCCCTTCGATGTCAATCGATGCATGGGTCACCCGGCGACCGTTGTGATACGTCGCGCGGCCTGCTATCAGTGCGCGGGAGGGATCCAGTTGCTCCTGGTGCCGGCGAATCGTCTCAATGGCGACGCGGAAGGCTTGACGCGCCGACGGGGCCCCTGTTCCGTCCGCATGGCGCAGCAGAGCGGGAACCGCCGAGGCGTCTCCGATTTGCCCCAGGTAATCAGCCAACAGCAAGACGTCGGCGCCGTCGTCCTTCTCCAGGAAATCCAACAGGACGGCTGCGTCACCCACCGCGCGGGCGCGTTCAATCAATTGGGCTCTGGTGAAGGTCTCCAACCGAAGGTCACCCCAGACAACCTGATAGTCTTGTTCAGGCCCCGTCCATTTCCAATACAACACGACCCGATTGGGGTCCCCCGAGGTCACGCGATTTCCCAGGTAGCCGAAGTCGTGACTTTCCACCGTAAGTCTTTCGTAGAACGCATCGGCCTGGTGGAACGCCTCATATCCGTATATTCCGCCGGCCAGCGTGTTGGCCTCAATCGCCTTCTCCACTTGTGCCTGGTCCCCGACCTTGTGTCTAAGCTCGCCCGCCATGGCGCCATGGTGGATACTCCAGGGATACTCACCCCCTGTGAGCTCTGAGAACAACTTCAGCGCGCCAACGATTGTCGGTACGTAGTCACCCGGGATGTCGGGCTCAAAAAGTTCCGGGGCCAGCTCCAAATCGTAGCGGTATTGATCGTATCGAGTGACATGGCGGAGATCCTGCGTGTTGGACGTGAACGAACGTTCGATGCTGGCCGGCAGCATTGTGGTTCTGTCAAACCAAATCTTCGTGTGCATCATATACCTGTCAGACTCACAATGACGAAGGCGACGATTCTCAATACCCACCAGGACGCGGCCGTCGACCGTCTTCTCGCCTAACTCGGAGTATTCGCCCGTCAGGAGTCCTAACACCCATTCCTTCGGGTTCCCGGACCGGTACGAATGGGTAAGAGGGGACCGTACGTATTGTTTCGTTCGCGGAAGAACCCGAACGAGCTCGTTGCTGTCGACAATGCAATACGATTTTTGAACAAGCTCCCCGCCAACATAGTCTTCGGTGTACGATCCGTACTCTTGCGAGATGTGGCATACACTGGTCTCTTGCGCGACGGTCTCAGGATGCTTCGGGTCCAGACTCTTGTCCACTCTTGTGAAGTGGAAAGCGTAGTCGCCGATGTTTCGCGCGTTCTCCAGCGCCTGGGCCCAGACGTTGCTGTTGTCGCCATTGAACAACGGCAGGGCGACCACGGCCAGCAGGAGCACAACGGCCGCAAGAGCCAGTTGTATCGTTTGGTTCCGCACCGTCCTCGTCCGGGTGCGAGCCGGACCAGCCGTGGGCAGGGAAGCTAATAAGTCATCGATACGCCCATCCAGCCGGTCGCTGGGCTGGGCCTCCAACCGTTTGATCCACTTGTCCGCGTCTTTGGTTCTCATAGGTCACCTGCGAGTATGGACCGTAATTTGTCCAGGCCGTATCGGTATCGGCCCTGGACCGTGCTGATGGATGTTCCCTGGCACTTGGCTATGGCCTTGAATCGCATGCCGCCGTAGTGACGCAGGAGAATGACTTCTCGTTGATCGTAGGGCAACTGCTGTAGAGCGGCTATCAGCTTTTCGCCATATTCGGCCTGCATGGCTTGCTGGGCCGGGTTGGGAACCACTCTGAGATTCGTTGCGCCCGAATCCGTTTTCGCCAACACTTTGCCGCGTGCCGAGCGATTGTCGTTGCGGGCTGTGTTGGCCACCGCTTGAAGCAGATAACCACGCAGATTGGTGGTGATCCTGATCCCGCTTCCGTTTTGGGTCAGCTTGGCGAAAACCTCGTGAACGACGTCTTCGGCCTGATCCTTGTCGAACAGCAGCGCGCTGGCCAAAGTGACCATATCCACTCGATACCGTGCGTACACGCGTCCCAGGGCTTCCTTATGCCCGCGATTCAGGCGACTTGCGAGAATCTTGTCTTGCCAGTGTGACGTAGCCAACTCAGTTCTCCGCTCTAAACAGCCTGTTGCCATCTCTAAGACACAGCCCGCGCCATCTTTAGTATAACCCCGTCGCCAGAAATATTACAGCAGCAACGCCACCTTACCTGGCTTGGCACTCAGTGCCGCGACCTTGGTGCCACGCGCATGCGGGATCTTTTCACAGACACTGCTTTCGCCGGGGCGTTCGGGAGATCGGTCGGATAGACACTGGCGAAGCGCCGACCGGTCGTCTATAATGCCGGGCGTCGACAAACAGGTGCCATCGACTTTGTTGGAGACCGCGGTATGAACGAGAAGAACGCGACGACGAGACGCCGATTCCTGTATGAATCCACGACCACCGCGGCCGGAGTGACGTTGGGCCTGAACCTCATCGGCGCAGCGGCCCGCGGTGCGAACGAGAAGGTCCGCGTCGGCTTCATCGGTGTGGGCAACCGGGGGACACAACTGCTGCACGGCTTCATGGCCCAGGACGACGTGCAGGTCGCGGCTCTGTGCGACGTGTACGAGCCCTACCTGAATCGCAGTCATGCGGACGTCGGCAAGATCATGCTGGATTCGCTCGGCTCGCGCGTGCCGAAGATGGGGGAGGAGTCGTTGCGCGAGGTCGCGCGGTACAAGGATTTTCGCCGGCTGCTCGACCGCAAGGATATCGACGCCGTCGTGGTCGCCACGCCCGACCACTGGCACGCCGTCCAGACCATCATGGCCTGCCAGGCGGGAAAGGACGTGTACGTCGAGAAGCCGCTTTCGGTGACGGTGGTCGAGGGACGCAAGATGGTGGAGGCGGCGCGGCGATACGGCCGCGTCGTCCAGGTCGGCCTGCACCGGCGATCGTCGCGGATGTACGCCCAGGTGGCCAGGCAGGTGCAGGCGGGCAAGATCGGCAAAGTCACCGTCGCGCGGACCTACCGCGTAAGCAACATGCATCCGGGCGGCATCGGCCGATACCCGGACCGGGAACCGCCGCGCGAGCTGGATTGGGACATGTGGCTCGGACCCCGCCCGATGCGCCCGTATAAGGACAACATTCCGCTCTATAAGTTCCGCTGGTGGCAATCCTATTCGTCGCAGGTCGCCAACTGGGGCGTCCACTATTGCGACGGGATTCGCTGGGTGTTGAACGAGCTGGCGCCGATCTCGATCTCGGCACACGGGGGCCGGTTTGCGGTGGACGACGACCGCACGGTGCCCGACACGATGGAGGTCATCTTCGAGCTGCCCTCCGGCGTGCTGCTGGTGTTCGGCCAATACGAAGGCAGCGGCCTGTCGCCCCTGGAGTATGGCGAGATCGAGTTCCGCGGCACGCTCGGCAACCTCTACACCGGCGGACGCGGGTACAAGGTCGTGCCGGCGCCGGGTGGCCAGTTTCAGCCGCGCGAGCCCCGCATCGAGGCCGAGGAAACAGATGTCTCTGAAGGGGGCAACAGTCTGACCGTCCAGCACATTCGCAATTTCCTCGATTGCGTCAAGACCCGCAAGCGTCCCCATTGCGACCTCGAGACGGGGCATCGCTCGACCACGTTCGCGCTGCTGGCGAACATCGCGCTGGCGACGAAGGCCCGTATCGATTGGGACCCGCGCAGCGAGCGCATCACCAACAACGATCGTGCCAACCGGTTGCTCCATTACGAGTACCGCAAGCCGTGGACGCTGGGGTAAAGGGGATGGGAAACATGAATCGAAAGAAGGTGTTTACTGCGGACTGTTCCCGGCGCGAGCTGCTTTGCGCCGGCGCCGTTTCGGCCGCTTCCCTCTGGCTGCACGGCTCCGCCTCGGCGGCGCCGGGTTCGCCCGGCGACTCACTTCCCGGCACGGTCCATGTGTTCTCCAAACATCTGCAGTGGCTGGACTACCGGGGCATGGCCGAGACGGCCGCTGAGGTCGGTTTCGACGGCGTCGATCTGACCGTTCGGCCCGGTGGCCACGTCCTGCCCGAGCGCGTCGAGGACGATTTGCCCAAGGCGGTCGAGGCGGCGCACAAGGCGGGCATCCAAATTCGCATGGTGACCACCGCCATCACGGACCCGCGCGACGCCTTGGCCCGATCCATCCTCGCCACGGCCGGCAAGCTCGGCATCCGTTACTACCGGATGGGCTACTATCGATACACGGACGACAGGCCGATCCCGGAGCAGTTGAGCGAGATCAAGCCGATGCTGGCGGACTTGGCGGCGCTGAACGAGCAGCACGGTCTGGCGGGCTCGTACCAGAACCACGCGGGCGCCAAATACGTCGGCGCCCCGCTCTGGGATTTGTACTGGCTGCTCAGAGATCTCGATCCGCGTTGGCTCGGCAGTCAGTACGACGTGCGGCATGCCACCGTCGAGGGCGGGACATCCTGGTCGAACACGCTGCGTCTGCTCGGGCCGCATATCAATACGCTGGTCGCCAAGGACTTCCGCTGGGCGCAGCAGGGCGGCAAATGGCGCGCCGAGAATTGTCCGCTGGGCGAGGGGATGGTGGATTTTCCGGCCTATTTCAAGATTCTCAAGCGCGAGCGAATCGCCGCACCGGTCTCCCTGCATCTGGAGTATCCCATCGGTGGGGCCGAGCACGGCGCCCGTCGCTTGACGACTTCGAGAGAACATGTCACCAACGCCATGCGCAGGGACCTGTCGAAGCTGCGGGCATGGCTCAAGCAAAGGAGTACCTAATGGCAGGCACGACACGAAGACGATTTCTCCAGGGTTCCATGGCGGCGGGGCTGTCATTAGCGGCGCCGTTCTCCCGGGCTCGCGGGGCTAACGACGACATCCGCGTGGCGGTCGTGGGCATTCGAAACCAGGGGACCAACCATATCAACTGGTTCCGCAAGATCTCCGGCGTCCGTGTCGTGGCCATCTGCGACGCCGACCGGGCCTTCGTGGACCGCGAACAGAAGAACTTCAAGGATCGCGGCGAGAAGGTGGCCTGCTACGCCGACGTCCGCAAGCTACTCGAAGATAAGAGCATCGACGCGGTTATTACCGCCACGCCCAACCACTGGCACGCACTGGTCACGGTCTGGGCCTGTCAGGCGGGCAAGGACGTGTACGTCGAGAAGCCCGTCTCCCACGACATCTGGGAAGGCCGGCAGATGGTGCGCGCCGCTCGCAAGTACAACCGCATCGTGCAGAGCGGCACGCAGCGCCGCTCCGATACGGGCCTGCAGGAGGCCATCGAGTACATCAACCAGGGCTACCTCGGCAAAGTCACGCTGGCGCGGGGCATCATCTACGTCCGTCGCGGCAGCATCGGCAAGGTCGAGGGCCCGCAGCCACTTCCCGAGACGGTCGATTACGATTTGTGGTCGGGGCCCGCGCCGAAAGCGCCGCTGATGCGCAAGAGCCTGCATTACGACTGGCACTGGGTCTGGCCGACCGGCAACGGGGACCTCGGCAACAACGGAATTCATTTCATGGACGTCTGCCGTTGGGTCCTGGGCAAGCAGGAAGTGGCGCCGCGCGTGGTCAGCTTCGGCGGCCGGCTGGGCTACGTCGACGACGGAGAGACGCCCAACACGCAGGTCGTGTTTCTCGACTACAAGCCGGCGCCGATCATCTTCGAGCTTCGCGGCCTGCCCCGCGCGAAAGGACAGACGGCGATGGATTACTATCGCACCACCGCGGCCGGCACCGTCGTACACTGCGAGGGAGGCTACTTCGTCGGCGGTTGGGCCTACGACAACGACGGCAAGAAGATGAAGCAGTTCAAACGCACGGGCGGCTCGGGACACCACGAGAATTTCATCAAGGCGGTGCGCAGCCGCAAGGTCAGCGATCTCAACGCCGACGTGCTCGACGGGCATCTCTCCAGCGCCCTCTGTCACATGGGCAACGTCTCGCAGCGTCTGGGCGCACAGGCCGGACGTGAGGAGATTCTGGAGCGAATCCGGGGTAGCCACGGCCTGGAAGAAACCTTCGAACGGTTCCAGGAGCACCTGCTCGTCAACGGCGTCGATCTCCAACAGACGCCGCGCGTCCTCGGGCCCTGGCTGGCCATGGACCCGCAAAGCGAACGCTTCGTCGGCGATTTTTCCGACGAGGCCAACCGGCTCGTCAGAGGCGACTATCGCAAGCCGTTTGTCGTGCCCGAAGAAGTGTGATCGTTCTCGGCCAGGCCGAGCATTGTAAAGGAAGGGAAGCCTATGGCCCGTTCGGATTCTGCTGCAACCGGTAAATCTCCGTGGTGGCGTTCCGTCGGCCCGGCGCTGATCACGGCCTGCGTGGTCTTCGGGCCGGGCAGTCTGCTCATCAGCTCCAAGGTCGGCGCCAGTCATGGATACGAGCTGCTGTGGCTGCTCCTCCTGACCGGCGTTCTGATGGGCACGTACATGACGACGGCGGCGCGCATCGGCGTGGTGGGAGGCGCGAGCCCGTGCACGTTGATCGCGACCCGGCTGGGGCGTGTCGCCGCGGCTATCATCGGTTTCAACCTCTGCCTGATCTGCACGGCGTTTCAGTTCTCCAACAACCTGGCGGTCGCCGCGGCGTTCGACACGCTGGGGATCGCGCGTCTGTTCGGCGATCCCAATCAGATGACCGCCCAGACGCGGAACATGATCAACACGGGTCTGCTGCTCGTATTCAACCTGTTGGTCATCGGCGGCGTCTTCGCCCTGCGTCACGTGTATCGCGGTCTGGAACGCGTCATGAAGGTCATGGTCGCGGTGATTCTCGTCTGCTTCCTCGTGAACCTCTTCGTGGTGCGTCCCAACATCGTCCAGGTCCTCGCGGGACTGATCCCGCATCTGCCCGAGGGGCTTTCGTTGCGTCTGCCGACCGAAAGCGGCGCGGGCATCACCGACCCGATGGTGCTGGTGGCGTCCCTGCTGGGGACGACGTTCTCGGTGGCCGGGGCGTTCTACCAGGGCAACCTCGTCCGCGAGAAGGGCTGGAAGATCGGCGACTATCGACGCGGGATCGGGGACTCCATCGCCGGCGTGGCGGTGCTTACGGGCATCAGTGCCATCATCATGGTTACGGCCGGGACGGTGCTTGTCGGCCGGCCGGCTAATGACATCGGCGCCCTGGCGGTGCAACTTCGCCCGCTGCTCGGGCCGGCTACCCACACGCTTTTCTGCGTGGGACTGGTGGCGGTGGCGATGAATCCGTTCGTGATCAACGCCATGATCGGGGGCAGCATCCTGGCCGACGGTCTGGGCAAGCCCGCGCGCCTGAGCGACCGGTGGTCGCGGTGGTTCACGGTCCTCGTTTTGCTCGTGGGTATGGGCGTGGCCATGATCGTGCTTCACACGCCGGTCGAGAAAGTGGATGCCATCGTTTTCGGCCAGGCGCTGACCGTCACGGGAAATCCCCTGATGGCCGCGGCCATCCTCTGGCTGGCCAACCGCAAGGATATCATGGGCGAAAAACGCAACACCCTGCTCCTGAATATCCTCGGCGGCCTCGGTTTCGTCGTCGTCCTGTTGATGGCCCTGCGCGTGCTGTACATCCTGGCTCTGAGGTTGACCTGATCGCGCCGGCACCGTGTTTTGTGGTTTATGGGATCAGGAGATTGCCGCGCTCGGCAAGCCTCGCTCGCAGTGACGCCAGACCAAATCGCTGTCATTGCGAGGAGCCGAGCGACGAAGCAATCTCTTATCGTTATCGTAGTCAAATGTATCGCAACGGCGCGCCGGGGCGTCGGTTCGAAATGTGTTACGAGAGGGCATGGCTATGAACGTGACATTTGCAGAAGTGCGTGGAACAGGGCGGAGGGCGATCTTCCTGTTGGCGGTCCTTGTGGTGGTCTGTGCCCCGTCCGTTGTTTGCCATGGCCAGACGAAAGCCGACCGCATGCTGGCGGACTATTTCGAGGCGGAAACGGGGAAGCTGGCGGACCGTTGTCTGGCCGACGTCGAGACTCTGGAGCAGTGGAAGAAGCGGCGGCCGGAGTACAAGCGGCAGTTGCTGGAGATGTTCGGCCTCGATCCGCTCCCGGCGAAGACGCCGCTCAAGGCCGTCGTGATGGGGACGGTCGATCACAACGAGTTCACCGTCGAGAATCTGCACTTTCAGTCGATGCCCCGGCTGTACGTCACGGCCAATCTTTATATCCCGAAGAACGCCAGCGTGCCGGCACCGGCCATTCTGTACGTCTGTGGGCACGGGGCGGTGAAAAAGGACGGCGTCAGCTACGGCAGCAAGGTCCGCTACCAGCATCACGCCGCCTGGTTCGCCCGGCACGGCTACGTCTGCCTCATCATCGACACGCTCCAACTCGGAGAGATCGAGGGGATTCATCACGGAACCTATCGCTACAAGATGTGGTGGTGGAACAGCCGGGGATACTGTCCCGCGGGTGTCGAGGCGTGGAACTGCATCCGCGCCCTCGACTACCTGCAGACGCGTTCGGAGGTGGACCCCGAGCGTCTCGGCGTGACCGGACGCTCCGGCGGCGGGGCGTATAGCTGGTGGATCGCGGCTGTCGACGAGCGCATCAAGGCCGCTGTCCCAGTCGCCGGCATTACCGATCTGCAAAACCACGTCGTCACCGGCTGCGTCGAGGGGCATTGCGACTGCATGTACATCGTCAACACGTACCGCTGGGATTACCCGATGGTCGCTGCCCTGGTCGCGCCGCGGCCGCTGTTGATCTCCAACACCGACAAGGACGGCATCTTTCCGCTCGACGGCGTCGTGCGCGTCCACGAGAAGGTGCGTGACATCTACCGGCTGTACGAGGCACAGAAGAACCTCGGCCTGCACATCACCGAGGGTCCGCACAAGGATACGCAGGAGCTGCGCGTCCACGCCTTCGTTTGGTTCAACCGCTTCCTCAAGGGCGAGAATCCCCTGATTACCACGGCGGCCGTGCCTCTGCTGGAGCCGGAGCAACTAAAGGTCTTCGAGGAATTGCCCGGTGACGAGCTCAATACGAAGATCCACGAGACCTTCGTTCGAAAGGCGTCCGAACCGGCCGTGCCGGAATTGCAAGAGCAGTGGGTGACCATGCGGGACGGGTGGATGCAGGCCCTTCGCGAGAAGGTCTTTCGCGGCTGGCCGGATGCGAGCGAGGCCGGGTCGCTCGATGTGGATCGGGTCTTTTCCGCCGAGGCCGACGGCGTTCGCCTGACGGCCTACGACTTCAACAGTCAGCCCAACGTGCGCCTGAGGCTCTTCCTTGCGGGTCTCGCCGACCGGGCGGAACCGAAGGGCGTCACGCTGACGGTGCTCGATGAATCCGCCTGGAGGCAGTGGCTGGCGGGAATGAGAGTCAAATTCCAGGATCGGCTGGGCGGTTATGATTTGCCTGATGCCGATCCGGATGGTTTTGAGGCGCTTCGGGGGATGCTCAAGAAGGATCGCCGCCTGCTCGCATACATTTGTCCGCGCGGGATCGGGGCGGCCGCCTGGACCGGTGACGAAAGAAAGCACACGCAGATTCGCCGGCGTTTCATGCTCCTTGGACAGACGCTCGATGGCATGCGCGTATGGGATGTTCGCCGGACGATCCAGACGCTGGGGCGGATCGACGAAACTCGGGATATGGCTCCCGCCATCCTGGCGCGCGGAGATATGGCCGGCGTGGCCCTGTACGCGGCGCTGTTCGAACGCGAGATCGTGCGCCTCCACCTGGTCGATCTGCCGGCGACCCATCGTGACGGGCCGACTTTCCTGAATGTCCTTCGGTATATGGATACGCCCCAGGCTCTTGCCCTTGCCGCCGAACGCACGGACGTTGTCCTGAGCGGGCAAAACACTTCCGTGCGGCGATTCGCCGTGTCCGTCGCCGAAACCCTCGGCTGGGACCAGGAGCGAATCCGCGTAGAACCCTGGTAGCTCGCGCCTAATGTCACTCGTAGGATGGGTTCTCAACCCACGCGTACCCATTCACGTCCGGAGACGCGTGGGTCAAGGACCCACCCTACACTGCTCGCGCCCGATATCACTCGTAGAAAATATGGAACGACCGGCTCCTGGAGTTATGGTCGATAGAGACCATGGGCTCAGCGGCGTGTGGCCGCTGGTTATCGCGGGTTACTCTCGGCGATAGCAGAGCCGCCTATGAATCGTTCT
>Ga0272441_10015321_pt1 | contig 10736 bp, 14 predicted proteins | sample SSMProp6N_FD_193582 | JGI IMG/M metagenome (GOLD analysis project Ga0272441, IMG submission 193582) | Marine sediment archaeal communities from Little Sippewissett salt marsh, Falmouth, MA, United States - SSM-Prop-6N | ecosystem: Environmental > Aquatic > Marine > Wetlands > Sediment ...
GGAGGATTCTCTCCTCCAAGAAACCTGAATCCGTCCCGCCGAACACTCCAGCGACTCAATCCATCCCGCCAAACACCGAATGGTCACCTCAGCGCAGTCAGGAACCACTTCACACACAGGCTGCTAGCTCGAGATGGTGGAGGAAGTTGAGGTGAAGCTGCTCTAGAGGGAGACTGCAAGACAGCCCTGTGAATTCCCTGCCTAGGAGCCGTCCGTGCCTACAGAACGTGCTTGAATAGGTCAACGCGCCGCACAACACCCACCAGCCTACCGTCGTCATCGACAACTGGAAGCAGCCGCAGTCTTTTGCGCAGCATGAGATCTGCTGCCTGCAGGTCGTCAGCGTCATGTCTCACAGATACGACGCTGGGGCTCATGTGTTTCCTGACTGGATCGTTCGAGATTCGATTCAGTCCGGCCGTTAGCTGGTTGATGTTCGGCACGAACGACGCGCTGTGCAGTAGCTCCATGTACTTGGGAACGGCAGCCGTCAACACGTCACGCTCTGAGATGATCCCGACGAGCCGGCTATCCTCGTCAGTTACCGGCACGCTGGATGTCTCGGACGTTTCAAGCGTCTCGACGAGCATGCGAACCGTGTCATCTGCTTCTACTGATGTGAGGTCTTTCAGCATTAGCTCACTCACTTTCATGCAATCCTCCAATCTTCGCTGCTTTCATCGGGTCCTGAGCCACGGGGACCTGCTTGGCTGGGTGTTGTGCGACTACTTCCGGACTGCGCAAGAGGACTGGATCTGGTAGCCTGTCGAGCACGATGACGGCACAGAGAAGCAGAGCAGCAGCAGCAAGGAATGTCATGTGATGCCCAACGTGCTGGGCGAGATAGCCACTGGAGATGCCAGCGAGCGCCGTGCTCGCTCCAGCAATCGCGTTGTACGTCCCCAATGCCAGGCCGCGGTTCTCGGGTTTCGCAAGGCGAGATGCCAGGGCAACACCACTCAACTGGAAGAACGACCACGTCAGCCCGACCACGAACAGAAAGGCTGCAACGGCGAACCATGGGAGTTTTGGCACGTACCACAGGGCTACTGCCGCAACGGCGAACAGCAGCATCCGCACGCCGAGAGCGCCGATTTGCACCCGACGATTCCCTCTCTTCTTGATTCGATGGAGCGCAAAGGGGTACGCAACAACTATCCCGGCGTGCAACATCACATACGCATGAAAGACCAGCGAAGGCGAGTAACCAAGACGCTGTGACAGCAGTAGCACTAGAGGTACGGCGAAGAACCCGATCCCCGCAAACGCTAGAGCGGACGCAATCAGGAACAGCCTAGTCTCCTTCCGCAGCCCCGCGACCCGACGAAGCGAGAACCTGTGGTACAAGTGCATGGGGTTGAATCTCCACGCCTCAACGAGAAGGTTCCCCACAGCAACGATCACACCACGGTACTTCCGTTGTGTGAAGCGTGGCTCCGTTGTCGGAATGAGCCATGCGGCGAGACCGGCGGCTAGGAACCCAAACACCGAGAGCGCGATGAAGAGCGTCTGCATGCCGGTCCTTTCGGAGAGCAGAGTCAACGCAGCTGACACGCCAACTCCGCCGCCGACCAGGCCAAGAAGCCATCCCAATGCTCCAAACATGTTCAGGGAGCTAATGCTCGCTTCCCACGCGTGATCTTCCTTACGTTCGATGACGAGCAGCACGGCAACTGAGGCATTCGCGATCCAGAAAAGGCTCAGCAGCGTGTTGTGGAGAGCAAGCCCAACGAACGATGAAGAGAACGCCAGTCCAAGATGTGCGATGCCGATCATCAGATTGCTGACGACAACGAACGCTTTCCTTCGGTGCATGGCATCCGATAGGCGTCCCCACAAGAGGCTGCCCGTCACCGCCGCGACGCTGGCCAGTGTGGAGAGAATTCCAAGTCTGCTGGGACCTAATCCCAGGATTCGATCAAGCTTCAATGGGACGAGAACTGATGACATTCCCATCACGAGGTTCGCGAGAAGAAACGCCGCGTGCCAGGGCTCAATGCTTCTACGAAGCGAAAACACGGAATCGATGCCTCCCAGTGGCCAAGTGTTCGATTGGGGAAAACGTAGCCGTAGCAGAGCAACCAATGCCGCGAGACTGTGGCAATGCTCTCTACTTCACGAGTAGCAGCGGAACGTCAGTCGTGTTGGCGACCTCTCTCGCGACGCTTCCCATAAGAGCCCTCTCTAGTCCACGCCGACCGTGCGTGCCCATTACGATGAGATCAGCGTCGAGCTTGACCGCCGTTTCCGTGATCACTTCGCCGGGGTGCCCTTCCTCATGGTGTGCTTCGACCTTCGCCACGCCGCTTTCCCTCATTGCTTGCGCTGTCGTGTCCGCAATGGCCTTGCCCTTCCGCATGATCTTCTCTGAAACCACGTCATCAAGGACGTAGTAGTACCAAGGCCCCGCGTAGTTCGTCTCGGAGACGAACAAGACGTGAACCCTTGCGGTCAGCTTCTTCGCCAGATTCCCTGCATAAGAAACTGCCTTCTCACTACACTCGGAGCCATCGGTTGGGACCAGAATCGTATTGATGTCATTCTGCTCTTGTTCGCTAGTCACCAGTTTCCCTCCTGCCGTGTCCCCCGCTCAGTAGTCGATGATCAGATCGCCAACAACCACTCCCGTGCCGTTGGGCGAAGTGAGCGTTATGCTGAAGACGTATTTGCCGCTTGACCATCGATGCGATGACAGTTCCGGGACGATGGCAATCTTGTAGATCCCGCTCACCGGCTCTGTGACGCTCACCTTCTTGATCGGAGCTGCCCCACTCGGAGAGGCCACAACCACCACGGAGAAGCTCCCCCCGAGGATCCCCCGAATCGGCCCCGCTTCGTTGTAAGCGCTGGCCAGGATGAACGCCTCGTGCCCGTTTCCAGCCGCTGCGGTCCCTGGATGGCTCGACGCTTGGAGAATCAGTCCCTGTGTCGTGGGAGCAGCAGCACTCCCCATGAAAAGCACAGTGGCGGCAATGGCTGTCAAAGCCACTATCGCGTGGAGAATCCTTCGTGCTACTAGTCGATTCCTCATTATCGTCCTCCTTCTGCTCTTTTCGCTATCTTGTGGCCTCGAGGATCCTCTCTCAGAGAAGATCCAGCGCCACAGAGGCGGAGGTCTACGGTCCACTTCTCTCGGAGCTCCCGACTTCCCAAGATGGGGCAACCCTGAGCGCCAGATCCGCTACCCCCCCACCAACGTGTCCTCGACAGTCGCTCTCTGCGACATCCTCAACATGGTCCTCGAAATCGCCGTATGAGCCTGCCCGGGCGATCCGCTCTGCGATGTTCAAACTGTCTCGATTGGACAGAGGCCGTTTGACGGTTCCAAGACGCTCTAGCTCATTGTGGATGCGGAGCGTCTGCACTAGCGGCGTCACGTTTCGAGACCGGCCGATTCCAATGCCGGCTCGAGTCTCGCAGCCTGAATGAAGGAAGTAGGTCGCAGCATCAATGCGGACACCCGCATACGCGAACAGGGGAAGCCTCTCAGCGAAGTCGTCGCGATAGGGCATCGATTCGCTTGCCAGCCAGGACGTCGCAACCCATGTGTCCAAATCAAGTTGCGTAGTCGCCCACATCGTATATCCGAGATCCGGTGAGTCGACAAGCCGCTCGAGACGTCCGGCCAACCAGCCGTTACTAGCATCAACTTCAGGCGTCCGGCCACCGTCGTAGTGGCGATACGCGAAACTCAGGCCAGCGATCTTGATTGTGGATTCCGGTATCTCAAGATCGCACAGTGGTTGTCCCCAGCCGATGAAACCGAGACACAATGGCACCAGCGTCGAGCCGAGAACACGCAGATGCTTCCGTCTCATCATCTGGACCAGCTCTCTGTACACATCTCGCCTGCCCAGCCCACTTCGCTACCAGTCCTCGTCACCATAGGATGGGGTGGCGGGCGCCCGTTTCGCTTTCTCTTCTTTCGCGTCCGTCACCACGGCCTCCATGGTCAGCATCATCCCGGCAATGGACGCGGCGTGTTGCAATGCGGAGCGTGTTACCTTCGTTGGGTCGATGATCCCGGCCTTGACCATGTCGCAGTACTCCTCCGCGACGACATCGAAGCCGAAGCCGTGCTGCGACGCCTTGACTCGATCCACGACGATCGCCCCTTCGAAACCTGCGTTGCTGGCGAGCTGCACCAGCGGAGCTTCGAGTGCCTTGCGAAGGATCGTGACGCCAATTGCCTCATCGTCGTCAAGCTTCAACCTACCAAGTGCCTTCGCTGCACTGATGAGGGCTACTCCTCCGCCAGGGAGGATTCCCTCTTCAACGGCGGCCTTTGTCGCCTCTAGTGCATCCTCCATGCGGTGCTTCTTCTCCGTCAGCTCAGTCTCGGTGGCAGCTCCAACCTTGATCACAGCGACACCGCCAGCGAGCTTGGCTTTTCGCTCTTCGAGCTTCTCTCGGTCGTAGTCTGAAGTTGTCGTCTCAATCAGGGCATCGATCTGGGCAATCCTGCCCGTGATGGCTGTCTTGGTGCCTTTGCCACCGATGATCGTGGTGTTCTTGCCGTCGACGCGGATGCTCTCGGCTTTGCCAAGCATGTCGAGCGTCGTGTCCTTGATGTGCATCCCGATATCCTCTGCGACGACGGTTGCTCCTGTGAGAACTGCGATGTCCTCAAGCATCGCCTTGCGTCGATCGCCGAATCCGGGGGCTTTGATTGCACAGACTGAGAGCAGGCCCCGCAGTTTGTTGACGACAAGGGTAGCCAGCGCTTCCCCCGTTACGTCCTTCGCGATAATGAGCAGGGGTTGTTGTGCCTGTACCACGCGTTCGAGTAGGGGCACGAGCTCGGTTGCGACCTTCAGCTCCAGATCGGTCACGAGGACGTAGGGCTCCTCCAACAGAACCTCCATCTTCTTCGGTTCTGTGACGAAATAGGGGGAGATGTACTCGCGATCGAATTGCATCCCCTCGACGATCTCGTAGAAGGTCTCGATTGTGTCTGAGTTCTCGATGGTGATGACACCGGTCTGTCCAACTGCTTCCATCGCGTCGGCAATCACCTTGCCGATCGCCTCTTCGTTCGCCGAGATTGTGGCTATCTGTGCCGTCTCAGCCTTCGTCTTGAGCTTCCGCGACTGCTTCTTGAGGGACTCGACGACCTGTTCGACTCCCTTGTCGATTCCCCTCTTGAGCTCGACCGGGTTTGCACCCGCTGCGAGATTTCTGAAACCCTGCTCGATCAGCGAGTGCGCCAGAATCGTCGCGGTCGTCGTTCCATCCCCAGCAACGTCGTTGGTCTTGGATGCGACCTCCTTGACCATCTTTGCTGCAACATTCTGGTAGGGGTCCCTGTACTCTTGTTCCTTGGCGATGGTCACGCCGTCATTGGTGATTTCGGGACGGCCCCACTTCTTGTCCAAGACGACGTTTCGTCCACGTGGTCCAAGCGTGATGCGAACAGCCGCAGCCAGCTTGTCTACGCCTGCCTTCATTCGTTGACGTGCCTCTTCGCCAAAGATGACTTCCTTCGCCATGTGTCTCTCCTCGGGCTACTTCTTCTTGACGACAGCCAGGATGTCTGACGCCTTGACGATCAAGAGCCGCTCCTGATCCTGCTCAAGCTCGGTCCCGCCATACCGAGGAACCAGAACGACGTCACCCTTCTTCACTTCAACCTTTTCGTCACTGCCAACAGCAAGGACCGTCCCTCGCAGCGCCTTCTCCGTCTTCGCGCTATCCGGAAGGACGATGCCACCAGGGCTCTTCTTCTTTTCAGACTCGATCACCTTCAGTAGAACTCTGCCGCCCAGTGGCTGGAGCTTCATGCCAATCCTCCTTGAGTTCGATCCGCCAAGTCGTCTTGGCCGGGTCCCAGGCTTCTCAGGTGTTCCGAGCCGGGCGGCGACGAAACGCCGCCCGGCCGGACTACGTTCTCTCTCGCCAGGACTTCGGCTGAGTCTTCCTCTCCTCAGCCTGTCGCCGACGCGCCATCAGGCTTTCGAAAGACTTGACGACCCGCAGGTGCAACCTCTTCAGCACCGAGTACTCTCTCATCTTCATCTCCTTGGTCGTGCTACTCGACCTTGACCTCGATCGGCTTCGCTCGTTCCTTGATCGACTTGCTCAGCGGAACCGATATCTTGAGGATCCCGTGGTTCAACGATGCGGAGATCTCCGTGTCATGCTTGATGTCAACGGGCAAGGGGAGGCTTCGGTGGAAACGCCCATATCGACGCCCAATCCGGAAGTAGTCGTCCTGCTTGACCTCTTCGCTTCGCTTGGTCTCTCCGGAGATCGTGAGTCGCCCCTGATCGACTCTGACTTCGATTTCGTCCTTCGTCACGCCCGGCAGCTCCATCTCGTAGATGACATCCCCATCCTTCTCGTAGACGTCGGTCCTGCCAACAGATGGAGCTGCTTCGTAGCCAACATCCGAGAAGTCACCGAAGACTTCGTTCATCAGACGGGACAGACCCGATTCCATCAAGAATGGCCGATGCCAGACTGACGGCAGATGCTTTGCCAGTTCCTCCTCCTCTTCCCCTCTGCAGCATTCTCGCATGGCGTTTTTCATAGGGAGCGGGCGAGGGGAAGGCCCGCTCCCCATCGTGTAGCTACTGCCCCTTCTTTGAGGCCGCCTTGGGGGTCTTCTTCGCCGACTTCTTGTTCTTCTTCGTCGCCATCCCTGCCACCTCCCTTCCCTTCCGAGGGTGAGCTGTGGGGCTACTCGATCTCGTCCATCAGCGCCCGTTCGAACTCATCGGACTCCTCAAAGTCGCTGCTTGGCGTTTCCTCATCAATCAACTCAAGCCTGCGACTCAGCCAGCTTCTCTGGATCAGCCAGTCCCCGCACTCGGGACAGGTTCCGATGCTGTTCTTGTCGTGCCGGAAGTGAATCGAAGCACTGCACGACGGGCAGGTCATCTTCCTTGCTCTCTTTGCCATGGCGCGCCCCATGTTCTCCTCCTTGCGCAGCTTGTCAGTTGCGCAGTTGACTAGTTGGGCAGATGGCATTATACTCACATCTATACCCTTGTCAAGAGGGAATCGATGGAAGGAGAAGACGCAGATGCCACAGACGCATTCCATGTTCTTCAAGATGCTCTCAGCGCGATCGCGCGTACAGATCCTCAAACTACTGCGCACCCAGAATGACCTCACAGTGGATGACCTTGCGACGCGGCTTGGTGTGACTGTCCCGACCGTCTCACGCCATCTTCAGTTGCTCCGAATGGAGAACCTTGTGACCTTCAACCAGGACGCCCAAACCCGCTACTATGAGGTCAATGACAAGGAAATCGCGAAGCGGGTTGCTGCATTCCTACATGATCTGGACATAACGCTTGGAGAGGTGTGAGTCATGCCGCGTTTCACACACCGAGGATCGGAGAAGGTCGGCCAGGTCCCGGGCACACCCGTCTACGTAGGCGAGAAGCGAGTGGCCGCCGTCATTGTCGCTCGGTACGACTATGATGAACAGGGCATACACCGAGAGATACTAGATTCACCTGAGGATGCTTTCCTCTCGCGGACGTCACCTCGCTGTTCATGGATCAACGTTGATGGTGTACACGAAGTCGAGACCATCCATCGCATCGGTGAGGGTTTCGGGCTCCATCCGCTCGAGATCGAGGACATCGTGCATACCGGGCAGCGTCCCAAGGCCGAAGACTATGAGTCACACCTCTTCATCGTGCTTCGCATGCTGCGCTGGAATGAGGACTCGGATGAGATCGATGATGAACAGGTGAGTATCACGCTTGGACCTTCGTGGTTGCTTTCGTTCCAGGAGCGGCCGGGCGATGTGTTCGATCCGGTTCGAGAGAGACTCCTGTCGAATCGTGGGAGGGTCCGGAAGCTTGGGCCCGACTACCTAGCGTACACCCTGATTGACGCCATTGTGGACCACTACTTCTCGATTCTCGAAACACTCGGAGATCGAATCGAAGCACTGGGTGAAGGCATGACCGAGAACCCGAAACGCGAGGATCTTGACTCAATTCGGCACATGAAGCGCGAGCTGCTGTTCATGCGGAAATCTGTGTGGCCTCTTCGCGAGGTGCTTGGGAGCATCCAACGAGACGAAAGCGATCTTGTCACGGAATCAACACGCCCATATCTTCGTGATGTCTACGATCATACGATTCAAATCATGGATACCGTCGAGACATTTCGCGACATGCTCTCGGGATTGATGGACCTGTACATGTCGAGTATCAGCAACCGAATGAATGAAGTGATGAAGGTACTGACAATCATCGCTACCATCTTCATTCCGCTGTCGTTTGTCGCCGGGCTCTACGGGATGAACTTCGCCTTCATGCCGGAGCTGCAATGGCGCTACGGCTATTTCGCAGTCCTCGGCGTCATGCTCGCCATTGGAGGGGGAATGCTCATCTACTTCAGGCGACGGAAGTGGCTGTGAGCTGTGTTGTCGCCTTGCCGAGACTCCTGAGCCCAAAACCTACTGTTGCGCTGAAGTAGGCGCATACTAGCCTGAGGCTCGGAAAGGATTGGAGCTAAGAATGCAGAGAGTTTTCGAGTGGTTAGGGCAAGTGACAGGACTCGGATCTCCGACGATTGTCAAGCTGCTTGTCACCGTCTCAATCGTCGTCGTGCTCTGGTTGGTTCGTTGGACGTGGCTCGCGATCACGAATCGGAGAACGGACGATCCGCAGGTTCGATACAGATGGCGCAAGGCCGCAACGTATTCCCTCACGATTGTCGGGCTGATTCTTGTAGGGCGCGTGTGGCTAGAGGGGATCCAGTCGCTCGTCACATACTTGGGTCTTGTCTCGGCTGGTATCGCGATCGCCCTACGCGATCCCATCGTCAATTGGTTCGGCTGGATGTTCATCGGTTGGCGGCGGCCATTCACTGTCGGAGACAGGATTCAGATTGGGGCGTTGTCTGGCGATGTGATTGACATCGGCGTTTCGACATTCTCCATCCTTGAGGTCGGATCGCATGACCTTGGAGAGCAGACGACGGGGCGAATCGTTCATATACCCAACGGCAAGGTCTTTGTTGAGCCCCTCACGAATGTCACGCAGGGATTCAACTACGTATGGAACGAGATCCCGATCACGATTACGTTCGAGTCTGACTGGCGTGAAGCGAAGGCCATCCTTGAAGGCATCCTTAGAGAGCGGATTGAGTCTGTCACCGAAGAGGCTGCCCGGTTCATTCGAGACGCGTCGCGCACGTTTCTCATCCGTTCAGCAAACGTGCACCCAATAGTCTACACACGGATTGTCCCTGACGGCATCGAACTCGCCCTGCGCTATGTTTGCGAAGCGCGCTCTAGGAGAAAAAGCACGGAGGCTGTGTGCGAGGCTGTGCTTGAAGCCTTCTCGAATGAACAGAGGATCGATTTCGCCTACAGAACCACGAGGATCTTCAGGCAGACCGAGGAAGGAAAGGCCACGCTGCGTGTGCAGTCACCGCTTGATGAGGAGTAGCTATGAGAGTAAGAGTACGAACTGTCGCGATTCTAGCGCTTCTGCTTCTGTCTCTGGTTGTCATTCTTCAGAACACAGAAGTCGTCTCCGTCCGTCTGCTGTTCTGGGACCTAGTGATGTCCCGCATTATCCTCTTGGCGCTCAGCCTTGCCGTCGGAGTGATTGTCGGCTTCCTGCTGGGGCGGCCGTGGCGAAAACGCGAGCAATACGCGCGAGCCAGACGACCACCGGACAGCTCCAACCAGAATTGACCGCTGTATGGTGTGTTCGCTGGATCCTGTGCTGAAGGTGTTGCAGCCTGAAGTGCACCACCCAGAGTTCTGTTGTTCGTGGTCAGGGAAGCGAGCAATCTGTCTGGCAAACGCGAGGCTTCGGAAGTGCGAAGACAATCGCGTTGACCTGGGACGTAGCAGATTCTCAACATGCGTTCATCCGTTGAGGTTGATCCACTCCAATCTGTCCACTCCGACCCGACTGTGCTCAGCGATGTTCGCGACGGTCTCAGTCTTGAGGAACGATTCCAGCTTCTCACGGATCGGATGCCTGGTCGCCGTCAAGCGACAACTTCGTCGCCCATCACACGCAGTCAATCCAGGAGGCAATGCCCCGAACCAGCGCCATCACTACCGTCTAACACCCCACTCAGCGTGAGCTTGCTCGCGGCACACGCTAGTTGATATCCGCCATGCCTGCCCCGTCTCGACCGGATCAGTCCTTGCTTCACGAGCCTAGTGAGGATCTACTGAAGGAAGGGTAGCTCGCCGGTAGTCCGCTGTCCCAGCTCCTCAGCCGCAGCCCGCCGGTTGAGACCAACCTCTGTGAGCTCAACGGCGGCTTCGATCGCCAATCGGCCAGCACGACTCATGAGTATGGGCAACACCTTCCCGATGCCTTGATCAAGCTATCTGATTCTCCGGAAGCAACCAACCCAGGAACCTGATTCCTATACAGCTCACACAGTGAGGGATTGCGAGCACTTCTTCCTCGACTACGAGGCCTCCGCAAGCACCTGAGTTCTGCAGTCAGTCGCCCAGGCTCCAGCCCAGGGGATTCGAGCTCGAAGCCTCTCGCTCGGGCCTACAGCACGTCCTCCAAGTCGGGCTCCCAGCGGTCGTGGTACGTGCGGTCGCACATCTCGGCAACGGCGGCGAGGGGGACGAGGGTGTTGGTGTTCATGCGCGCTTCTTGCGGCGCGCTGTACCCCCAGGAGCGGATGACCATCCAGGTCGACGGCTCGCGGTTGGCCGGGTTGTCGGGGATGGCGGCTGCTGAAGCCGTTCCGTCAGTGAGTGCATCGACGTAGGCGCGATCGGGGTTCAG
>Ga0272441_10015322_pt1 | contig 10736 bp, 6 predicted proteins | sample SSMProp6N_FD_193582 | JGI IMG/M metagenome (GOLD analysis project Ga0272441, IMG submission 193582) | Marine sediment archaeal communities from Little Sippewissett salt marsh, Falmouth, MA, United States - SSM-Prop-6N | ecosystem: Environmental > Aquatic > Marine > Wetlands > Sediment ...
GATAAACAGAATACTTGCCTTTATCCCGGAGTTTATCGACTAACTGTTCGTTGGCTTCTACAAAACTAACCTTCCAATTTTTTGCAGCCGTTATATCCGCCACTAAACCTCTGCCTATAGCTCCGGCCCCGAATATCGTTATTTTATCTTTCACTTCTTCCTGCTAAACCAAGTCATAATTTCTGTTTGATCATGTTCAACAAGGTAATCAATCAAGCGGTCTTTTTCAAATACTTTCACTGTAATCAATTATAAATCACTGGCATCTTGATAGATACAGCCTTATACTTTATATTCTATGGAGTTGCTTTTATATCAGGAAGATTTAGTAGAGGAGTATGATGATGAATAGGCGTGATTTTCTCAAAACTGTCGGTATCGGTGGCTTGTTGGCAGGTATTGGCGGACAATCATTTGCTGCCGACCGGAAGCGGCCCAACATTCTCTTTATGTTCGCCGACGACCAGGCCCAGCAGTGCACAGGCTTTGCCGGGAACAAGGTAATCCAGACCCCGAATCTGGATAAGCTCGCCTCAGATGGTGTCTATTTTGATAATGCGTTCGTGACCACGGCGATCTGCTGTTCGAGCAGGGCAAGCATCCTGACCGGGCAATATATGAGGAGGCATGGTATTACAGATTTCCACAAACCCCTCTCTGCCGAAGCCTTCGCTCAGAGCTATCCGGTGCTCTTACGGAAATCAGGATACCGTACGGGTTATCTGGGCAAGTTCGCCGTGGGCTGGTCCAAAGAGGATATCAAGCACTTGTCTTTGCCCGCCGATCAATTCGACTACTGGTACGGGTTCCCGCAGTCCATCGCCTTCGAGCAGAAGATCGACGGTAAAAGCCGTTACCTCACCGAGTTAATGACGGAAAAAGCGATTGATTTTCTGCGCACCAATCAGGCCGACCAACCGTTTTGCCTGACTATCTCATTCAAAGAACCCCACGGACCCTACAACTATTTTGATCCGAATTTCCCCAACCCTTATGAAAAACTGGATATCCCGCCCGCCAAGACCTGCACCAAAGATGCCTACGAAAAGATGCCTAAATTCATCCGCAACTCGCTGAATGGCACAAAATTTGGGCTCGATTGGCTGCAAGACCCCCAGGCCTCTCAGCAATACCTCAGAACCATATATGGCTTGATATCAAGGATGGATCTGGCGGTAGGTCAAATCCTCGCGGCACTGCGCCAACTCGGACTCGATGACAACACGATCGTTATATGGGCATCGGATCATGGCAGCTTACTCGGAGCACATGGACTCGGTGGCAAATGGCTCATGTACGAAGAGTCGATACGCATTCCTCTGATCATCCGCGATCCGCGCTCTGGTATGGGCGGAAGCTCCCGGCGCGTTGAACAGATGGCGCTGAATATCGACCTGGCCCCTACTATGCTGGATTTTGCCGGAGTGCCAATCCCTCAGCAGATGCAGGGCAAGAGCCTCGCCCCCATAGTCGCCGGATCAAACCCGAACCTGCGGGATGACTGGTATTACGAACATTTCTACGAACACCACAATACTATCAAACCGACCGAGGGTGTCCGCACCAAGAAATGGAAATATATCAGGTATCCCCAGGAAGACCCGGTATATGAGCAGTTGTTTGACTTATCAAAGGACCCTTATGAGTTAAATGACCTGGCCCACGATCCCGAGCACGAGGATATGCTAAAGCGTCTCCGCCGGCGTTGCGACGATTACCGTCGTGAACTCATTTAGAACCAATCAAATATAATCCATAAGTAACCATTGGAGCTTTGCAGTGACCAGCGCCCTGGAAAGAGCTCAACAGTTCTTAAACCAAGAAAAAGCATTTCGACTGGGCGCTTTGCTCACCGAAGCCTCCCATCCCAAAACTCAGCAATTATCTCAGGCCGCCCGTCAGGATCTACCCGCGGCGATTCGCATGCTCCAATCTGTGGACGCCGAGATTCCTCCAGCAGCCCGGAACGTTTTTCAGCAAGAATCATTTAATCATCTGGTCAAAGCCTTTTTAACCGCCCTGAAATCGGGCAAAAAAATCTATTTCACCGGCTGCGGAGCTACAGGCCGACTAAGCATTCTACTCGAAGCTGCCTGGCGTAATTTCTGGCAGGGATTCAAGCAAACTACTCCGGAGCAAGACACGAAAAATTTTGATCGAGAAGATCGCGTTTTTAGCATTATGGCCGGTGGCGATTATGCCCTGATCAAATCGGTGGAAGGGTTTGAAGATTTCACCAACTTCGGCCGCTATCAAATTCAACAGGCCCAAGTGGATCGTGACGATGTGGTGGTGGCTATTACCGAAGGTGGCGAGACATCTTTTGTAATTGGCACGGCCTGGCAGGGCTTGAAAGCCGGTGCCCATGTGTTCTTTGTGTATAACAATCCTACGGACTTGCTTTGTAAACACGTCCAACGCTCGCGCGAGATTATCAAAGAGCCACGTATCGTAAAGATCGACCTGACCACCGGCCCCATGGCAATTACGGGCTCAACCCGTATGCAGGCCACAACTATAGAGCTATTGGTAATCGCAGCGGCGCTGGAGACGGCCCTACTTCAATTTTTGCAGAACCGCCTCTCGTCAGCCCAATGGGAACAATTTATATTCCCCCTGCTTTCGGCCCCGGGATACCACCAACTCTTTCAGCAGTTACTACAGCAACTCACCACCGACACCTCGATAAAAACTTTAGCTCGCCTGACGGAGTTTGAAGAAAGTATATACCGCAACTCCGGCCTAGTCACTTATCTAACCGATGCCTTTTTACTGGATGTCTTGACCGACACCACCGAACGATCGCCCACATTTATGCTGCCGCCCTTCCGTAAAAATGATGATTGTCTTTCCCCCCGCTCCTGGGCCTTTGTTAAAGACCCATTTCGGCCTACTCCGGTTGCCTGGTACAACTTACTCCGCCGCCCTCCCCGGGGACTTACCTGGAAACAGGATGTATATAAAAAATTAGGAGCTCCCGCTGCCCTGCAAAAGCAACCTCCCAAACTCGACAATGAGGAAATATACAAATTTCAGATCGGCAACGAACCGGACCCAGCCCGGAAAGACGCACCCGACTCCGCCCTGGTAATAATATCGGGGGGAAAAGAGACAACCAAATTAATCAACGTGGCCGGTGATAAATTTTCGACCGGGTTTAACAAAACCGCATTAGTAACCATCGGCCCGGATACTACTCCGTCTTTCAACGGAGAGATATTCTCTTTTCCCTGCGACCTGCCTGCTTCCCCTTTAAAGTTATGGCATCACCTGGCGGTGAAACTTATTCTCAACACCATCTCCACCGCAACCATGGTACGGATGGACCGCGTCATCGGTAATACCATGGTTTGGCTCTCTCCCAGCAATAAAAAACTGATCGATCGCGGTACCCGCCTGATTGCCCGCCACGCCGGCTGTAGCTACGAACAGGCCTGCATAACATTACATGAGACATTGGAAGAGGTGCAACAGCGCGCTCAAAAGTCAGAAGATGTACCCTCCCCCGTCGCCCTGGCCCTGCAGCGCCTGGGCTATCAACACCCAAAATAATTACATGCTTACCGATAGTGAAAGGATAGTCGTAGGGCGGGCCGTGCCCGCCATTTATTCTTGTTTTCTCGTTTACTTTCAGGTTGACTCCTGCTTAGATGAGAACTGATAGCGAAAGGATAACATATGAACAGACGCAATTTTCTCAAGATATTAGGCTTAACAGGCTCAGGCTGCGCGATTTCAGGTCCTTCTTTCTTGTGGGCAGGAGACTCAGCCAACTTACCGAACATAGTTTTTATCCTTGTTGACGATCTGGGCTGGTCGGACCTTGGCTGTTATGGCAACAAATTCATCGAAACCCCGGCCATTGACAGCCTGGCTGCCTCCGGTATGCGTTTCACCTCTGCTTATACAGCTCCGGTATGTACCCCATCTCGGGGCCAGATACTCTCCGGCCAGTACTGCGCGCGAACAGGTTTGTACAAAGTACCTTTCAAAGGCAATGACCGACCCTGGGCCCGGATAATACCGCCCGAACCCTGGGGTGACCGACCCGTCCATGCCAAACCTCTGGGCCTGCTCCTCTCTGATGCCGGCTATCAGTGCATGTTGGTAGGCAAGGGACATGTTCCCAAATCCTTCAGCGCCGGCTTCAACGGCAAATCAAATCCGGACAAGGCCCGCTCTGCACTCGGTAAGCAGTTTTATGAAAAGGTATCTCATTTCGCGACGGCCAATCCGGGTAAGAAAGTCGGCCCCATCACCCGCCAGACAATTGAATTCATCGCCACCAATAAGGACAAACCTTTCTTTTGCTATGTAGGCCACCATATCCCTCATATCCCCCTGCAGGCCCGGGCGGATCTTGTAGAAAAGTATGAGACCAAATGGAAATCTCATCCGGGCAAGATCCACCCTCATTATGCAGCGATGTGTGAAGCCATGGATGATTCAGTCCGCCTGATTCTCGAGACGCTTGACAAGCTGAAACTAAGCGACAACACCATGGTAGTCTTCTTCTCTGATAATGGCGGCGTTGACAGGTGTTTTTACGACTGCAAAGGCGAACAAATAACGGACCTCTCTCCGCTCAGAGGTGAAAAGGGAGGTGTCTATGAAGGTGGTATCCGTGTGCCCTTAATCGTGCGCTCACCCGGCAGGGTCAAAGCGGGCTCCGTATGTGACTCGCCCGTGGTTTCCACCGATTTTCTGCCCACCTTTGCCGCCCTTGCCGGTATTAAGCTTGCAAAAGAGCAGATAGTTGACGGTGAAAGTCTTATGCCTCTCCTGACCCAACGCGGCCACCTCAAGCGCAAAGAGATATTCACTTACTTCCCGGACTACCACCACGATTTCCCCGGCGTAGCCGTCCGCCAGGGTGACTTCAAGCTGATCCGGTCCTCAGAGGATGGCCATCTGGAACTCTACAATCTTGCTACCGATATCGGCGAACAGAACAACCTGGCCCGGCAGTTACCGCAAAGAACAGCTCAGTTAAATGATATCCTGCAAACCTGGCTGAAGAAGCTTGACGCCAGATGTGCTAAACCCAATCCAAAATACGACCCCAAAAAGCAGCATCTTCTGGACCCTTCCGCCGAAAAGCAGCGCCAAAGCTACTTACCCAAACTCATGCAATGAAAACCGTAAACCCCCAAGGATAGCAAAAGAGAGAATTTAATAGGGCAAACATCTTTTGATGTCATCATAAACATATCCTTTAAAACGTTTACCGTTTCACTTTACCATTGATTTAAGCTCGTATTTTCCGGACTCCACCTTAAATACGGTTGTATCCTTTTCCCTGTGCAGTAAACTCACCCCTTCAGCATCACCCCCTGGCAAGCCGCCTTCGGTTATATTCTTTCCGGGCACACATATTGTTGCCGTGGTGTTTACCGGTACGTTAACCTCCATCGTCAAGACATTGTCCTTCTTACTCCAGTTACTAACGATAAGACCGTACGGACATTCATATTCACACTTCACCCAATCAAGGGTTTTGGTGTAGGGAGCGACAATGAAACTTTTATAGCCGGGCTTGTCCGGTCGAATGCCGCCCAGACTGCGGTAAAACCATGCCCCGATCGGACCGGCCAGAGAAGGCATCTGCACCAACCCCCCTTGCCAGTTTTCCTTAAAGACGCTGTTGTTTTTATTGAAGATCATATCATACCAACTTGGATAGCTTTCCTGGGTGGCGATTTTCCAGGCCAAATCCCCCAGCCCCTCTTCGTTCAGAAGCGTCAGCAGGAAAGGCGTACCAATGAAACCTGTACTCAAATGATCATTATCCGCCCCAATCTGCTTTCTGAAGTTTTGAATAACGCGGGCCCTATCTTTTTTCAGCGGAATATTCAGTTTTAACGCCAGGATATATGCAGTTTGTGACCCTTTCTCGTAAACTCCGGTTTTCTCGTTATAGAAAGTCTTATTGATTGCCCTGCGAATTTCTTCTTTACAGCTGGCAAAGTGGTCCGCATCCTTCTTCTCATCCAATAATAGAGCGGTCTTTTGCAAAATATCAGCGTACATCATATAGCCGCACGTTGAAGTATAGGCAACTGTCGTACCGCGCGGCAGTCCGTACCCACCGCTGGCAAGATCCATCCAGTCACCCAGCCCCCATTCAATAACATTATTTTTAGCAATGGAACCCAGGTAACCGAAATAATCTTTCATGGCCTCATAACTTTGCGCGAGAATATTTTCATCACCGTAAAAGTTGTAGAGTTGCCACGGATTAAAAATTATCATCCCACCCCACCACGGACCATTAATGCCCGGTCCGTCAAAGCAGCTTGGCACCACTGTCGGCACAAAACCATTCTCTAAGATAGACTCGATATAGTCATACTGCCATTTACGATAGATACTATAGAGGTTGAAGTTGTAGGCCGATGTTTCAAAATTACTCTGTACGTCCTGCGTCCAGCATACTTTTTCCCTGACCGGATCCAGCGGCACCAGAACATTATAATTCCTGATGGTTCGCCTGTTAACCTCCTGCAGATAGTCAATCCGTTTATCCGAGCACGAGAAAGAACCCACACTTTGCAAATCCGAGACGACCTGTAATCCCACCAGATCTGTTACCTCCGGCTTATAATCCAGGCCGTAAACATCTACATAACGATAACCGTTAAATGCAAATCTCGGTTCGTAGATTTCCTCGCCTTTTCCCTTGCAGATATATTCACAGGTTTGATAGCGTCCGAGCGTATGAGAATCTGCCCCGGGATATTGGATGATAATTTTCTGACCGGCTTTACCCCGTACCTTAATACGAGCCCACCCCGTGCTCTCTATCCCAATGTCAAATCGATAACCCTTCTCATAAGCTTTTACACTAACTGCCGGAATTTTCTGTATCACCCGTACCGGCGGCAGATACCTGTGCACCAGACGTCCGGCCGGCCCCTCGGCTTTTATAGCCTTCTTCCAGTCCTTGTCGTTATACCCAGCTCCGCTCCAATCACCCAGCTCTTTGCGCGCGTCGTATGTTTCACCGCTCCGGATGGAATTAAAACGTATAGGCCCCGCCGTGGTGAATTTCCAGGACGCATCAGAAATGACTGCTTGCCTCGCCCCATCATCATACTCAAGCCGCAATTCACATCTCAATCGTGGCGTATCGATAAAGTCAAACGCATACTCCCGCAGCAATGATGGAATAACCGGATTGAAATAACCGTTCGCCAGTATTACCCCCAACACGTTTCCCTCTTTTTCTATCATACCGGTCACATCATAGACATCATAAGGTACACTTTTACTGAAATCATAGGGTGCTACCCTTAACAGATAATCATCGATCCTGCTGCCGTTCAAATAAGGTTCATACAACCCCAGGCCTGAAATATATAGTATTGCCCTGCTCGGTTTCTTGCCTTTCGTTTTGAACTCCCTGCGCATCCATACTGCCGGTGCCTCCGTTACCTCAGCCGTCATCTTGCGTACTTCCTTGGCTCGCACCCGAATATCTTTACCATCATCCATTTTTTCTAATTCTAAACTATGCTCCTCAACCTTCTTGAGTTCTTTCTGATAATCATATAACTCAAGGTCAGACTTGATCCATTGCCCCTTCCAGTCATCTATCCTGACAAACCCCGTCCCCCAGAAATTCACCCCCGACCACTCCGATCCCTTGTCATCTTTATCCCACACCCTTACCTTCCAGAAGTATTGCTTGCAGGACTTTATGGGTTCCCCCCCGTAACCAATGTTGAGAGATTGCTCGGAAGTTACTTTGCCTGAATCCCACAGGTTGCCGATATTCTTATCGATCTCTTCCCGCGAATCTGCCACCAGCACCCGATATGCCCTTTGCTTTTGGCCGCGCTGATTGGATTGACACCCCCAACTAAGCTGTGGCTTGGCTACATCTATACCCAGCGGATTTGTCAGGTATTCGCACCGCAGATCAGTTACCTCAATATTCTCTGCTTCGGACATACCTACCCAAAGGCCCATAATCGCAATTGTCAATATTACCCGCGCAGTATTAAATGTTTTCATTTTGTTCTATATTCCTTTCGTTCAATCAACACCAATGGCATACGAATTATGTAGAGTTAAGCACTGTCGAACCCGCCCGCGGTGAGCTTGTCGAACCGTGACCACCACTTATTCTGATATAGACAGTTGCAAACACCTCTCAATAACCATAATGGCACCTGCCCCTTTTATCTCTTTATCTTTTTCGGTTCGCAAACGTGCTTCTTCTTGTCGCTCACCGCCCCGCACTTCTTGCATTTATAATTCCCCGCTTTTTCCTTACTTTCTTTTTTCCCTTTAAGACACCCCATAATCAATCTCCAACTACAATAATGTCCATAGTCAAGGGTGGGCTGTGCCCACGCGGTTTTTTCTTATCTCCTTGCTTCTGACTCCTTGCTCCTTTTCATTTCGTATTGCGTATTCCGTATTTCCTATTGCGTATTAATAAACCTCTAACCTTTGTCTTCTGATGTCAAAGCTTTATCCGATCGGACTACTTGGACCATTTCTCATATTATAATTTCCCCCTGCCAAAATCAACCTGAATCTTCATCCCCTCATCAACCTTTATATAGCCCTCACCCCACCATTATTTCTGTTCTATGAAGGGTGGCATGCTTTACGCGTAGTTTATGCCCCGCATAAACAAGCTTAAGCATGTCTTTTAGTAGAATTAATCTTCACCTCGCATATTTCTTCCCATTACGTATTGCGTATCAATAGTCATCTTCGCGAAGGCGCCGGATCCAGTATTTTATTTGTAGCCCGGGCCATACCTGTGGTGAGCTTGTCGAACCGTTCCCGCCATTTATTCTGAAAAGGGTATCTTACGCGTTGGTCAAGAGATCAAATTGTTCCTGGCTCATAACCCGCCGCAGCTTTTGCAGGGCGAACATTTCAATCCGGCGTACCCGTTCTTTGCTGATGCCCAATACCTGGGCAATCTGGCTCAGACTTTTAGCCTTGCGCTGGCCGGAGATCTCCGTCTGTCTTATCAGGCCGTAATGTTCTTTAACTATCGTTCTTTCCCGATCTTCCAGATTTTCGGCCATAACTTCTTCCAGGCTCTTACGGGCTGTTTCGACCGCCGCTACCCGACTGTCCTTTACCCGCATATCATGGGCGACCTCCACCAATAATTCCTCGCTCGTTTCGTGAACAGGCCGCTTATTTTGCTGAGTGCGCAGGGTTGCAAAGCGTTTTACGATAGCCCAGGTAGCGTAGGTGGAAAATTTCACCCCCCTACTGTAATCAAATTTATCCACCGCATTTAGCAACGCCATGTTCCCTTCACTGATAAGCTCGGTCATTTCAGCTTCATTGCGTGTATGACGCCTAGCCACGCTCACCACCAGGCGCAGGTTGCTGCGAATCAGGCGATCCTTATCTTGTTGGGCCCCCCGCATATATAAACGCATACTATTCAAAAGCTGACCGGACGGGTTTTGAGGATCAATCCTTTTTTGCAATTTAGCCGCGAGGAATTTTTGATAATTGTATCTGCGGAACAGGTATTTTTCCTGGTTGGCGTTTAAGAGATCCGTCACATTAATATCTTTCACATAGGAAGTTAGCGTCTCGGTAACTTTGGTCTGCGGCTGGAGAATCGAGGCTCTTTTTTCTTTCTTATGGACCTCTTCAGGAAAGAGCAGATGCTCAGAATTTAAAATACTATCCTTGTTGCCGGGTTTTTCGAATTCGTCACTGGTAATGTAGGCTATATCGATTTTTAGCAGTTGCTCAGCGTGTTCGAGGTTGATGGCATGGTATATATTGGACCGGCTGCGACCAAAATTTTTCATTATTTCAGCAACAGCAATACCTTGCCTATATTGCTCGTAGATCTGACACCGCTGATACTGGGGGATGCACCAGGGGCGGCGCTCAAATTGAATATTCGCGCAACTATCCTGCTCAGCCTGAGTTAGAATCGTGCGTACCGACTCGACCGAACGGTTGAAACGCCGGGCTGTGCGGTTGATCGCTTCCTGGCGATGATGAGGGCAGCGGTAAGACCAGCGGGATAGGCGGTTTAGGATGGATTGGCGGTCCTGGGGGGAAATTTTGGAAAAACTTTCACTTTGCTGGATTTGGCGTCTGTTTTGGCTGACGTAGAATTCGACCATGGATTCGGTGAAGGCGAGGCGCTGGCGGCCGTCGGGGAAGATATAATAGGAACCGACCAAACCCTTTTGCCGCCAACGACTTATGGTCTTGGTGCAGACCCGGAAGCGTTTGGCAAGGGATTTGATGCTGTAAACTTTTTGTCCTGCTTTGCTGGTGGGTATTTGCAGAGTTTTACTTAACTGGGCGGCGTAGGCGGGCAGGTCGCGCAGTAAGTCGTTGTAGGTAAGTATGTTATCCGTCTGAAAGTTTTTACCGGAATGCGGCCGATAGCCTGTAAGGTGAAACTGGATAAAATCAAATGGATAGCTGGCACCTGGTTTTATCAAGCGAATAAGGGCCTGGCATGCCTCGATCTGCTGGAGTCGCTTGCTATCAGGGGCAAATTTGGCTTGTAACAGCAGTTGCTGCAGTAGTGTGGAAAATTCGCGGGCCATGGTGTGTCTGCCTTAGTTATTCATTGCAAATAACTTACATAATATATTATGACACCTTAAAGGGGGAAGTCAAGAGAAAAAATCTGAGATTCCTAAATACCAGGTGTCCTATCTTAAGAGTGATTTACTGCTAAAAACCGGGTGGACAGGGGAATGGTGAGTATATGGGTATAAGAG
>Ga0272441_10015323_pt1 | contig 10736 bp, 19 predicted proteins | sample SSMProp6N_FD_193582 | JGI IMG/M metagenome (GOLD analysis project Ga0272441, IMG submission 193582) | Marine sediment archaeal communities from Little Sippewissett salt marsh, Falmouth, MA, United States - SSM-Prop-6N | ecosystem: Environmental > Aquatic > Marine > Wetlands > Sediment ...
AGAAGTCGGCTGAGTGCGACGAGGCGCTGATGGACAAGTACGTCCACAATGCTGAGGTCGAGGAGGCCGACATTGCTCGGGCCGTGCGTCTGGGGACGCTGGCCAACCGGTTGCACCCCGTGCTGTGCGGTTCGGCGCTGAAGCACATGGGCGTACGGCTGCTGCTGGACGCGGTGGTGGATTATCTGCCGAGCCCGCTGGAAGTGCCGCCGGTGCGGGGGCATGAGGGCGGCAGGCATGACAAGGTCGTCGAGCGTCACGCCGACCCGGACGACCCGTTCGCGGCGCTGGTATTCAAGATCGTGTCCGACCCCCACGGCGACCTGTACTTCATTCGCGTGTACAGCGGGACGGTGGAGACGGGCACGCGCGTGCTGAACAGCACACAGGATCACAAGGAGATCATCTCCCGGATCTGGGAGATGCACGCCAAGCAGCGGAAAGCCCGGGAACGGGCGCGCGCCGGTGATATCCTGGCGGTCGTCGGGCTCAAGCACAGCCTCACCGGGGATACGCTCTGCGACTCGCGGCATCGGGTGGTCCTCGAGAAGCTCGAGTATCCCGAGCCGGTCATCACAATGTCGATCGAGCCGCGGACCAATGCCGACAAGCAGCGACTCGCTGAGGCCCTCGCCGACCTGCGGCGAGAGGACCCGAGCTTCCGCTGGAGCTTCGATGGGGAAACCGGGCAGACCACCATCTCCGGTATGGGCGAACTGCACCTGGAGATCATCCAGAACAGACTGACCCGCGACCTCGGGCTGGACGTTCGCGTCGGCCGGCCGAGGGTCGCCTATAAGGAAACCATCCTGGGTGCCGCCGAGACCGAGGGGCGATTCGTCCGCCAGACGGGGGGACGCGGGCAGTTCGCCGTCGTGGAGCTCAAGGTTGAGTCGCATACGCCTGAGCCGGACGGGGCCCCGATCGTCTTCGAGGACGCCACGCGAGGCGGGGCGGTGCCGAAGCAGTTCATTCGGTCGGTCGAGGAGGGCGTCCGCGATGCCGCGACGGCCGGGCCGCTGGCCTCGTACCCCATGCTCAACCTGAAGGTCACCCTGACGGACGGCAAGCATCACCCCGTGGACAGCTCGGAACTGGCCTTCCAGCAGGCGGCGGCCCTGGCATTCAACGAGGCGGTTCAGCGGGCGAATCCGGTGTTCCTGGAGCCGATCATGTGGCTGCAGGTGACCACGCCGGAGGAGTATCTTGGTTCGGTGACGGGCGATCTGAACGCCCGGCGGGCGGAGATCCGGGAGATGGAACACCGCGGGGCGTACTGCGTCCTGTGGGCGGAGGTGCCTCTGGCGGAGATGTTCGGATACTCAACGCAGCTTCGATCGCTCACGCAGGGGCGGGCGACGAGTACGATGGAGCCGCATGCCTATCTGCCGGCGCCGACCGCCGTGGGCGAGAAGATCCTGAGGTACGTATGACCGGAACAAAAGGGCACAAAAACGCTGGCAAAAATGGTGCCAGCGAATTGACAAGCATGGGGGAATCTGTATGCTTGTGCTATTCTGCTCTTTTCTTGCCCGTGTTGGAGTATCTGCGGGTTCCGGCCGGAGATAACTAGATGGTACACGACAAGATACGTATACGCATGGAGGCCTACGACCATCGGGCGTTGGACAGTTCCGCCCGAGAGATCGTGGACCACGCGGAGCGGACGGGGGCCCGCGTGCGCGGCCCCGTGCCGCTTCCGACGCGTATCGAGCGATATACCGTCCTGCGAAGCCCGCACGTGGACAAGAAATCGCGCGAGCAGTTCGAGATGCGAACGCACAAGCGAATCATCGATATCTACGAGCCGACGGTGCGGACGATCGAGGCGTTGAATCGGCTGGTCGTGCCGGCGGGCGTGTTCATCAAGATCAAGGCGTAGCTGCGATGCTTACGGCGCTGCTGGGAAAGAAAATCGGCATGACGCAGGTGTACGACGACGAAGGTCGTCTGCATCCGGTGACCGTTGTGCAGGCGGGCCCGTGTCACGTTCTCCAGGTCAAGACGGAGGAGACGGACGGGTACAATGCCGTCCAGATCGGCTTTGAGGACGTCAAGGCCCACCGTGCAGCGAAGCCGGCCATCGGGCACGCCGCCAAGGCGGGCGTTCGGTCGAAGCGTTTCGTCCGCGAGGTACGCCTCGAAGGAGCCCCCGCCGACGTTGAGCCGGGGCAGACGGTCAGCGTGGAGATCTTCGACGAGGTGCCGTTCGTGGATGTGACCGGCACGTCGAAGGGCAAGGGGTTCGCCGGGGTGATGAAGCGGCACAACTTCAAGGGGCAGCCCGCCAGCCACGGGACCGAACGCAAGCATCGCAGCCCCGGGTCGATCTCGTCGCACTCGTCGAACCTGGGCACGGGCGGCAAGCCGAAGCGCGGCAAGCGGATGGCCGGGCAGATGGGCCACGAGAAGGTCACCACGCGGAACCATCGGCTCATTCGCACGGACAAAGAGAACAATCTGCTGTTGATTCGCGGACCCGTGCCCGGACCTGGCGGCGGCTACGTGATCGTCCGCGTCAGCAAGACCGCCCGCGTTGCGGCGGGCCGGGCGAAGTAGCTTCAGGTGGTAACCATGCTGGAAGTTCCGGTATACAACACGAGCGGCGAGCAGATCGACACGCTGAAGGTCGATGAAGAGGCCTTTGGTGGCACGGTCAACGCGCCGCTGCTGAAGCAGGCGGTGGTGTCGTACGGCGAGAAGCGCCACCGCGGCACGGCCGCCACGCGCTCGCGCGGCATGGTGCGAGGTTCGACGCGGAAGCTGTTTCGGCAGAAGGGCACCGGCAATGCCCGGCGCGGCCCGGTTCGCACGAATGTGATGCGAGGGGGCGGCATGGCCTTTGCCAAGCGTCCGCGGGACCGGCGCCGGAAGCTGCCCAAGCGGATGCGCCGCGCCGCGCTCAAGACCGCGCTGCTGGCGAAGATGCTCGGGCAGGATCTTCTGGTACTGGACGGGTTGAGGATCGACAAGCCCGCCACGCGGGAGATGGCTGACATCCTGAAGAATCTGAAGATCAACCGCTCGTGCCTGCTGGCACTGGGTGACCGCGACCGCAACGTGTACCTCAGTTCGCGCAATTTGCCCGACCTGTCGGTCAGCATCGTCGAGGAGCTCAACGCCTTCGACGTGGCGACCCGGCAGAAAATGATCGCCACCACCGAGGCGATGCAGGTTCTGCTCGGGCAGGGCGGCGAGGGCGACGAGAGCGGGGAGGTGAAGGCGTGAAGGACGAGATCTATCACGTGATCATCCGACCGCTCGTGACCGAAAAGGGCACATATCAGGCCGAAACCCGAAACGCCTATGCGTTCGAGGTCAACCCCGACGCCAATAAGGCGCAGATTCGCCGGGCGGTCGAGGACATCTACAACGTGAAGGTGCTTTCGGTTCGCACCGCAGTCCGTAAGGGCAAGCCGCGGCGTTCGGGCTACCAGTGGGGCACGACCCGCCACTGGAAAAAGGCCGTGGTCGTTCTCCATGAGGATGATCGCATCGACCTGTTCTAGGCGAGGGAACTCGCCGCGGAAGCAACTGGACGCAAGAACGATGGCCATCAAGAAATACAGACGAACGTCGGCGGGGCGGCGGAACAGCTCGGTCAACACGCACGAGGCCGTCACGACGACGACGCCCGAGAAGTCGCTGCTGCGCACGCTGAATCGCAAAGGCGGCCGCAACAACCAGGGCGTGATTACGGCGCGGCACCGCGGCGGCGGCAACAAACGCCGCTACCGAGTGATCGACTTCCGTCGCAACAAGGACGGCCAGCCTGCTGAGGTCAAGACGGTCGAATACGACCCCAACCGGTCGTGCCACATCGCCTTGGTCGAATATCCCGACGGCGAGAAGCGGTACATCCTGGCCCCGGCCGGGCTTCGCATCGGACAGAAGCTGTATTCCGGCGACGACGCCGAGCCGCGCTTGGGCAACTGCCTGCCCCTGTCGCGGATTCCGGCGGGGCTGGAGATTCACAGCATCGAGCTTCAGCCCGGGCAGGGCGGCAAGCTGGTGCGGACGGCCGGCGGGGTCGCCCGACTGGCAGCCAAGGAAAGCAAGTATGCTCACGTCGTGCTCCCGTCGGGCGAGACCCGGATGATTAACGCCAAGTGCCGGGCGACGGTGGGGCAGATCGGCAACGCGGAGCATCAGGGCGTGCGCGTAGGCAAAGCCGGGCGTACCCGGCACAAGGGCCGTCGGCCGCACGTCCGAGGCTCGGCCATGAACCCCGTGGCCCACCCGATGGGCGGCGGCGAGGGTCGTCGTAGCGGCGGGCGGCACCCGGTGTCGCCAACGGGCAAGCTGGCCAAGGGCGGCAAGACACGGAACCGGCGGAAGGTGACGAGCAAGCTGATCCTTCGCCGTCGCCGGAACAAACGGAACGGGTAGTTGGCGCTGTAGCGGCGGCAAGGAATACAGGCAATGACGCGAAGTGCGAAAAAGGGTCCCTATGTGGACGAGAAGCTCTTCCGCAAGGTGGAGAAGGCGCAGCAGACCGGCAGCCGCGAGCCCATCAAGACCTGGGCCCGCGCATGCACCATCGTGCCGGAGTTCATCGGCTTCACGTTCATGGTTCACAACGGGAAGGTTTTTCACAAGGTGTTCGTGACCGAGGATATGGTCGGGCACAAGTTGGGCGAGTTCAGCCCGACGCGGATGTTCCGCGGTCACAGCGGCGGACGGCGGGCGACCGCCGGTGGCGCGGGGGCGAGGTAGCCCCGGAGAATGCAGGCAATGGCATGGCAGTCGGTACATCGATTCGCACGGATCAGCCCGCGGAAGGCGCGGCTGATCGCGGACCTGATCCGGGGGCTGGATGTTCAGGACGCGGTGAACGTGCTGAAGTTCACGCCCAATCGCGCCGCATCGATGGTGTCGAAGGTGTTGACCAGCGCGATCGCCAGCGCCAACGAAGCGGAAGCGGATGTGGAAATGCTGTTCGTGTCGGAGGCGCGGGTGGATGAGGGCCCGACGATGAAGCGGTGGCATCCCAAGGACCGCGGGCGGGCGCATCCGATCATGAAGCGCACCAGCCACATCACGGTCGCCGTGGACCAGGAACCGGAACGCTAGCAGAGGCGGAATATGGGTCAAAAGGTGTCGCCAATTGGGTTCCGCACCGGCGTGACCATCGGCTGGAAAAGCCGGTGGTACGCTCCGAAGAGCAACTACGGTGAGTTCGTCGTTGAGGACGAACTGGTGCGGCGCTACATCGAACAGAAGCTGAACCGCCAGCCGCCCTACGCTGCGATCAGCAGCATCGAGATTGAGCGGACCCGGGAGGAGGTCAAGGTCGTGCTGCGGACCGCGCGGCCGGGCCTGGTCATTGGGCCCAAGGGCGCCGAGGTCGAGCGTCTCAAGAGCGACCTCGAGGAACTGACCGACCGGCGCGTGAACATCAATATCGTCGAGATCAAGAATCCGGACCTGGACGCCCGCCTGATGGCCGAGGGCATCGCCGAGCAGCTTCGGCGCCGAGCGAGTTTCCGCCGCACTGTCAAGCAGCGGGCCGACGCCGCCATGCAGGCCGGTGCCAAGGGCGTGAAGATCCAGATCTCCGGGCGCTTGGGTGGCGCGGACATGAGCCGGACTGAGCAGGTGATTCTCGGCTCGATTCCGCTGCACACGCTCGAGGCCGACGTGGATTACGGGATGGTGCACTGCTTCACGACCTATGGCGCCATCGGCGTCAAGGTGTGGATCTACCGCGGCATGTTCGGCGAAGAGCCGACAGAAGAGGACCAGGCGGCCGAGGCCGCCAAGGCTCGCGCCCGCCGGCGGCGAGAGCGTCGCGTGTCCACGCGACGCCCGGAACGCGCCCCGGCCCGGGCCAAGGCCGAGCCGGGCAAGGCCGGACCGCCGCAGGCTGCGAAGTCAGTTGCGGCGAAACCCGCGCAGAAGGAGCCGGCCGTGCCGCAGGGCGGATCGCCCAAGCCGGAACCGGCGCCTGCGGAAGCGCCGGTCGAGAAGAGCGAGACCGCCGCCCAGACGGGCGAAAGCGAGTAGGTGCGGCATGGCGTTGATGCCCAAAAGAGTGAAGCACCGCAAGCAGCAGCGCGGCCGGATCCGCGGCGAGGCCACCCGAGGCAACACGGTGGCGTTTGGCGAGTTCGGGGTGCAGGCGATGGAGCAGGCGTGGATCACGGCGCGTCAGTTGGAGGCGGGGCGCGTGGCGGCGACGCACTTTCTGCACCGCGAAGGTCGCGTGTATATCCGCGTGTTTCCCGACAAGCCCGTCAGCTCGAAGCCGCTGGAGACGCGGATGGGTAAGGGAAAGGGCGAGACCAAGGACTGGGTCGCCGTGGTGAAGCCGGGCACGGTGCTGTTTGAGATCGGCGGCGTGGACGAGCCGACGGCGAAGGCGGCCCTGCGGCTGATCGCCCACAAGATGCCCATCCGCTGCCGGATGGTCTACCGGCGGCACGGCGTGTAAGGCGGATAGGCGATGAAGATCTCGGAGATTCGAGAGATGTCGGATGAGGAACGGGTGTCGGAGTTGCATCGGCTCCGCCGGCACCTGTTTGACCTTCGCGCCCAGGCGGTGACGGAGAAGCTGGAAGACCCCAGCATGCTCCTCAAGGCCAAGCGCGACATCGCCCGTATTCTGACGGTGATGAACGAGCGGAAACGCGCCCAGGCCGAACAGGCCGGGCAGCCGGCGTAGCGGAAGCGACCCTCCATGGCAGAAGCAGCCGAAGACAGCAAGCCGAAGGTCCTGAGATCCCGGATCGGGCACGTGCGCTCCGCGGGCGGAGACAAGACGATCTCCGTCCTCGTGGAGGACGTTGTCCCGCACCCGCGGTACGGGAAGTATCAGCGTCGCCGGGTGAAGCTGGCGGCGCACGATCCACAGAACGCGGCCGCCGTGGGCGACCTGGTTGAGGTGGCGCCGTGCCGGCGGGTCAGCAAGCGCAAGAGTTGGCGGCTGGTGCGCGTGGTACGGCGCGCCGAGACGTAGCGGCGGAGGTCGGATAGGTGATTCAGCAGGAAACGCGACTGGACGTGGCCGACAACACGGGTGCCCGTGTGGTCGGATGCATCCGGGTGCTGGGCGGCTCGACGCGGCGTGGCGGCGCGACCCGTCGGACGGCGAACCTGGGCGACGTGATCGTGTGCTCGGTGAAGAAGGCGCTGCCGGGCGGCGAGGTCAAGCCCGGCGAGATCGTCCGGTGCGTGATCGTGCGGACGCATCACCCGGTCCGTCGCGACGATGGCAGTTACGTTCGGTTCGACCGCAACGCCGTGGTGATCATTGACGGCGACGGCAACCCGCGCGGCACGCGGATCTTCGGGGCTGTTGCCCGCGAGCTTCGCGAGAAGAATTTCATGAAAATCGTCTCCCTGGCATCCGAGGTGGTCTGAGCAATGGCGTGCCACGTGAAAAAGGGCGACACCGTGCAGGTGATCGCCGGTGACGACAAAGGCAGAACCGGTGAGGTACTGCGTATCGACGCCAAGGCCGGCAAGGTCGTGGTCCAGGGCGTAAACCGCGTGTATCGGCACCTCCGCCCCTCGCGCCAGCACCCGCAGGGCGGGCGGATTCAGAAGGAGATGCCCATCAGCCTCTCCAACGTGCTGCCGGTGGATCCGAAAACGAACCTGCCGACGCGGGTGGGGTTCCGTGCGGCCGCCGGCGGGTCCAAGGAGCGATACGCCCGCAAGTCCGGGCAGTCGCTCGGCACGCTTCGGAAGGCGAGGTAAGGACCTCCCATGGCTCCGCGACTTCAAGAGCAATACAAGACGGACATCAAGCCCGCGCTGCGGGAGCGGTTCGGCTACGATAACCCGATGGCGATTCCGCAGTTGCGGAAGATCGTCGTGTCGATGGGCGTGGGCGAAGGGCATCAGGACACCGCCAGGCTGGAAGCGGCCCAGGAGCAACTGGGGCGGATCACCGGGCAGAAGCCCATCGTCACCCGTGCCAGGAAGGCCGTCAGCAACTTCCGCATCCGCAAGGGCTACCCCGTCGGGCTGAAGGTCACGCTCCGCGGCGCGCGGATGTACGAGTTTCTGGACCGGCTGGTCACGCTGGCGATTCCGCGGGTGAAGGATTTCCGCGGCCTGCCGGCGTCAGGGTTCGATGGTCGCGGCAACTACAACATGGGACTGGTCGAGCAGTCCGTGTTTCCCGAGATCGACGCGAGCAAAGTTACGTTCACGCAGGGCATGAACATCGCGATGCAGACGAGCGCGAAGACCGACGAGGAAGCGCGCGAGTTGCTGAGCCGGCTGGGCATGCCGTTTCGCAAGGACTGAGGTCGTATATGGCGACGAAGGCCCAGATTAACAAGGCCAAGCGGACCCCGAAATACTCGAGCCGCATTGTGCGGCGGTGCCAGCTTTGCGGGCGCGTGCGCAGCACCTACCGGAAGTTCCGTGTGTGTCGAATCTGTCTGCGGAACCTGGCGAACGAAGGCAAGATCCCGGGCCTGAAGAAGGCCAGTTGGTGACGAGGAACGCGTGAGATGAGTCTGTCTGATCCGATCGCCGATATGCTGACCCGTATCCGCAACGCGCTGCGCAGCCGGCACGAGGCCGTGAATGTCCGCGCCAGCGGAGTGTGCGAGGGCATCTGCCGGGTGCTCAAGTCGGAAGGGTACATTGAGGACTACACCCGGATCGAGGATAACCGGCAGGGCCTGCTGCGGTTGCACCTCAAATATGGACGGACCGGCGAGGATGTGGTGACGGAATTGAGGCGGATCAGCCGTCCGGGGAAGCGAGTCTACTGCGGCGCGGACGAGTTGCCGCGTCCCATGGGCGGGCTGGGAATCTCGATTATATCGACTTCGAAGGGCGTGCTGAGCGATCGGGAATGCCGCAACCAGAAGGTCGGCGGCGAGGTCCTCTGCACGGTCTGTTGACCTGAGGCGGAACTGATGTCGCGCATAGGAATGAAACCCATCCCGATCCCCGACGGCGTGAAGGTGGCCGTGCAGGGACGGTCGGTGAGCGTCGAGGGCCCCAAGGGCAAGCTGCAGATGGCCTATCGACCGGAGATCGACGTCCGCGTCGAGGATGACGCCAGGCACGTCGTCGTTACCCGCGCCGACGACAGCCGCCTGTGCCGCAGTCTGCACGGTCTCACCCGCTCGCTGATCGCCAACATGGTCGAGGGGTGCACCCGGGGCTTCGCGAAGCAGCTCGAGGTCTACGGGGTGGGATACGGTGTTCAGTTGCAGGGGCGGAAGCTGTCGGTCAACTGCGGGCGCAGCCACCCGGTGGTGATGGACATCCCCGTGGGCGTTGAGGTCGAGGTGCAGACGGCTCAGGCCCGGGGCGACACGGAGCCGGCGCGGTTCACGGTCAGCGGCGCGGACAAGCAGGCAGTGGGGGAGTTCTCGGCCCGGGTGCGCAGGGCGCGTCCGCCGGAGCCGTACAAGGGCAAGGGCGTCCGCTATGCCGGTGAGCGCATCCGCCGCAAGGTGGGCAAGGCGTTCGCGGGCGGCGGGGCCTAGCGAAGCATGGTGGGCCTCTTACAGGCAGGTGACGGCAGATGAAGGCGACGAAGAGAAAGAGTTTCCAGCGGCTTCGGCGGAAGCGCCGGGTCCGGAGGAACGTGGTCGGCACGCCCGACCGCCCCCGGCTGACCGTCTTCCGCAGCCACAAGAATATCTACGCCCAGATCATCGACGACACGCTAGGGCGAACGCTGGTTTCGGCCTCGAGCGTGGACAGATCGGCCGAGGTGCCCGCCGGCAGCGGCGGCAACCGCGCGGCGGCGCAGGTCGTCGGGCAGGCGCTGGCGAGCCGGGCGATCGAGGTCGGCATCAAGCGGGTCGTATTCGACCGGAACGGTTATCCGTACCACGGGCGGGTCCGCGAGCTGGCGGATGCCGCACGTAAGGGCGGGCTGGAGTTCTAACCGACAGGAGCGGCGAAACAGTGGCGGAACGAAGAAGATCCAGCGGCCCTCGTGCTTCGCAGGCGGACGGTCTGGAAGACAATGTCATCCAGATCTACCGTTGCAGCAAGGTGGTCAAGGGCGGGCGGAAGTTCAGCTTCGCGGCGCTGGTCGTCGTCGGCGACCGGTCCGGACGGGTCGGGCTGGGCTACGGCAAGGCCAACGAGGTCCCGCTCGCCGTGGAGAAGGGCATTGCCGAGGCCAAGAAGACCATGGTGCCCGTCAACCGCGCGGGTACGACGATTCCGCACCCTGTGACGGGGCGCTCGGGCGCGTCGGAAGTCCGCATGATCCCCGCCTCGGAAGGCACCGGGGTCATCGCCGGCAAGAAGCTCCGCCCGCTATTGGAGCTCGCCGGCGTGCAGAACGTTCTAACCAAGGCCTACGGTTCGACCTCGCCCAAGAACCTCCTCAAGGCGGGTCTTGACGCCCTCCGGAAGTTGCGCACGCCGGAAGACGTCGCTGAACTGCGAGGAGTGGAAGTGAAATGAGACTCGACGAGATCCTATCGGCCGCCGGGCGCAACAAACGCCGACGGCGTGTGGGGCGCGGCACCGGCTCGGGTCGGGGCAAGACTTGTGGCCGTGGGCACAAGGGAGCCGGCTCGCGCGCGGGGGCCGGGAGGCGGCTGGGCTTCGAGGGCGGGCAGACGCCGACGATCGCTCGCCTGCCGAAGCGGGGGTTCAGCAACGTGAACTTCGCCGAGGACTGCCAGGTCGTGAACGTCGGCGACTTGGCGCGGTTCGAGGAGGGGGCCACGGTGGACGCGGCGGCGCTGGCGGACGCGAGGCTGGTGCGCGACGGCGACCAGCCGGTGAAGGTTCTCGGCAAC
>Ga0272441_10015324_pt1 | contig 10735 bp, 8 predicted proteins | sample SSMProp6N_FD_193582 | JGI IMG/M metagenome (GOLD analysis project Ga0272441, IMG submission 193582) | Marine sediment archaeal communities from Little Sippewissett salt marsh, Falmouth, MA, United States - SSM-Prop-6N | ecosystem: Environmental > Aquatic > Marine > Wetlands > Sediment ...
CGCCTTTTAAATTATTTGAAAATTGTTCTAATTTGTTTTGTCATTTCCCATATTTATTTCTATTTGATGAACACTTTACTTCATAACATTCCTTCCCTATTTATTACTCATAACTTATCATGCACTTTAATATATAAATACCATCGAGGAAGATCTATTTGTGGGATGAAGCAGTTTTTGTCACAAACATTTCATTTTAACTGATTAATTCTCTCAACATATCTATCGATGTCGAATTTCCTTTTTAATCCATTATCATTCATGTATCGGACTTTACCGAATATAGACCGTTCTTTCCAGGCCCGGTCATGTTTCCCAAAACACCAGGCAACTCCGGCATAACCATTGGGGTCCCGACCATCCAATTCATACTTGTTATTTAAATACAGACAACGTTCAAATGCCTCCTGTGGTGTCGGGCTCCATTCCAATATTTTTTTACTCCAGTACATGCGCATATAACCATGCATCTTACCGGTAATCACCATTTCTTTTTGCGCAGCGTTCCAGTAAGGGTCGTGAGTCAGGGCTTGCTCTAATTCTTCCTTAGAATAAACATACGGTCTGATATCATATTTATGTTCTTCCAATGTATTTTCAGCCCATTCAGGCAATCCCTTGAATTTGTCGTAATTCGGATTATAATAAACAAAATTAATGGCCACTTCTCGTCGAACAATCAATTCTTCAAGATAATTTTCATAAATCTCTACTGGTGCTTCAGCCTGACCTCTCAGGGCAATATAAAGTGGCGATATCTGCCCAAAATGTAAATAAGGGCTCATATGGGATAGATAATCCTGGGAAGGATCATTACTTAAAGATGCATATCGGTATATTTTTTCCTCAATAAATCTATTCAGAAGTTTTTTGGCCTGACTAGTACCTCCTTGGTAAAAAGGGGAAAGTGGTACTGAAGAATCAATGGATAATTGATTTAAACTCTCATATATATTATCGATAGAAAAAGAATTTATTTTAAAATCAAGAGAGGAATATTCAGGAGTGGTCATTTTTATAGGTTTCAGATAGTCTTGTATCAAACGATTTATTTTGGGCCGAAAGGTTCCGGCAGTATACTCTTCTTTAGGGGAAGCGATCTCTACCGGAATCACTACATTGCTTTCTACCTGCATTATCATACAGGGTAATTGACTGGCAACCTTTTCTCTCCACTGCCTTTGAAAACGAAGATATCCGCAATCGGTAATTACCATGACGGCTTTTCTGGACAACTCGAGCAAATCAGGATATTGTTTATCCGGTGGATAATTGATTATGATTTGGATTCCCAAATCATTTAATTCCCGTGAAACTTCTTTTAATCCTTCCAGCATAAAGTAATAGTGACGCAGATTGGCTTCCGGAAAATGATCAATTAATTCAAAATAGACCATGACCGGTAAAGAGCGCTGATTGGCTATTCTTATCGCCATTTCCAAAGCCTGATTATAGTGCGTCCTTTGAGAAGCTTGCATCCAATAAATGATATATTTTCCTTTTTGTTCTTTCTTTTCATTGAGATAACTTATTCTTTCAATTTGAATCATATGATACAAAACTCCTAAAAGATTATTTGATTGGAATAGGTTAGTTTTTAGAATATGACTTGTTATTAAAAGTTCTTTAATCCTTCACATCGACAGGTTATAATTTATTAAAATATTTTGATGTACTCTTTTCCATTTATTTTAAGAACTTACGTCAAATATTCGGTAGTATTAAAAAATCAGAATAAAAACCCATGAGTTGTGGTAGGTTAAAAAAGAATGTATCTTACCCTTTTATTATATTAGCGTAAGGTTTTAAAGATGATATTCTTATTACGTTCGACATTAATTTTGAATACCCTTCTTTTTAAAAAGATTTAGATTGAAAATATAGATTGCTGCAATTTCATTAAACCAAAAAAGTAAAGGCAATTTTTATTGATATCTGCTGTTATATTTTTGGACACTTATTGATGTAATAAAGCTTCTACCCTACGTATCCTTTCTCCGAAATTTACTTCCGGTTCATAATCTAATTCCGTTCTTTGCTACTTATCTGATTCAGAATTTAAACTTTTCATTACAGGTACTCACTAGGCACTTTCAAAATATTCCACTACATCCTTTAGCAACTGACTTATTTTTAATTTTTGAGGACATACTTTTTCACACTTACCACACGAAACGCAATTTGCTGCTCCAAAGTTTACAATGGCCTCTTTTTTGAATGTATTATGGAGAAGAGCTTCATTATATATTTTAAAAATATTTGGTATATCTACACCATTAGGACATGGGATACAGTAACCACAGCCTGTACAATGAATCGGGGATAATCCCTTGTAACAACCCGCTACCTTTCTTATTAGCTGTAACTCTTCATTCGAAAAGGAATTTATAGTTGCTTTATCAGCACTTTCAATATTTTCCTTCACCTGTTCCATGGTACTCATGCCACTTAACACTACGGAAATTTCCGGCTGACTCCATAACCACTGTAAGGCCCAATCTACTGTACTTCTTTTTGTCTTTGCTTGGTTAAATATATTTTGAATTTGTTCAGGCATATTTCCAGCAAGGGTACCTCCCTGAAGGGGTTCCATTATTACTACCGCAATTCCTTTCTCTGCAGCATACTTAAGTCCTCTCCTACCAGCCTGATAATCTATGTCAAGGTAATTATATTGAATCTGACAAAAGTCCCAATCATAAGCATCGATAATATCTTTAAAGGTATTATAATCATCATGAAAAGAAAAACCAATATGTTTTATTTTCCCTTGATTTAAAACTTTTTTAATCCATTCAAATATATTTAATTTTTTATAATTTTCCCAGTATTTTTTCTTTAAGCTATGCAAAAGATAGAAATCAATATGCTCGGTTTGTAGCTTTACTAACTGTTTATCCAGGAATATATCCATATCTTCAACACTTTCAATTAACCAGGAAGGTAGTTTGGTTGCTAATTTAACTTTCCCTCTATAGCCATCCTGTAATGCCTTTCCAACTATTATTTCAGAATTCCCACCATGATAGGGCCAGGCAGTATCAATATAATTTACACCCTTATCAATTGCGTATCTTATCATCTTGATTGCATTACCTTCATCAATATTATTAGATTGACTGCCTTTAATTGGTAAACGCATAGCACCAAAACCCAATGCGGAAACTTCCCAATTTAACTTTCCAAATTTCCTAAACTTCAAAAATTATCCTCCTTGTAATTTTTTACTGTATATCACAAAAAAATTTTAAAATATCATTCGGTTTGCATATTATACCTATTATAATACGATAATATTCTTAAACATCCTGCTTTTTATGAAATTATTTCAAATTACCTATCGCAGTTGGAAAAAATGGGGTAAAATGGATATGCAAACTATTGTTTGTAGTATTTATTTTAGATGTATTTTAGTAAATTATTCAGGGGAAAAAAGGTTATATTTTTTTGATAAATTCATGGGATGAGAGAAATTGTGGTTTAGTCTTAGAATAAAACTATCAGTAATCTACGAAAGAAGTAGCTGCAGACAAAATGAATTATGTTTTTTTTCTTTTACGGGTTGTAACATCAAATACAACAGCAGCCACAAGCACAAGGGCTCTAACAATATACTGAAAGGATATATCGATACCCATAAGGTTCATACCGCTGGTCAGTGACATCATCACAAACGCACCGATGATCGAGCCAGTAACCTTGCCGATACCACCGGATGGTGATACACCGCCGACAAAAGCTGCCGCGATGGCATCCAATTCAAACAGAGTTCCCGCTGTCGTTGTAGCAGATTTAAAACGGGAGGCAAACAATATACCTGAAAAAGCGGCAAGCATGCCCATGGAACCGAAAACCACATAGGTTATTTTCTTGACACTGATACCACTTAACTCAGCCGCCTCCGGATTTCCGCCGACAGCATAAATATGTCTACCGAGCACTGTCCGTGTCATAATGAAATTATAGATTATCACTAAAATCAGTACGACTACCGCAGTCCACGAGAGGCCTCTGTATCCTGCCAGCACCCAGGTGATTCCCCCGATTAAAATCGACATGAATAGCAATTTAATGATAAATAAATACATCGATGATAGCTTAATATTATAGGACTGCATCTTCCTACGTTTATTTATTGCATTTATCATGAAAAATAGAATGACCAGAACCCCGAGGATAAGCGTAAATTTATGTACTCCGGGTAAAATCTCAATACCGGGAATGTCAGGAATGTAGCCATTGCCTATGGCATTAAAAGTGTCATTCGTAATGACTATCGTACCCTTAGCCATAGTGACAAGTTGTAATGCTCCTCTGTAACCCAGCCATCCGGCAAGTGTTGCCACAAAAGCTGGAATTTTCATCTGCCCTATCAGGAAACCGGAGAAAAGTCCTGCCAGAATTCCCAGCGCCAATACAAGCGGTATGCTTACATATATAGGCAGGTGCCAGAATTCCATAGCAGTAGCCGCTACTGCGCCCAGGAAGCCCGAAAGGTAACCAACCGACAAATCTATATGCGAAATGATAATGACCAGCGTCATACCAACAGCCAATACTGCTATATAGCCCGTCTGATTTATCAGATTACCGATGTTTCTCGATGAAAGGAAGATACCTTTCGTCGTAATGGTAAAGAAGGCCATGATAATTAACAAGGCGATATACATACCCCATTCACGGATATTTTGCCCCAATATTTTATTTATCTCTTTAATGAAAGACATCTCAGTCCTACTTGAGCTTGTCATTTGATTTCTTATTCCCTCCTTCGGCAAAATCATCGCGTGCGCCAACGATATAAGCCACTACATGCTCGCGAAAACTGTCAATATCACCGGTGACAGGGGTGTCACAAACTTTTCTTCCCTGGCGTAGTACCATCATTCGGTCACTAACCTGGTAGATATCTTCCAGGCGGTGACTGATGATGATGATTGAAGAGCCCTGTGCTTTGAGCTCCCGCACTAAATCAAGTACCTTGCTAATAGCCGCCACACTCAGGGCTGCTGTGGGTTCATCCATGATTGTAACCTTGGTGTTGAAAGCTGTTGCGCGGGCAATAGCTACCGCCTGGCGCTGTCCACCAGACAGACTTTCCACTGACAAGCGCACAGAGGAGATATCGATCTTAAGACGATCTAGCAAGCGTTTCGTCTCCTGCTCCATATGATGTTCGTCCATTACCCCTATCGGACCTAATTTCAAACTCACCGCTTCACGTCCCATGAAAACATTTGCGACCACGTCGAGATTGTTGGCAAGAGCCAAGTCCTGGTACACCATTTCGATACCCTGTCGGCGTGCATCCCAGGAATTAACAATATGTGCCTTCTTGCCTTCGATTAAGATTCCTCCTTCATCAGGGATGTAGGCTCCACTGAGAATCTTCATTAGTGTAGATTTACCGGCAGCATTGTCTCCCACCAATCCCAGCACTTCATTATGGTGTAGTACCAAGTCTACCCCTTTCAAGGCATGTACGCCACCAAAGCTCTTTTTGATGTTCCGCATTTCCACAACGGGAATCGTCTCTGTCATAGGTTTCCCCTCTTTATTTTAAAAAAATGAATAAATAATTGATTGAACTAAAGAATCGATATATTATGATGCCGGGCAAAGCGAACCATCCCCACGATAATTAAGAGACCATTCGCTTTGCTCATGGCACTTCTTTTTTGCAGTAAATCCCTGTATTCACTAACTGTCAGGTTATTTCTTACTGTAATCCGGTAAATTCGGTAGCCTTATAGTAACCGGAATCAATTAAAGCAGCCTTGACATTGCTCTTGTCAACAGTAACCACTACGGACGGTTTAGCAGGGACATCAATTTTGCCGTTGTCGTAGGTGTGTGTTTGTTCAGGAGTTTTGCCATTAAGATAAGCGACAGCCGCGGCGATTGCATCGCTGACTAGTGTCCTGACGTCCTTTAAAACGGTCATCGACTGCTTGCCGTCAATAATGTACTGTACGGAGGGTATCTCGGCGTCCTGGCCGCTGACCACATAGCTCATGACATCATTGTCGTCAGCAAATGCATCTGCAATTGCACGGGAGGTGCCATCGTTCGGCGCGAGGATAAATACATTACCTTTATCGGCAGCCTTAGCTATAGTCAGGTTGGCTTCAGCCAGATTCTTGGCGACAGTGAAGTCCCAGTTGGTGGTGACCTGGCCAATGATTTTGCTCATCTCATCACGGGTCAGCATGGACTTGCCCTGAAGGGCAACAGCCTGGCTTGAGTTCTTGATAACGAAGGTGCCGTCGGCAATCTTAGGTTGAAGGACATTCCAGGCACCCTCAAAGAAGAGGAAAGCGTTGTTGTCGGTGGCAGCGCCGGCATACAGGTAAAGCGGGTTGCCGGTGCCGGTAGCCTTATCAACCAGATACTGAGCCTGAGCAGCTCCAACAGCGATGCTGTCAAAGGTCACATAGTAGTCAACAGCTTCGGTTTCACGGATCAATCGGTCATAGGAAATGACCTTTACGCCTGCATCCCTGGCTTCGTCTGCAGCGGCAGCGGCAGCGGTACCGTCATGCGGGCAGATGATAAGAACTTTGGCACCTTTGGTAATCAGAGCTTCAACATTCTCTTTTTCTTTAGCGGAAGAGCCCTGGCTGAAGAGAATCTCAGCGCTGTAGCCAGCAGTTTTGAGCGCAGCATTGAAGCGGGTTTCGTCCTGAATCCATCTTGGCTCTTCCTTGGTCGGAAGAACGATACCAACATCCAATTTGGCCTGTGCAAGTGAAAAACCTACTACTGTAGAAACAAATATCAGCACTAATATGCATAATAATGATTTTCTCATTTTTATTTCTCTCCTTTCCTTTACTTATTAAATATTTTTTAATAAGATTTGCTTTGAGATTTATTTAACTATACAGTCGTCTCCGAAGAATAAATGGAATGAAATAAATTTCATTTTTCTTCCATTTTTTTACAATAGTATAGTTATCCTAAATCTATCTCGTAGTATATATCACCCCCTTTTGTCGATTTTCTTTTTTTTAGGTCTTCCTCCGGTTTTTCGCTTAAATCTGCCGGAGCACAGTCATTTGTCACATTTTTAAAATATATCTTTATCCTATTGAACCATTAACAGCGGTCAAAACAAATTGATTTTTTCGATTTTCCTTTACATTAATATTAATACGATAAAGATTTAAAAAATCCTTCTTTTTTAAAAAATAGTTATCTTTAAATGGGATCAATCTGTCAACATTTGACATATCTATTTTAAAGATTAAAAATATTATTTTTTATATTTTTAAAAATAAAAAAGACAGAGTAAGAGAATCGATCATTGTCAAGACGCCGGTAAGTTCTTCGGTGGTTTTCAGGTTCAGGTCTCCACAGGCTGATCCCATTATTTCCACTAAAAAATTAGAAAAATTATGAAATTATTTAGCTAGTACATCCGTCCCCGGTTATATGACTCTATTTTTTTAGTCAATATATATTTTACTTTCTCACGGTAATATTTTGTTAAATAAATTTTAAGATTATAATATTAAAAATTAATTAAAATATTAATATAAAAAATGTTGACAGAGATACTTTTTTGCTGTATATATCTCTTTATAAATGGTCGATTAAATTCGCAGATTTGTTGTGCCAGTTTACTAATTTTTACAGAAAGTGAGGTGTTCTTAATGCCTTGTAAGGGAAAAGGAAAAGACAAGGGAAAAGACAAGGGAAAAGGAAAAGACAAAAAAGGCAAAAATTCTAAATAGTAATAACAAATAGATTCACTATTTAGCTGCCATAACTAACGAATTCTGAAAAAAACTAAATGTTTAGTTAAAGCCCTAGCCGTTTAACGGTTTTAGGGCTTTATTTATGATCATTGAAAATCACTTTATAATTAAAATCTATATTTAAAAAATCTGCAAAAGTATAATGCTCCCTATTGAGCACACATATTTTAAGCTAGTATTTTCTCTTTATTTTTGACATACTTTTCATAATATCCGCAAGAAGTATAATAATTTAAGAAAGTATCTGGCCTTTAGATTTTTCTTTTCAAACTGTTATTTCTATCCGATTTCCATCCGGATCAAATACACAACTTTCAAAGTAGCCATCGCCGGTTGTTTGAGGTTCGCTTATAATTGTATATTCATCAGATCGTAGCTTTTCGGTAATCTCAACTACATTTTCTTTGCTGCCAACCGCTATAGCAATGTGAATAATTCCCTTATATTGTACCTTTGGATTATTTAAATTGTTAGGTATTGATGGCATTTGCATCAATTCAAGACGCGTGCTGTTATTAAAAGATAGAAAATATGACTCAAAATCATTTGACGCATTATGATATTTATCCTCTGCTGTACAGTTAAAATATTTAGTATAAAATTTCTTTAAAGTCTCCAGGTTCCCTGTCCAGATAGCAACATGCTCAATTCTCATAATTTACTCCTTACTAGAATAGGTCTCAACATTTGACATGTGTAATTTATTTAAATATTTTAATTTGTTTTTTCCAAATTATTTTGATAAAAGATAAAGGGACTAGGTCTTGTAATATTACATTTATTCCTTTTTTTCCATTCTTTTTACTGCTCTGTTTACCTTAGTATAGTGGATGTCGAGATATTCGGCAATTTTCTTAAGGTTTAATCATAATGCATGTGGATTATATAGATAGCCCGAACTCTTAAAAATGTTTTTAAATTTCTTCATGCGATTGGATGCAACAGGAAAATAACTCATACTTAGTCATGGCATACGAATTAGAATGTTTATTTAAGCTATTAAGCAGAATTGTTTGTCGTATTTTGTGGTATTGCAAGATAGTATCTGACCTGTATCGACCGCATAGATTTTGAATTTTTTGACACTGATTGAATACCGTTGTCAGTAATATAATAGAGAAGTTTCAACGGTGCAAATGTATTGGACTCAAACAATAACTTGACATTTTATATGTATAGTGTATAATTAATAGGTTACATAGGATTAAGTAACCGGGATATTTAAAAAATAAATATACCCTAAGGAAACCTTCCTTATTTATAAGGTTGGTTTTAAGTAATATTTAAAAGAGCCTCATCAATTACTTGCTTCATTTTCCTCTAAATAAAATGTTACTAAAAAAAATAAAAAGGAGGAAAAGAAATGCAAGGTAGTAAACTTTATGTAGGAAACTTAAATTATTCAGTAACTGAATCACAATTAGAAGAACTTTTTAATGGTCATGGTACTGTTTCAAGTACTAAGATTATTGAAGGCAAAGGTTTTGGATTTGTGGAAATGTCTTCTTCTGAAGAAGCTGAAACAGCTAAAACAGCTTTGAATGATAGTGATTTTAATGGTCGCCCATTAAAGATAGACGAAGCAAAACCGTTCAAACCAAGAAGTGATTACGGTAGTAGTAATAATAGAAGAAGCTATTAGTTTTAATTAATAGTAACTTTTTAAAAACCCTTTCAGCTTTTAAGTTGAAAGGGTTTTTTTATTGAACTGTTGATCTGCTCTCATCAGCTTCATTTTCAAATTTTATACCTTGTGCTTTAAACTTTCGCTGAAGGTTATCATATTCTTTTCAAACATTCCCTGAAATAGTCCAATAGTAATGTGTAAAACAAAGAACCGTTCCCCGTTTCACGAGGTCTTTGTTATCAGTTTTTTTTCACTTAAAACTCTTTTGATTCCCTTGCTGACTGTATGATAATGCATACTAAGATATTCTATCCCTTAATTTGTCTTAAAAATGATTTTTAATCGATTCCAAATAGGACAAATCCCTCAAACAGAGAGCCGTCCCTTGTTTCACTTAAGTTACCTCCAATTCAAATAGGTGATGGTAAATTGCAACATGGTTGCAAAGGTGACCCAAAGAAGATACGGAATATTGGCATATACAATCCAATGAGCATGAGACCAGATCGAAACCAAAGCCCAAATAAGAGTTCCTAAAACCAATACAATATCAATCGCGGCAAGAAGATTATTTTGCAAACCAAACTGCAAGGGAGGAAAGGCAAAATTAAAAATGAGATTAAGAATAAACGGAAGAGCTAACAACCAGGATAATTTAGCGGTGAAAGCTTTATAAAAAACTGTCCCAAAAGTCACAATGATGATTACATAAAGAACCGTCCAAACCGGACCAAAAAGCCAACCTGGCGGCGACCATGAAGGTTTTATAAGTCTTGAATACCAATTAGAAGTATTGCTCATAATTTTTCACCTTATTATTTATTTTATGTTAATTATACTAGCAAAACAAAAACTTCACAGCTTGTAATTTTCTTTACTTCATTTTTTCATTTTGCCAGATAATCGGTACCAAATCATCAATCCAATTCCTCTCAGCAACCTTGCTCCCCGCAACAGTGAATAAGTTTTTCCAGTGTCTTTTCCCGGTTCCTGAGTAAGAATAGCTGCACACGATTTGCCTACTTCTTCGATGGGCACACTAAAGGCTTCCAATGCATAAGGTAAATTCTTTAAATCTTTATTTAACTTAGGACTTACTTTAATATCATGATAAAAGTCAGTTTTGACCATTCCGGGGATCAGCATATGAATGGAAACAGGATACCCTTTGTATTCTTCAGCCAAATTCCTGGTAAAACTGGTAATCGCTGCTTTAGTCAAAGCATAAGCAGTTAAATGTGGAGCTTTTTCTCCTTTACTGCCCATACCGCCCATATTAATCAAAATGCCTTTCCCCTGTTTAATGAAATAGGGTATGATGATCCGGGAAGCCTGCATGGTTCCCGTA
>Ga0272441_10015326_pt1 | contig 10734 bp, 6 predicted proteins | sample SSMProp6N_FD_193582 | JGI IMG/M metagenome (GOLD analysis project Ga0272441, IMG submission 193582) | Marine sediment archaeal communities from Little Sippewissett salt marsh, Falmouth, MA, United States - SSM-Prop-6N | ecosystem: Environmental > Aquatic > Marine > Wetlands > Sediment ...
CCTGCCTATTATTCTTGTCGTAACCGTTCTCGGATGTATCTTTTTCGGGGTAACGTCGCCAACGGAAGCAGCTGCCGTAGGTGCCTTCGGATCGTTAGTTTGTGCGGCTGTGAGGAAAAAGCTTACCTGGGGACTGCTCATGGAAACGTCCAAAAAGACGCTGGTCATCTCCGGTGTAACGGCATATATTATCATCGGTGCCATGGTTTTCAGCAAGGTATATACGGGACTGGGCGCAACTGCAATGATACGGACTTTCATTATTGATCTGGATACAAGCCCCTGGATTATCCTTATTCTCATGCAACTGAGCTTTTTTGTTCTCGGGATGTTTCTCGAGGATATGGCTATCCTCTTTATGTGCATGCCGATTTATATCCCGATTATAAAAGCGATCGGCTTTGATCCGGTGTGGTTTGCGGTGCTCTACGTCATCAATATGCAGATGGCATTCATCACACCGCCCTATGGAGTCAATCTCTTGTATATGAAGACTGTCGCGCCAAAGGGGATTACGATGGGAGATATCTATGTGTCTGTCTTCCCCTTTGTAGCCCTTCAGATGGTGGGACTGATCTTGTGTATGATATTCCCCGATCTTATTCTTTACCTTCCGAGACTCCTGTTTAGTGGGGGGTAGGGGGTAATAAACTACTCAACTTATCTCTTTCAATCTCATATCTCCCGGCAGCCTCGCAATCATGGTGTTTATTAATGAAAGCGGGGCTGTCAACCCAATCTCAATTATTTATGGAATAGTTTCAAAATGGTATCGGTGCATACAGGTGTATTCTAAAAGGCGGAGCAACGGTGCACCATCGTATCGACGACGTCTTGCAGATGGGTATGTGTGAGTTGCTGGTTTCCTGCTGTTCAGCAACTCACACAACGAGGATCGAAGAATGACCTCTAAACAGATCCATCCCGGTGATATACAGTTTTACCACCGACTATGGTGGCTTCAACATGCATGCCGAGAATCTCTTCAGGATCGACAGTTAAAATATTTTTATTGAGTATCGCCAAATCAGCAAGTTTCCCCGGTTCCAGAGAACCTTTTATATTTTCTTCGAAAGAAGCATAGGCACCGTTAATCGTGTACAAACGCAACGCATCGATGACTGAAATTGCTTGATTGCCGCCTATCACTTCACCCTTATAGGATTTTCTCGTCGTAGCTCCGTAAATCTGCTGTAAGACATTCGGAGACGTTACCGACCAGTCTGAACCGCCTGAAGATATAATGCCCATGTCAATATAAGACTTATGGGGAATATATCGCTTGATTCTGTCGTGGCCGATCCCTTCAAGGTGGGCTGATCCCAGTTCGTAAATAAAACCTGTCAGAGACGATGGGATGACCCCCATCTTCCTGATTCGCTGCAGGGCCTCCGGTGTCGGCAGGGTGCATTTTTCAATGCGGATTCGTGAATCGTTGTCTGGTTTTTCCTGTAAAGCGATTTCAATGGCATCAAGAACCATATCGATTGCCCGATCTCCGATTGCGTGAATGCAGGGTCGTAATCCGGCCGTGTGGGCTCCGACAATTCCGGCGATAAGATTGTCACGCGACAGCTTCATGACTCCGCAGTTACCGGCTTCGTTTGAATAGGGCTCGTGAAGAGCTGCCGTCCAACCGCTCATGCTTCCATCGGAGCTTAATTTTGCTCCTACAATTTTGAGCCGGCTGTTACCAAATCCGTTTTTTAATCCGAGATTTCTAATTTCTGATTCATATCCTTTATGCTCGAACATCGGGAAAAAAGGTATCAAGATTCCTGCTCGCAAGGGCATTTTATTCTCTGCGACTAATTCCTGATAGGCAATGAGGCCCTCTTTGTCGACATCGGCATCGGTGAAGGATGTAACGCCGAAATGTGCAAAGTCTCGACAGACAGCGAGGATTCCTTCTTTGATTTGCTCAATGGAATATTTCGGAATGATGCTCCGTATCGATTTTTGCGCCACTTCTCGGAGAACGCCGGTCGGTTCTCCCGTATCGGGGTCTCTATCAATAATGCCACCCTTCGGGTTCGGCGTATCACGCGTGATACCTGCAAGCTGCAGTGCTTGGCTGTTGACTGTGGAAAGGCATGCATCAACGCGCATTAAGTAGACCGGATGGCCGGGGGCGGCCCTGTCGAGATCCCATCGGTTCGGATGACGTTTCTCTCTCAGGCGACGATCATCGTAGCGCCTGGCAAGGATCCACGACCCCGCGGGAAGCTCTCTCGCACGACTCTCGATCATCTCAATAATGTCGTCAATAGACTCGGCGTCGTGGACACTCACTTCATATAATGATCGGGGGCCGCCCGTCGACGGATGGCAATGACTATCAATGAATCCAGGTGTGAGGGCCTTGCCATTTAAATCTGAAACCTCAGTATCAGGACCGATAAATTTTTCTATTTCTTTGGTATTTCCAATTGCCTGAATGGTGTCACCGTCGATCGCAACAGCTTCAGCTATTTCGTTTCTCCCGTTCATCGTAATAACTGTTCCGTTGAGAAAGACAGAATCAGCCGGATATTTATGATTCATAAAGCTCTATTCCTTTCATAATAAATTGAAGAGCTTGAAGAAATGTGTCCTGAACATCGTCTACGTAAGCGACTTATTTTTTGTATATACATTGACCACCAACGATGGTGGATTCAACCTGAATATCTTTAATCTCCTCAGGGTTAACTGCTAAGATATTTTTATCCAGAATAACAAAATCGGCGAGCTTGCCCGGTTCGATTGATCCTTTGATATCTTCCTCAAATGATGCGTAGGCACCGTTGATTGTGTAGAGACGGAGCGCATCCATGACCGGGATTGCCTGATTTCCTCCGATAATCTCTCCCGATGGGGACTTCCTCGTCACGGAACCGTAAATCTGCTGGAGTACGTTTGGATTCGTGACCGACCAATCGGAGTTGCCGGCTGCAACAATTCCCATATCGATATATGTCTTATGCGGCAGGTAGTATTTCATTCGTTCCTGACCCAAGGAGGCAAGGTTTGCCGCACCGAGTTCGTAAATAAAGCCGGCAGATGATGCAATCATTATACCGAGCCTTTTAAAACGATGAAGCGCTTCATTTGTTGGCAGTGAACAATGCTCAATCCTCAGTCTGGCATCGGGTTCCGGTCGTTCCTGCAGAGCGGTTTCAAGTGCATCAAGAGCGACATCAATGGCCCTGTCACCAATGGCGTGAATACAGGGCCGCAATCCTGCTTTGTGAGCCCTCACTACCTCGGCGATCAGCATTTCCGGAGGGAACACTAAGGTACCATAATTCCCCGGTTCTTGGCAGTATGGTTCATAGAGTGCGGCAGTTCTTCCGCTCATGCTTCCATCGATGCTGAATTTTGTTCCCACAATGCGTAAGTATTTATTGCCAAACCCTGCTCGGAGACCAAGGTTGACTAATTCTTCCGAATGGTCTGGATAGGAGCTTGAATAGGTCCACGTGACAAGTAAACCGGCGCGTAAGGGAAGAGCACTTTCGTTCACCAATTCCTGATAGGCTGCGAAACCATCGCTGGTTACAATGGCGTCGGTGAATGAAGTAATTCCATGCCGTGCGAATTCATCACATGCGTAAAGGATTCCCTTTTTTGTTTCGTCGATGCTGTATGAGGGTACGGCTTTTCGGAGAATTGCCTGAGCCTCATCCCTGACAACACCGTTTGGATCTCCGGTGTCGGGATCTCTGTCGATCGTTCCTCCCTCGGGGACCGGCGTATCTCTGGTTATGTTGGCAAGTTTCAGGGCCTTGGTATTGGCAACGGAAATATGGTCATCTCTGCGTCGCAGACAGACAGGATGGTCCGTCGTTGCCCTATCGAGGTCCCCTTTGTTTGGATGACGTTTTTCTTTCAGGTGGCGATCATCGTAGCGCCTGGCAAGGATCCACGACCCTGCGGGAAGCTCCCGCGCTCGCTGTCCGATCATCTCGACAATATCGTCGATGGATGTGGCATCCTGAATATTTATTTCATATAACGATCTGGGGCCACCTGTCGAGGGATGACAGTGACAATCGATAAATCCGGGAACAACCGTCCTGCCCTGAAGATCGATAACTTCCGTGTCGGGGGTGATTAATTCTTGAATTTCTGCGGTACTTCCGACCGCGATAATTTTGTCTTCTTGCACGGCAACGGCCTCGGCAACATTCGATTCCCTTGCCACTGTAATGACCGTACCGTTTATCAGTGCTAAATCAACTGCAGATTTTGAACGCATACTACCCTACTCCCTTCACTTCAAAAAGCTGAAAAAGTAGAGCTTGAAGAAATGCGTCCTGAACAATAAACCTGTAGCATATTCCGGTATCATATACAAGTGTCTAAGACTGAATCTTCACATTTTTCTGTTTTTCATGATCGGATGAAACAGGCGGGTAGTGTAAATCTTGCAGGAACATAATGGAGACTATAGAGGGCGAGGTCGCTCATGCTTGAGATAATGTTTCTTGCAGTGCTGCAAAGGTAATAACTTGACCGGGGGTGACGCCGCAAGCCCCGCCTTGTAGGCGGGGTCAAGGGGCGCAATTTAAAAGGAATATATTATTCGCCTTCGGCTCATGAATTGAACAGCGAGCGCAAATCCCGTTGCCTTTCGGCGGGGGAAGCGAGAATATAAAATAAACAGTTTCCGTAACAATAGGAGATTCCTCGCAACTTGTTGCGGGGATCTTCAATCTTCGATTTCCTTGCCGGGAAGCCCCGCCCTGTGGGCTGGGAGCTTCACTTCTGTGAAAAGAATAGGACTATAAAAGCTCAACTGTTGGAATTACCGGTCACGTCAAGGAACGTTACCAATTTCGAGTACCGGAACCATCAATACATCCGGTTTATTCTATCTGTTGTGAGGTCAGAGGTTACTCTTTAATGAGTAAATGCTGAATATCGAAAATTAATGACTTTCCGAGCAGTCATGCCTCCTTTGCTCTATAGAGTAAGGTTGTTTTCTTTCGTAACGATTGCTTCGATGAACTTGTTTTTTCACCTCCATGAATAGACTTTTCCGATTGCATCGGTGCATTTTTTTGCGACATTATTTAGTCCTGATTAATTTTGAAAACGGCTCCCGTGCTTGCCGATGTGACCATCCGTGAATACCGTTCGAGGTATCCTCCGCCGGTAGTCGGTTTCTTCGGAACAAATTCTTCTGCACGCCGGTCCAGTTCAGCCTGGTCGACCTTCAGTTCTATCCGCTTGTTCGGTATATCGATGCCGATACGGTCGCCCTCTTTGACCAAGGCAATGGGACCGCCGTCGGCTGCTTCGGGGGAGATGTGACCGATGGCAGCACCGCGCGTCCCGCCGCTGAACCGACCGTCGGTTAAAAGTGCTACCGTTGTATCCAGTCCCATCCCGGCGATGGCCGATGTGGGTGAGAGCATCTCCCGCATACCCGGTCCCCCTTTCGGTCCTTCGTAGCGGATCACCACGACATCACCAGCGACGATCGCGCCTCCGAGGATCGCGTCGATTGCATCCTCCTCGGAGTCAAACACCCGAGCGCGTCCCTCGTTGACCAGCATGTTCGGGGCAACAGCCGATTGTTTGACGACACCCCCTTCCGGTGCCAGGTTTCCCCGGAGAATAGCGATACCGCCCTGAGGGCTGTAGGGTTCCTCCACGGAATGAATGACTTTGGTGTTCAGGTTCGCCGCACCGTCGATATTCTCTCCTATTGTATCTCCCGTGACTGTCATCGCGTTGAGGTTTATCAGTCCCTTTTTTGATAGTTCCTTCATGACGGCCTGAATGCCGCCGGCGCCGTCGAGGTCTTCCACGTGGTGTGGTCCGGCGGGACTGAGCGAACAGATATTCGGTGTTTGTTCACTGATCTGATTGAAAAGATCGAGATCGAGGGAAATTCCCGCCTCATGAGCGATGGCGGGAATATGGAGTACCGTGTTGGTTGAACAACCCAGTGCCATATCGACGGCGATCGCGTTTTTGAAAGCATCGAGAGTGGCGATGTCGTGGGGGGTGATGCCGTTTGTGACGAGATCCATGATCTTCATGCCCGCCTCTTTCGCCAGCCGTCGCCTCGCCGCTTGAACGGCCGGGATCGTGCCGTTTCCCGGCAGTCCCATGCCGAGGGCTTCGGTAACGCAGTTCATCGAGTTTGCGGTGAACATGCCCGAACAGGAACCGCATCCGGGACAGGCACAGTCTTCGAGTTCCGCGAGGGCCTCGGGTGTTGTTGTTCCCGCTTTGACTCCGCCCACGGCTTCGAAGACATTGATGAGATCGACGGGGCTTCCCTTGAGGGAACCCGCCATCATGGGGCCGCCGCTCACGACAATGGCCGGTATATTCAGCCTGAGCGCCGCCATGAGCATGCCGGGGACGATCTTGTCACAATTCGGGACCAGGACGAGACCGTCAAAGGGGTGAGCCATGACCATGATCTCCACGGAATCGGCTATCAATTCGCGGCTTGCCAGGGAATATTTCATCCCTCTGTGTCCCATGGCGATGCCGTCACAGACGCCGATGGTCGAAAATTCCACCGGGGTGCCTCCCGCCATGCGGATGCCCGCCTTGACGTCCTCGGTGATACGGTCCAGGTGTATATGTCCCGGAATGATCTCGTTCGCCGAATTGGCGATGCCGATGATCGGTCTCGATAATTCCTCGTCGGTATATCCCATCGCCTTGAAAAGTGACCGGTGTGGTGCCCGTTCAAGACCCTTCTTCATCAAATCACTGCGCATTGTTTTTCCTCTTTCTTTCAAAGAAGATCAGACACAGGGTAGATTCCCCATGTCTGATCTTTTCCCGAAATAATGAACAAACCGGTTTCTTGTTTTATCTACTTCTTTCTCCGCTCCGGACGGATGTCTCGAAGGGCGGCGCCAGCCTTCCACATCTCCATGTTCTTCATCTCTGCCAGTTCCCGGTCGAGGCGCTCTCGGTAGTCGGGGGCGCTGTTGGCCTCGAGAGTGATAGCCGTTTCCTTTCCTGACTTGACGCTCTCATAAAGTTCATCAAAGACCGGTGCGACGGCATCTCGAAACCGTCCCTTCCAGTCGAGAGCACCCCGCTGCGCTGTAGTGCTGCAATTTGCATACATCCAGTCCATGCCCTTTTCCGCTACGAGTTTGATGAGGCTCTGTGTTAGTTCCTCCACCGTTTCATTGAAGGCCTCGCTGGGGTTGTGACCGTTTTTCCGCAGGCATTCGTATTGTGCCTCCATGAGGCCGGCGAGGGCACCCATGAGCACTCCCCGCTCGCCGGTGAGATCGCTGTATACCTCGTTTTCGAAGGTGCTGGGAAAGAGATAGCCCGAACCGATGGCGATGCCGATGGCAATGGCCCGCTCTTTCGCTCTTCCCGTATAATCCTGATAAACGGCGAGACTTGAATTGATTCCGCTTCCGGCGAGAAAATTGGTTCGAACGGTTCGGCCGGAACCCTTGGGGGCGGCGAGAATGACATCAACCGTGTCCGGGGGGACGACCCCCGTTAAATCACTGTAGGTAATTGAGAAGCCGTGAGAGAAGTAGAGGGCATCGCCGGCCTTCAGATGTGGTTTAATCTTCGGCCAGAGTTCCTTCTGACCGGCATCGGAGAGGAGGTACTGGACGATGGTTCCCCGCTCGGCCGCCTCCTCGAGGGGAAAGAGCGTTTCACCGGGGACGAATCCGTCGGCGACGGCCTTGTCCCAGGAAGGGCTGTTTTGCCGCTGTCCCACGATTACGGTGATTCCGTTGTCTTTCATGTTTAATGCCTGCCCCGGGCCCTGAACACCATATCCCAAGACGGCGACCACTTCATTCTTCAGTGTGTCGCGAGCCTTTTCAAGTGAAAATTCCTCTGAGGTGATAACGTCCTCCATAATACCGCCAATGTTCATTTCTGCCATGCTGTGCTCCTTGTTTGCTTGTTAATGTTATAATGCCACCGTTCCCGACCTGCTCAGCTTTTCCATCTTGATGCCGTCGAGACAATTCAAAACTTCGTTAATTTCGTCGTTACTCCCCGTGAACTCTGCAATGCAGAATTCGGGATCTCTCGTTATGATCCTTCCTCCCGTGTTTCCTATGAGGGAGAGGACCCTATCGGTGTCCTTGCCGTCGAGGGGTGCCCTGATAAGCAGCAACTCGCGTTTGACCGATCCGTCGCCGTTTATATGGGTGACCTCGCGGACATCGACGAGTTTCTTCAATTGTTTTTCGATCTTTTCCACCGTGGCCAGATCTCCCCGCGTCACGATGGTGATTTTCGTGATATCCGGCTCGGGCATGACATTTGCGCTGATATTTTCGATATTGAAACCACGCCCGCTGAAAATACCGGCCACCCTGGCCAGGACATCAGGTCTGTTGCGGACAATAAGTACGAGTACCTGTTCATTCATCTTCATTTATTCCTCGTTTGATAGTTCTTATTAATACAATCGCATCTCCGTGATCGGCGATCCCGGGTTTACCATGGGATAAACGCTTTCTTCGGCGTCGACGGCGAATTCCATGACCACCGTCTCCGGTCGAGAGAGGCCTTCTCTCAGCACTGTCTCCACCTCGTCCGGTTTCTCTGCCCTGAGTCCGACGGCACCGTATGATTCAGCCAGTTTGACGAAATCGGGACTCTTCGTCAGGACCGTGTGGGAGTATCGTTTACCGTAAAAGAGCTCCTGCCACTGCCGGACCATCCCCAGGTGTCCGTTGTTGAGAATGACGATTTTTACGGGGAGACGGTAATTCACCGCCGTCGCCAGTTCCTGGATATTCATCTGGATGCTTCCGTCGCCGGCGATATCTATAACCGTTCTGTCGGGAAAGGCCACCTGGGCGCCGATGGCGGCGGGAAATCCGAACCCCATTGTTCCCAGTCCACCCGATGTCAGAAACGTATTGGGGCGGGTAAAGCAATAATGCTGCGCCGTCCACATCTGATTTTGTCCCACCTCGGTTGCGATAATGGCATCGCCACCTGTCAGATCGGAGATCATTTTGATGACCGCCTGGGGCTTTATCTTTCCGTTCTGGGCGAAGGGACGACTCGCCTCTTTTCTCCATCCTTCTATCTCGTCAAGCCAGGCCTTTCGTTCCTCTTCCGGCAGGTAAAAATGGTTGTTCGCCAGAAGGTCGTTTAAATATTCAAGGGCCTGCTTTGCGTCACTGACGACGGGCAACTCCGCAGTAATGACCTTGTCGATCGATGCCGCATCGATATCGATCTGTATGATCTTCGCGTGAGGTGCGAAGGTAGATGTCTTTCCCGTGACGCGGTCCGAAAAACGGGCGCCGATAACAACCAGAAGGTCACAGTTGCTGACGGCCATGTTTGCCTGATAGGTGCCGTGCATGCCCGGCATTCCAAGCCAAAGCGGGTTGGTGCCGGGAAATCCCCCGATACCCATTAGTGTGGCGGTAACGGGTATTTTGGCACTTTCGACAAACCGTTGCAGTTCTTCCGTGGCCTTCCCGCCGATGACCCCGCCGCCGGTCATGATAACGGGTCGTTTGCTTTCTTTAATCATTTCATAGGCTTTTTTGAGGGCATTCCGATCGGGACGTGTTGGTGTTACGTCTTTCTGAAAGATAAACGGTGCCTCGGCGGGATACTCCGTTTCGGCCTGCATTACATCTTTGGGGAGATCCACCAGCACCGGTCCGGGGCGTCCCGACCGGGCGATGTGAAAGGCCTCCCTGATCGTCTGCTCCAGGTCCTCGACGCGTCTGACCAGAAAGTTGTGTTTAGCACAGGGTCTCGTGATTCCCGTGATGTCGGCTTCCTGAAAGGCATCCGTTCCGATGAAGGGTGTAGCGACTTGGCCGGTGAAGACAACCATCGGTATCGAGTCCATGTGGGCCGTTGCGATTCCCGTTACGGTATTCGTCGCGCCTGGACCCGAGGTAACCAGGCAGACTCCCACCCGGCCCGTTGCCCGGGCATACCCGTCGGCAGCGTGTGCCCCGCCCTGTTCGTGACGAACCAGGATGTGCCGGAGGTCCTTTTTGAAAATTTCGTCATATATGTCAAGCACCGCTCCGCCGGGATACCCAAAAATGGTGTCTACGCCTTCCGCGACGAGCGATTGTATAAAAATTTGTGACCCTTTCAACTTCACCGAAACACCTCCTCTGTGTTATAAAATTGAGCAAAAAAAACCGTTACCAGGGCCGGTAACGGTTTCTCATTGTTTCATGTTATATGAAATGCTTAGACCATTACGCAGCCCCCATATGTAGGGAGGTAATTATCAGTATGCCGATAATAATAGCGATAATGTGTATAGCTACGCTGGTCCGTTTCATCATCTACCCTTATTGGACGATAGAGCTACCAGATATATCGCATGCTGTCAAGGCAATAGTTTCCCCCGAAGAGACATATGTAAAAGAACATCAATGACGGTGGGTATGCCCTGATAGTGAGACCGACGAACCGTCTTTATTGAAGTTTCTCGTAACAAGTTACGGGAAATGTACCCGCCATTCAGTTAATAATCCGAATTTTCGACACGTGGCAGGGCAATGGCACCCGTCCGCGCAATCTGGGTAATCCCCAGGTGTTTGAAAAAGTTCAGCGTCGTTTCCGCTTCTTCCTTGCTCCCTGCAATCTGCATAATGCAGTAATCATGTTTCATGGAAATGATCTTGCACCCGAAGGCGCTGATTGCTTGAAGGATTTCCGTCCGGTTCTCTTTGCTCAGGCTAATGCCGACGAGGATCATCTCACGCTGAACAGAGTCGATCCGTTTCAGCTCATGCA
>Ga0272441_10015327_pt1 | contig 10734 bp, 15 predicted proteins | sample SSMProp6N_FD_193582 | JGI IMG/M metagenome (GOLD analysis project Ga0272441, IMG submission 193582) | Marine sediment archaeal communities from Little Sippewissett salt marsh, Falmouth, MA, United States - SSM-Prop-6N | ecosystem: Environmental > Aquatic > Marine > Wetlands > Sediment ...
ATGTTAACCTCTACCAGCCAAAAAACATCTGTCATCACGACCACCAGTAAAAAAAGTTCGGTAAATAAAGAAAAAGAATTGGGGGACAGGCCGAAGCCCATCCCCCAAGCTCAAATCACATCAATGGATCAGTAGTTGCCGCCCGGTACCGTCGTTGCCGGGGTGTAACCGATGGTCCCTTGCGGGGCCGGGGCACCTCCACCACCCCAGCCTTGCCCGCCGTTCGGTGCGCCCCCGTTCGCCACCGTGGCGGTTCCGGGTACGGGTGCCGGCTGGGCGGTCGTCGCCATCGGGGCCGGCTGAGTGTTCGTCGGAATGGTCACGTTGGTGGCCGGAGCCGGGTTCGTGAAGTGGGCACCCGGTGCGGCCGGCGCCGCCGGAGCCTGACCGCGCATCTGCTGGACCGATGGCACGGCGTAGATGACCTGCTGATACCGCTCGGTGAGGGTGCGATGGAGCTTCTGATAGTAATCCGTGTCGATTTGGGCACCCTGGGGCAGCGCGATGCGGGCGAATCCGAAGGTGTTGGACTGGCCGTCCCACATCAGGCCACGACGCAGGCGGAGCATCTGACGCCACAGCTCGTAGTCGGGGTGATTGGGAACCGACCAGTTCATGGGACGCATCCCGCTCTGCACTTGCGCCCCAATCCACTTGTCGGCTTCGGGGCCGAAGTGGTAGGACTGCACCTTGTCAGCCTGCTTGACCGTGGTGAGGGGCTGACCATCGGGGCCGTTGAGGGGCTGTCCCGGACCGCCGTAGATGAGGCCCTGATACGCGTGGCGGGTGGTGATGAGGCTGATTTCGCGCCCGGGGCTCAGCCAGCGACACAAGCTTTCGGCCTGGCCGGAATAGGCCCAGATGCGGAAGCGCTCGCCCTGGTCCTCCCGGCCCTGGCGACGCGCCCACCCGTCGTTGTGGAACACGGTGAATTCGGCGCGGGCTGCGTAGCGTTTGCCGTTTTCGTAGCGCGCCGGCCGGTAGATGAGGGGCAAACCCAGGCTGACGCCCTGCTGGTTGGTTTCGCCGGAACCGCAACGGACGCCGATGAACTGCGAATTGGTGACGCTCTGGTTCGAACCTGCCATGATGACTCCTTTCGAGAGTAATGCTTGTGGCACGTCATTGTGCCGTTGTTGGGGCAACCACGTCGGCTACCCATCAGAAAACGGTATCGAGAGCTCCAGTACTCCAGTACATCCAGAATACCAGTAACCCCAATACCCATCAGAAAACGGTCAGGAGAGCATCAGTAATCCCAGTAATCCAGTACTAGGTACTCATCCCAATCGTCATCCAAGTCTATGGGTTCATCTTCGATGTCGTCGTCCTCTTCCTCTGGATCATACCACAATGACAGCTGTTCGTCATCATCGCTATCATCCGACAACATCCCTTCTATCTCTTCTTCCGATAGGCACTCTCCTTCTTTCATGTCTCCGTCGCCCACCGTCTCGCACGGGTCGTGATAGAACAGTTCCCCATACTCCCCGGTGGAGTAATTCAGCATAATCCACACATGTTCGCCTAGCCCAATCCTCCTGTCTGTTGAGGTGCGTTGCACAGTGCGACCAGTCTCCAACTTGATAGTCAGAGACTGGCCACGCTTCTCCGACACGAAACCTTTGATGGGCCTCATGCCGTTTGCTCCTAGCGCCGGGGCAGGACGATGGCACCGTCCACGACTTTGAGCTTAAATCGGTTCGGCCCGTTGTCATTGCCGTCTATGATGTGCATGATGCGCTGGCCCTGGCGTGCGCAGGCGGCCGTGCGGGTGTAGTTCCCCTGACCGTCACGCTTGTTGGGGTTCTGGGGCACCAGTATGCGCTGGATACCCACCCCGTTGATATTCAGCTCCAGGCGGTACATGGGCAGTTGCTTCTCTTTGGATGCCCATCCTGCCAGAATGCCGGAGGCCGTCGAGATACGGGGCGTCCACCGACCGTTGCTGTGGGATGCGAACGAGGGAATGATTTTCATCTCATCCGCGGTCAGCTGAATGGGACGGCTGGCCACCTGGCCCGGGTCGGTGAAGCACGCGTAGTCGTAGTTGGCACCGTTGGCCTTCACGAATCCGCAATACTGGAAGATCGTGTTGTAAGCCTTCAGGTAGAGGCCGTGCATGATCTTCTCGACCTCTTCCTCCGTCATGCCGTGATCCGGGACCGGTGGCGCTTCGTTTTCGTAGGTCACCGGAAGGCTTGTGACCGGGATGAATTCCGACGCCTGGCCCGGGGTACCCCATCCGACCTGTCCTTGCGCTGGGGGCGGGGTGGCATGTTGCTGGACGGGCGCCTGGGGCTGGGGCATGTCATCGAAACCGTCGTCGAAGCCGTCCCCGTCGTACATGTCGCCGTCGTAGTCCTCATAGGGCATGTCGTCGATGGGCGGGTTCATCGGAGCCGGGCTGATGGGCGCCGGCTGGGTTTCCATGGCCTGGGCGGGTGCGGGCTGATGGATGAGTTCGCGTACCAGCGTGTCCTCCCGGCTCGGCTCATTGACCACGTCCTCGCCCTCCACGTCCTTGCCGGACTGAATCATGCACAGCTTGCGGAAGGTGAGGATGCTTTCGGCTTTCACATCCGTCTCCTCCGGAATCTGCATCATGATGTGGTCTTCCAGCATCTTCTGCTGGATTTCGGACAGCTCGCCCTTTTCTTCCGCGTAGAGCTCGGCCAACCACAGGTCCGCCCGCTCGTAGAAGAAGGGGCTTTCGGCCGCCAGCGGGGGCTCGATGTTCTCCTTCGTCGCCAGCTCCCACAGCGTTTCCTGCGCCCAGTCCTCGCAGGCCTGCTCCACCTCTTCATCGCTGTCCAGCTTGTTGAGGTGGCAGATCTCGTGAAGCACGGACGAGCCCAGCAACATGTGCCAGGTGGCCTGGACGCTGGTGGTCTCATCGGCCAAGGCCGTGGCCCTGTTGAAGTGGTGCTCCAGGTTCAGCGCGATAACACCGGTGACGGGAGCCACCGCGGCCAAAATGGGTTTTCCGTCCGCGTTGGTCAGCCCGTTTTTCAGGAAGACGACCATGCGGATGGGCACCGCAACCTCGGTGACGTTCAGGCAGTGGGCCACCATCACCAAGTCCTTCTTGGACAGGTTCTCATATCCGTAGACGGAGATGGCGTCGTTGCCGCTGTAGATGATGGCCGGGTGATTCATCGTTTCCTGGGGGGTTGCCTGTGTTTCCATTGGCTACTGCTCCTTTCGTGTGCCACGTTTGTGGCGGTTAGGTCCCAGAATCCAGTACCCCAGGACCAGTAATCACTACAACTGTTTTCTTTTCACATCGACCGGGGCCCTCCACGAACGGTCCGGAGAGCCCCAGTACGACCAGTACCCAGTACGAGAGATTACGGAATGGAACGGAACCCCAACACCAGCTTGGACCTGTTGGGCTGGGTGTAGTCCTTATCCACCACCAGGGCCCACGAAGGCGCCGGGCTCAAGATGTCGATGCTGGTGATGAGCTTGCGCTCCAGAAGAAATTCGGCGAAGAGAAACCCCTCCTCCGGTGGCAGGGACATGTGACGTTCCATGTACCCGCCCCACGCCGATTTCCATTCGGCCATTCCGTCGGGGCCACCGTCCTTACTCATGAAGAACTTGGCCAGCGTCCCCAACAGCACCGGCTGGGTCATCAGTGTCCGGAGCAGGTGCGCCCGGTGCTCCAGCTCCTCCGTCTTGGCCTTAAGGGCCTCCGCGTCGACCCAGTCGCACTCGGTGACACGCTCCGCGATGTCGACGGCCGCAACTGCCTTGGCCAGATCGTCGCGCAGGTGGTCGCGCTCTTCGGTAAGCTCCTTAATCTGCGCCTCAAGTTCAGCGCGGGGCCCCTGGTCTGCTTCTGTGGTGACGTTCATTTCGTACATCTCCTCCAGCTGTATGAGTTTCTCGACTAGCTCGGTACGCTCCTTGGCGAGATCATCAACCCGCTTCTGGAGCATCCGAACCCCGTCCCTGTTTCTGTCCAGGGTTTCTTGCAACAGATCCCGCTGTCGTACCAATTCCTGAACGCCGGCGGAATCCATCTCCCTGCTGGCCAACCTGGACTGGAGACTTTCCACCGTCTCCTTCAAATCGGCCACAATGTTGCAACCGTTGCAATCCCGGTCCAGTTTATCATACCTGCCTATCTTTGCCAGCAGGTTGAGAATGCGTACCTTCTGTTGCTCGATGGTGTTCTGAAGAATCCCCTCCTTTTCAACCGTCACAACCTTTTCCTGAGCCAGCATCTTCTTCAGGTGGTCTATTTCCTGACGGAGCACCTCATTCTCATCGCTGTAGATGTTCGGCTGTGGCACGTCGGTGATGCTGGACGACACCCTGGGGTCGTTGAGGAAGTGGCTGATGGCGCCGATCAGTCCTCCGTGCAGGGATATTACCTCCTTGTACCATTTGGGGGCGTCCCAGTCTTCGGATCTCGGTTCGTATTTATACATTACGCGGTGTTTGAAGATGTCCAGGGCCTCCACGCACACCCTGGCAATCTGTCCATGCACCCAAATGTTCTTGTCGTCATCGTAGAGAGTATAGATTGAGGTCTCGCCTTTTCGGGCGACCGTCACGATGGTGGCCTGGTAGCGCAACTTCAACCCGTGGTACTTGGCCAGCATTTTCAGGTGAAGATTCAGCCGATTACGGGTGATGTGCTCCATGTCGGTGATGGAGTTGGAAGCATACTGCGTCAGGATGGTAGCCATGGTGTTAGTCCTTTCCTAAGTAGGTGTGGTTGGAACTGGTAACTGGACTGCAATTAGGCGCCGGGGCCCGAATTGACCCCGACGCTATGGTCGAATTAGGCGGCGCGATTTATGAACCACGCCTCCTCAATCGCCTTGTAGAAGTCGCGGTCTTCCTCGGCCTGTTTGAGCTTGGCCTTGGTCTCCGCCAACTCCTTCTCCAGCCGTCGATTTTCGTACCACAACGGCAGGATGAGTTTGATGCGTTTGAGCCAGGTGAGCACTCCACGGCGATCGACGTTCTTGACGCATACTCCAGTGTCGTGAGTGTAGAGGTTGAATCGACCCTGGACGATTCCCTCCTTACACTCTGGGGTGGAGTTGCAGATGATCTCCAGGTCGGGATGGTCATCCTGGAACTGCTTGACGGCCTGCAACATGGTGCTGTGGTCGGTACGGTTGTCGGTGTGTTCTACGTTGCGGATTACTGGACGCATGGTCTTGCTCCTTTCCTAATGAGGGGTGGAGTACTGCTTCGGCGGGCGGTCTGGAGAGCACCAGTACTCAGTATCCAGTACTCAGTATTCAGGAAACCAGTAGATCAGTATTCCAGAATCCAGACCAGAAGAGTGACTGCTCATAATTCTGTTACTGAGAGCTCCCGGACCGAAGGTCCGGTCACTGGTTATCCGGTCCTGGGAGCCCAAAACAAATGAAACGTTAATGTGTGTGTTTGCTATCCGGCCTCACCTCCTTTCTCCACCGTAAGCCAGCCTGGCGTCCATATTCATCAGCCACAGGACAAGTAGCGTTCTATGGCAGAAGAAAAAGTCGCTACAGAAACAGACCAGCGTTACGGGATTGGTTATCGCATGGTTGATGAGATGCGTAGTGCAGATTCGTATATGCTCAAGGTCGTGGTCCCACCGATACTGCAACAAGGCTCGATATTGGGTTATGTACTGATCCCAGGTTATCTGACCTCGTTTGTGGCCCATCACCATGTCCCAGGTTGGTGCAAAGCACTTACCCGACGGTGGGGCCTGTTTCACCGTTATATCCAACCTGTCGGGTCCCATATAGTGTTGCCGGCCGGTGTAAAGCACTTGCACCTCCTTCTTCGATAATGAACGGGTTAATGTAGCCAATGGCCTCAGCCACCTTCAACAGCGTGGTGAGGTCATGAATGTTCTTGTTGAAGTGATCCCGAATCTGCCTTTTCAGGCGTACTTCCGGGCTGGTGACTGGTACCAATTCCCTCGGTAGGGCCACCACGACAGCCTTATTCTCGGTCGGCTTTTCTGCGCTCATGGTTTCTCCTTATCTCCTGGATGACTTGCCCAGGATGTTGGTCGATTAGCCGTTCCCATTCGGGAATAAGGGCGGTATCGACGTGAAATGTATATTGATACTTCCCACTACTGTTTTCTATATATAGCCTCAGTCTTCCTGTACAGTCGTGCCCGACGATGTTGGCTTTGAGGAAGCGGTCTTTGGTAGCACCGCTTCCTCTTTTGCCTAATACACCACCGGGCGTTTTTGAGAAGGGCGGCATTCCAGACAGAACTTCTTGCGCCCCTCTGGAATGGGGCGCTTCCCGCACGAAGCGCACATCTTGACATCGGCCGGCGGAGTCCCCTTCTTCGGGGGTTCAGGAGTCGGAATCGAGATCCCCTTCAGAAGATTCTCGTCGAAGCTGATGCCCCAGTGGTCCTGCCCACCCTCGAAGCGGTAGTGTCCGCATACCGGGCACACCAGGAGGCGCTTGTCCTCCTTAATCGCCTGAATGGCGTTGCGGGACGCCTTTTTGGCCGCCAGTTTGAGGTTGTTGTTGGGGTTCAAGGCCGCCCGCGCCGTCTGCACGAGCTTGCACTCAATGCAGGTGTAGCGGGTGGGGTCCTTCTCCTTACCCACAATAACATACCCCTTGCTACGGAGCATGCGGACCAGGTTGTACAGGGACTGCGGACGGATGGTGGAACGGGTGATATTAGCCATGACAGGCTCCTTTCATTGCCGGAAAACCGGCGTTGAGTGAATGATCCCGGTATTCTTTTACGACTCGCCGGGCCGAATGTCGTCGCTTTTTGAACGGAAGACATAACCGTATATTACGCTACGAAACGGACTTGTCATAAACCATATCAAAATAATCTTCCGACGTGTAGCACGATGCCATATAGTCTTCTACAAACATGTCTATATGGTGATCACCTTGCGTCGAACTAGGCGCCTCGATGGCGAGGAAATCATCCCCCCTCCATCCGTCTTTCACATCTTCATAGTCTTCCGCGGGCATCCAGCTACAGTCTGGCCAAACGTAGATTTCCATACTTTCCTCCTTTGCCCAAAGGGCGCTGTGTGTGGCCAAAGCCACAGGTATGAACGCGCAGAGCCGTCTGCGCGCGCCAAAAAGTCGCTACTGAGATTCCGTGGAGTTGTGTCATATCCAACCAACAAGACACAGCCATTGCACTATCCACGGGTGGTAATCATTCAATGGGAGCGATTGCCAACTAAACGGTTGGTTGTGCGAGGCGTCCCCTCTCATGTGTCATATCGGCGAATCTGGTTTTTGCTCAGCCAGCTTCCGCTGATGAACGCCCCGAGCCCGTCCTTCATGCAGGTCACCTGCCCCTTTTGGATATCTGGGTGCGGGCCCCAAAGGAGCATGGCCTGCGTGTCGGTCGCGGTTGCCGGAACGTACCCAACAACCCTGACCGTAATTGGAAATCTTTTTAGGATTTCCTTCCTCCGGGCCATGCCTTCATGCCAAATGTAACATTCATGCATTACTGGTGGTGGCATAATGTCCTCCTTCATCTGTGCCGAAGAATCGGCTTTGAAATTGTGACCTAGTTTATCTCTTCCCCTTACGGGCGTCTCCCAGGTCTTCGGACGTATAGAATTCCATTAAAGATGTTCCCATCCCCAAGGTTCGGGAGCAGGAACGGTGGGTTTTAGTGGCGCCGTTTGATCCACCACTTTATTTACGGCCTTTATTACCATGCCTGCCAGCTTTATGAAATCCTCATCCTTCACTGTCTGATTCCAGGCGTGGTAATGCTGGCTGAAGAGTGCCTCGATGTGGCGGTGCGCCGGGTTGGTGCTAATGCCTAGTGTACTTGATAGCCCCTTACCTTCAAGGCTATATACCACGTAGTCATCTTTTTCCACCCTTTTGGCATACACGGCGACGCAGTGGTGGTGCTGAAGCCCTCTTACAGCTATATCTCTGCAGGACTTGAACAGGGTGGCCACAACGCCATTATGACTGAGGGTTTGTGGATACTTCTCCATTGCCTCTATCGGTTCTGGAGACGACTCTCTCTTTGTTATCTCCAGAGCCATTTCATCGTGCTCTTGTTTGATCCTGCGGAAGGACCATTTGGGATTGAAAGTCTGCCCCAGTCGCTGGCACATTCTGTGTGTATCCGAAATCAATCCTGGCAAGCTTCCTGGCCATGCCAGATGGAAGTTCTTGAGCTGGCCCTTGTATCCGAGGACAATCCTCTTCATAAGATCGTCCATACCCGTGGATGTTGATACACACATTACGCTTTGCACGATACTTGCGCAAGATGAGGTTTTGCGTAACACTGTAGACGGTATCTCACTTACGGTTCGAATATGATGGGGCTTAACTTCCCACCCATCCCATAACGGCCAGGCTTTTGACAGCACCTTGATGATAAGATCGTTGCGTGTTCTGCTGTTTCCACGGAGTCTTCTCCATAGGGGCTTTCCCAAGGCGTCCTTGGATTCTCTGGGGCCGTCAAAAACCAGCCCAAAAGCCGATGTGTTACGACAATTGTCGGCCTCGAACCCTCTGATGAACTGAGCCCTATCTATCAGATGCTTGACGATTCCGTGATTCTTGTTTCGGCTGTCATCGTTGTATGCGAAACGATTTATCAGATCCCTTATAGGAACCACGTACGCCCTATACATAGCGCCGTTGAGCATATTACGGAACTTCCCCACAGAAACGCCGAGTATGTTCCCGGCTTTGACTAGTGCCTGGCGTCTGGCCTCTACCTGGCGCCTTATATCATCTTCGGTAATTCCGGTGATTTTAACAACATCTCCGGCCTCCAACAGAATGTCATCCTGCGGTAGCGTTAGGGGCAGGGATCTTATACCGGTACTTATGCTTTTCTTCTTATCTACCAAAGGAATCTTCACACCGGCAAACTTCCAGGCCACCTCCTCTACACTCATTGTGGGCCCATACTGCACTACCTCATTTCCTACTACCACCTTCCCGTCAACTACGTCGATGTTCATCAACATGATGTTATCCTTTCCTTGCCATAAAGGCGTTGAAATCGCCCCACCTATCACCTTTATACGCGGACTTTAGACCGCCGTTGGTAGGGTTAGTGGGTGGGCCCCGAAGGGCCCTGGAATGACTATTCCCACACGTCCCGGGAGTAGATCATCCCCTTGTACACGACGAGGTGCTCGCTCTCCAGGAGCGAGCCCAAGGAGGCCTGCCTCAGGGCGCTCACCTTGTAGCCACCCTCGAACGCCACCAGATAGATGATCGATTTCTGGTGGTGACCCAGCTTGATATGGGCCAAAGAGTCGAGAATCTTGCCCGCTACGATCATCGGCGTTACGGTGGACCACAGCGTGATCTCCACCCCGGCCTCGGTTTTGACCAGGTCCATGATGGCCCGGCGAATCTCGACTATCTTACGCCACTTCTTCCTCAATTCCAACGATTCCTGCATATCCTTGTTCATGTCACATTCCTTTCCCTTAAAGGGGTTGGTGAACGTGCCTCCCCATGAGACACTGTTAAGCCCACCTACTGTAGCAGATGGACTTAACAGAGTGCCCCTCCGAAGAGGGGCGGGGGCGTTAGAAGCCCATGCCAGGTGGCAGTCTGCCACGGTATGAGGCAGACCCATCCATATTTGTAACAATTTTTGTCCCTGGCCGAACTTCGTCCTCTGTCGTCCATACCGGACAACAGCTGGCGAACTTGTTGCCCCAAAGTTCGTGGATGCTTCCGGCGTCCATCTTGGGAGCCTCCAGCCTAACTGCAAACGGCTTTTGCTCTCGCATATAGACCGCATCCACGGCCCCTGATTCAGCACAGAGGTGGGCCAGAGTAGCACCCGGCCGAAAGGCCAGATACTCAACCAGAACGTTGTTAGGAATGAACCATACAAACATGTTCCCCCCTTTGCCCCGAAGGGCGTTGCATGTGTGGCCAAAGCCACAGGTATGAACGCGCAGGGCCGTCTGCGCGCTCCAAAAAATCGCTACTGAGACTCGTGCGACAGGAGCCGATTTCGATACTCTCCCCTTAACTGAGCCATGGTGTAGCCCCTAATCACCGCCCGCATGATCTTATGGTTGCGGGCCATTTGTCCTCCTTTCTGGTTTGCCCCTCCGAAGAGGGGCGTTTCCTTTACAAGCTGAACACCAGCACGCACAACACGTACGTGATGGCACCCAGCACCAATGCCCCAAAGAACTCCTTGAGGCCCCGACGAATGGAGGCCCGCCGGCGCTGGCGAGCCTCCATCCGCATGATCTCCCACATCATACTGCACCCCCTTTCAATTCCACGGCGACCCCCAGGCTGAGGGCCACCTCCATTACCTCCACCTCGTCCTTCCTGAGGCGGTCCTCCAGCCGGCGCCTGGTCTTGGCCACATCCACTATCCCAATCAAATCCCCCTCAGGCCAGTAGTGGTTGGGCCCTCGATCCGGCGGGCAGGGGATGTCCTTCATATAGATCTGATTGTTCGTCTCCAGGAGGAGACGCAACAGTCCCCTCGGAGTGATGTCCCCGGGAATGGTTAGGCCCGGAACGACCTTCCTGCACTCGGTCAGCCATTCCTGCCATTCCGCAGGGCATTCCCTGCGGTGCTCCTCCATGGCCTGACTGACGGCCATGTCAAACCCGTTGGGATTCTCCCAGCGGTACTCCTCATCCCATGAGCCGACCAGCGCCCCACAGTCGGGGCAGGTGATGTCGTCGGCGGAGTGGTCCGCCGCCGGGCACTCGTGCGCCCGGTGCCGTCTGGCGGCCTGCTCG
>Ga0272441_10015328_pt1 | contig 10734 bp, 11 predicted proteins | sample SSMProp6N_FD_193582 | JGI IMG/M metagenome (GOLD analysis project Ga0272441, IMG submission 193582) | Marine sediment archaeal communities from Little Sippewissett salt marsh, Falmouth, MA, United States - SSM-Prop-6N | ecosystem: Environmental > Aquatic > Marine > Wetlands > Sediment ...
TGCCACCCGTGCCTCATACGCATCACTCACGCCAATCTCACCACCTGGCAATTCAACTTCATGCTGCTGTAAAAATTCCTCATCAAGCAATCCGTTCATTTTCATTGCTTTTATCAGTCCAAAGCTGTTCCGCAAGCTCTGTTCAATCTTTGGTATAGCATAACCCTTTGGATCAAGTTCATCCGGCAATGTTGCCGCAATACGATGGAAAATGCCCTCAATAAGGCGGTTTTGCCCGGTCAAAATGCTGTTTAGAGCCATCGCTGTTTCAGTACGTTGCCCCTCATATTTCGCAGTAGCTTCACCACCCGGCAATTTTGCCTTACCAAGTGCAACCTTAGCACCGCCAACTAACAACCCTGCTCCCGTATCCCCAAGCTGTTCCTTTTTACGATCCCATATGTTTTTCATCAGGTTCTGCACTTTTGCCCAGTTGACTTCGGCTTTCCCAGTTCCTGCTTTGAGTTTAGATAGGCGTTTTGCCTCCTCGGTTGCCCCTGTTTTAATAGCCGCCGTTTCACCGGACATATCTGCCAACCCACGCTCTGTCTGTATCTTTGCCGCTGTACCCCCTGCCGCCGTTGCCGCCGCCGTTTTTGCCTTTGGGTCACGCAACGCATCCTCTTTAGCAACCGCCCCCGGAATGCCCGCAAACGCCTTGCCCCGTGTCTGAGCAAGTACCTTCAACCATTCAGATACATCGTATGGTCTGCGCTGGTTAATCACCTTCATTGCTTGTGCTTCTTCTGGCAGCAACAGTTCACCCTTTGCATATTGGTCTAACAGGGCACTGTTTGCTTCAGATAATTCCTCGCCGCCAATTTCGCCCTGTAACTCCCACACACTCTGGGCACCCCCTCCGGTGCCAGTAGTAGCCTCTAAAAACTTCATCGCCTCTTTTGTCATCCCTGCCTGCATCAGCGCCTTTGCGACAGCTTTGGGGTCGCCAACGTCTACATCGGTGAGTGCCTGTGATTCTCCGAACGCCCTGCCAGTCTCCGTGCCGTAATACTGGCCACCCGGTTGAAACGCCTCGATACCCGGTGGCCTTGCCGTATCCCCATCTGCCATAGCACGCGGGTCTGCCGCTGTCTGCTGCATACCGCGGGTCATGGGCATTTTGCCGTACCGGGACAGCACATCAAAGGAGGGGGCCTTGTTGCGGAACTGTGCCGCGTAGTCTTGGGCTTCCTCCTCCAGTTCAGCACGGCGCATCTCGTTGAACCTGTCACCAAGTGCCATCATTGACGGTGTTAAAGAACGTATAGGCATTATCTACCCCTTCCGGTAAATAGAGCATTGGCAAAATCACGCCGCCACCGCTTCTGCTCTAAATATTCACGAAGTTCATTTTCGTACTTGCGCTCCTCAAGCTCACGCCCGCGCTCGTGATAGCGCATCTGCCGTTCTTCTAATGCCTCCTGCCGCTTACGCTCACGCCTCTGCTTAACATTAGAGAAAATGAACGATGCGGGGTCACTAACAGCACTAAAAGAATCACTATAATTCGCTTCAACATTACGGGAGGATATATCTCCTATTGTACTAACCAACTGCATCCAACCAGCACCACCATTCATAATTACCTCCGTTATACTTGATCTGTGCTAACAAAACCGCCCTTGTCATCAAGACGGACAAGCTGTCCCGTCTGTATGTCCTTAAACTCTATATATGCCCTGAAATGACGTTCATTCTTATCACGCGGGCCAACAACCTGATATGCCCTGCCGTTGCTTGCTATATATACCTTATTCACATTGTTGTTCGCCCAATCACGCGCTGCACCGGATAGGCTCCAGTGGTTTTTCTCTCCAATACCCTGTACCCACTCATTAACGCCAGTACCCTCAATAGTGTTGTCTTTTATAACATTCGGGTTGTCGCTGTATATTAACGCCTGCACAGCATCATCGGACAGTGTTTTCCCGTTCTGGTAGTCAGCAAACGCCCGTGCGCCAGCCTCAGCACGCCCCTTAGTGGCATAAGAAACATCGGGCATTTCAACGCCGTACTGGTCTGCGATACCCTGCAATGCCGCAGCAGCCTCTACCGGGTCTTCAATGTTCTCAATCTGTGACATCACCATTTCAAAAGCAATGCCCTCACGAGCCAGCGTGGTTTCCAGTTCACCCTTCAGCGTAAGCAACTGTTTGCTCTGCTCAAACTGCCCCGGCACCCAATCACCAGTGTTCGGGTCAAAGTACCCGTACAGTTCATCCGCCCGTAGCAGCTGTTCAGCGCTCATTGATGCAAGTGTGCCCGGTACCCAGTTACCGTTTGCGTCATACCCACCCCACAACTCCTCGGTCTGGAGTTTCAGCGTTTCGCCCTTCAGTCCCAGCTCCTCTGCGGCAATCTGGAGTGTACCCATCACCTGTTGCCCGGTTTCCGGGTCAATGCCGCCGAACAGTGCCAACCTGTCAGCCAGAAAACGCTCCTTGTCCAGCCCCAGTGCCTCATATTCCATTTCAAGCCGTCCGGGGTGGTACTCGCCATCGTCATCGGTGTACCCAAACGCCTGTGCCTCCTCAAGCTCAAGCCCCTGCCGTGCAATAGAGTTGGCATCCTCGGCAAGCTGCAACTCACCCATCACCCACTGCCCGGTGTTCTCATCCTGGTATCCGTACAGCCTCGCCGCCTCACGCTGGTCAGCCTCATTCATCAGGGAGATTTTACCCTGTATGCGCTGCCCTGTAACCGGGTCAACATAGCCATACAACTCATCCCGTGCCATGTCCACCTTTGCGCTGTCCAGCCCGAAGTAGTTGGCCGCTATCTCAGCGGAGCCTGCCACATGGTTGCCAGCCTCATCAGTGTAGCCGTACAGCCGCGCCGTATCAAGATCAATACCCTGCTGTTGTATCCATATCTGGTCAGCGGCAATTTTTTCACGGCTTTGGTTGTTCATTTCCGCAATGGTTTCGGTGCTTTCAATACTCGCAAAACCCAGCTTCTCCGAACTCTCAATCCCAGCCATTGCCGTCTGCTGCTGTGCCTGTGACCCTATGAGGCTTGCCGCCGTCTGCATACCTGTTGCACGCCTCTGTTGTGCCAGTGTTTCCCTGTCAGCCGCCAACCGCCGCTCCAGCTCGCTACGCTCCGCAAGCGCCTCCTCTGCGGGCTTTATCAACCCCTCGGATACATACGTGCCGGTGTCGCGCATACCCTCCTGCATCAGAGCCTCACGCTGTGCCCTTGTGCGCTGTGCCTGTGACGCTTTCTGCGCCTCCCGTGCGATGTTGGCCTGTATGTCAAACTCCGGTGTTTCCCCGGACATAAACCCCGTGGCGGTCTGTGCTGTGGTCTGGTACAGTGGTGATTTGGTTATGTCAAAATCACCAAGCCCCAGGTCAAGGTCTTTGTCCTCAGTCCCGGTGCCAACGTTAAACATCTTCTTGCGTTCATCCGCAGTAGTACCGCCAAAACTCGTTGTTCCGAAAGTAGCCATAATTACCACACCCTTATTGTTACATCAGCGTCATCCAGCGTAAACTGGACAACTATATTGTTTATACTCGCGCTTTTTACAAAACAATCAACCGCCATGTCCTTTTTAATCAACTGCACACCTACCGGCACATATCCAAGCGGATTCGACAGCATGTAATCGACATTAGCCGCACCAGTCGGGTATATACGCTGTATATACGCACCTGTAACCCCGTCACGTATCCACCTCCCGGTCAATGCCTCCCGTGCGTACATCATGCCTTATTTACCTTGCGATAACACCGTTTTAATGCACAATATCCGCTTGTGCGTAAGTGGTTCACACCATCTATCTTGTTATACGGCTTATTCCGCATCACCCTCCTGTACCACGCCAACCGCTCAAAGGCAATGCCCCGCTGCCGTCTTTCGTCTTCATAAGCCTGAAATATCGCCCTATCAGGTGAATACATCAGGCAGTTATCCGGTTGCCCCCTGCACTCCATGAGTGACGGCAACCCGTTCTGCTCAAACTCAAACGCCCCGCCAATTTCAATATCCCAGTCTATATACAGAATATTGTCATTCTCAAGCATCTGCAGCCAGCGCCACTTGTCGCTCTCATATATAGCCACATCGCTATATTGGAACCGGAACACCTCAACCTGCGGATATACCGCCCTCACACTATCCAAACAGAGTTGTATTCTATCAGGAACATCGCCCCAAATACCCTGTATAACCCTCATCAATACCACTCATAGTCACACGAGTACCAATCAGACCCGTCACATGCCAGTACAATTCCCTGCCCCTTGTAGAAATCCATGTCAGCCTCTGCCGCAAGAAACATGTCCTGACTGCCTCCGCCCTCGTTGTGTTCCAGTGTAAAGTAGTACGGCGAACCATCACCAACCACTGCGGTCAGTCGTAGTATTTGCCCACTAACGCCACCAGATAACCCCCCAATAGCCACCGAATTAGATGTACAGTCAGCCAGCACAAGCCCCACACCCGCAACATCAAGGTCATCGGTCGGGCCAGCCGCAGTGACAGTGATAACCCCCTGGTTGTTCGGCGCAAGGTTCAGCCAGTTTGTCCCGTCGGGCACCAGCTTTGCATAGTTGTACCGTGTCACAACCTTAATAGAAGTTTCACCGCTTATTGTCTGCCCATCCGCACCCGTTACCGTCACCTTGTTGGTTGAACTGTCGGTTTTTACAAACTCAAAAACGTTGTTGTTGGTCTGCCCGACATTCGGCAGTGTTATCTCTATAGCGCCATTCGTGCAGTCACATAATACCAGTACCGTACTGCCGGGGCGATACAACCCGGTGATAATTTCACGCCCATCCTCAAGGCTTATTATTTCCGTGTTCATTCTGTACTTGTCGGAGCAAACCAGTATTTTGTGCCGCCAAAACTTATGTATAGGCTGTCAGTTCCCGAAATGCCAGCTGAGTCAATAGAAGTGCCAGCGCCGACCAATAACGAGTTTGTAGATACCTCGCCGTCAAAGTCATAGGTGCTAACACCGTCAAAACTGGCCTGATCAGCAGCATCAACGCCAACACCTATCTGAAGACTGCGGCTTGCGTCACCTGTACGGTATCCATATATCATCAACTCTCGCGTTTCACCCTCTGCGGCGGAGGAGAACATTAGTATATTATCATCACCAAGATATTGCAGGTATAGATCGCCGGGTGCAACTCCAGCCGTGTGTATAAAACCAATGCCGCCGGAAATGTCCAATACCAAATTCTCAGCATTATCCTCATCCTTTATAAGGAGTTGCCCCTGCTCAGTTCCTTTTCCAGAAATATGAACCTTAGATACCGTATTGGTGCCCTCGTCTGTGGACAACCACAAATCCCCGTCCGACCACTTCAAGTACCCATCACTGTTGTCGTGGTAAACCTTTATTGTGTCACTATTATCGTGACTGCCAATGCAGAGTTTCTCATTCGGAACAACACCAAGACCGACACTGTCTATTATGGACTTGTTAATATCAGCATACAACATGCTGACACCATCTTTAAAATCCACTGTGTCCTCAACCACTATCGGCGCACCCTTTGCCTCAATGGTGTCGATACGCAGGTTGCGTATTTTCAGCGTGCTTGTGCTGTCAAGCTTGTCAGCGTCAATATCAGCAGTCGCGGCGATATTTACATCCCCCAATCGCCCATTTACAACGCTCCGCATGGTATCCCGCAACGGTGCCCAATGCCTTGCCACGAAAAACGTGTCACCATCGGCCAAAGTGTTCACCGTTGACGGGAAAGTAATCGTATCACCGCCAGCACCAAGAGCAAACCGTGCTAAAACCAGCAAAAACAGCATCTTTTTCATCTTAAAACCTCTGAAATATTACATAAGAGAATTGCATGTACGCTAATTCAAAGAAATCATCATAATTTGATTTCTCAAACTCAAATCCGCACCAAATACCCACCGCCTCACCGGGTATTGTGCCCTCAATACGCAACGGCACCTGCGTTAATTGCGATCCCATCACGGATTGTCCCATAATAAACGGCGTGCCGACATCCGCGCTCATGGTTGTGCTTGAACTGTCCCCATATTCATCACCATAGTGCGGTGTTACCGTTAAGTCATCCTTCTGCTTGCCCTTGAGTATCAAAACCCGTGGGTGGAACCGTGCAAACAGGTTGAATGTAAAGTCCTTTGTGCGCCATTTTGCCGCTATCTGCGTTTTCACGTTGTATTCATCGGAATCCTCATGCTGTGACAACGACAACTCAAATATGCGCCCCTTCTGGCTGTCAAGCATCAATACCGTACCGTCTTTCCGCTCAAGGATGTACGCTGCATTCAAACTCCACTTGAACCACGTAGCATCGGCAACGCCCGGCTTTACCTCACGCACGGTACGCAAATCGCACACCCATATTTGATTATTATAGGGCTTTTCGATGTCAGATTGACAGCAAAGTGCGTAATAATCACCAAACAACAGCCCTGCGGTAGCCTCATCCTGGCTCTTCAATCCGCTCATGCTCTTGGGTATGTTCCGTGATGTAATATCGACCAAACGCCCGCCCATTACAACCTCAACAGTCTTCTGGTTGCTCAGAAATACCGGCATCCCCTTCCACTCGACAATGGTCTCCTGCGCCACACACCCGCGCACCGTGCTGAGTGTCACAAGCGACTGCAAAGGGTCTGCTCCCGGTAAAATGTTGACCGTATCTTTCTGGAAAGCGTACAAGTGCTCCTGGTCGGTCTCTTTGTTGTATACGGCCTTCAGCCCGGTACCAACGCCATGTCCAGGCAGTTCCACAAAACTTGTAGGCTCTGAGTATTCAAGGTATGATTCGGTATACGCAAGCTCTGAGTGTCGTATCTTATTGCCGTCAATCCAGAACATGCGGTTGCTGGCCCCCTGGCAGATAGTCCCCTGCGTTGGCTCCCCGTGGTTTGTTTCAAGCAACGCTCCCAGGTTGGCATCAGCAATGTTCTCTGTAATACCATTCAGTATTAAATCAGGGGTCGTTTCCCAATCATCTACCAGTTGGAAAACACTCCCACCGGCAGTTGTGCGGTACACATAGATCCTGTTGATACGGGTATCTGCCGCTAATTGTGTGATATAATCGGCGTGGCTTGAACCGGAAAGTGCAAACACGCCTTTTTTTCCGGTTATTGTAGCCGCATTGCTTATAGGTGACGGGTCACTTTCCCACACCTTGATTCCACTCTCTTCAATCACATACGTGAATTTGTAATAATATGTGCCGGTCAAATTACCAGCTAACCCACTGGCAGAAACCTCCAACGCCATAGTAGGGGCAGCAATGCCTATCCTCGCCGCCGATGTATTGGTAATCTTGCGCTGTGTGTTCGCACCGTTGTAGTAGCACCGCCCACGGTAGGTCTGGAAGGTCAACTTCTCATGCGTAAGCCCGGAATCAAGGCCTGTAATATTTGACTCATCAACCTGGACAACACCACCGCTATACGCAACCAATAGCCTCGCAACACCGTTCTGGTCGATATATTCGTGAAACCCGTCCCTGCGGTCAAAATATGCAGTGCTCCAAGCCCTTACACCCGGCCTCTTCCGCAGCTTGCCACCGTCAATATGTATGTCAACAGCACTCAGCTTGCGGTTCTTTGCCACCTCGGTTGTGTCGTGGTATTCGTCAACACCCCCGTCAAGTGGTATCTTCTCACTTACCGCATACTTGGTTTTTCCCATTATCCACCCATATCAACGTCAAGGTGTTCACTGTAATCCGGGTCAAGCCCCTCAGCATTCGACGTATCATCAATACGGTATCCCTTGCGGTCAAGCAACTGCACCGTCTGGTCGGCAACGTCCTCATTCCTGTTGGAACTCTGCTGGTATTCACGAAGCATCTGCCGCGCAACCTGCGCCTCTACCTGCCACGCATCGTCACGAGCCTGCTTCATACACCCGACACGTACAAACTGCCACAAAATGTCCCCGTACTCCTCAGGTAACGCCGCGATAATGGTCTGGTAATTGGTACGCACGTTATACGGGGTACCATATATAGTATAGTTGGCATTTTCATCGGGGTCTTCTTGCAGATATACCTGACGCTTGTACGTGATGTCCGTATACACAACCTCCTCTACCGGCGAACTGTCATCATACAGTGCGTGTATTTTCTTGATAGTTGCCGGGTAGTCATACACCTGCGTGCCGTCAACAACGGCCAGCGTTGCCGATATTTCCGGGTCGCCCAGCCTGCACATCTCGGTCAGCGCATCTTTCAAGATGTCCGTAACCACCGCAGAGCTGAAACTATCAAGGAGCTTCAGTTCATTGGTGATTCTGGTTTCAAAATCCGTATAAGCGAGAGCCAATTAGTCCTCCTGGTATCCCTGTTCCCGCAGCCACTCGGCTACCTTCACGTTTTTTGTCTCATAGCGGTAAATGTCAACCCATCCGACACCGCCGTCAACCTGTACCTGCTTCACGCCAACCTTTTCGCTCCGTATGTTCACCCGTTTGCCATCAATAATCGGGTTAATGCTCCCGCCGGTCATAGCGAAAACATAGACCTTATCATCTTTTTTCTGAGGCTTCACACGGTTGTTCTCAATGGCCTGGTAGTCGGGTTTCACTTCCGGGTAGGAACCGGCAGGCTCATTGGTGAGTTTCGGGTCTTCCATAATTTCAACGGGTTCAGCTTCAACTTCAAGCACTTTCTTCTTCTTCGGCATGTTGACCTCTCATATAAAAGTGTGAAGGCGGGGGCCGAAACCCCCACCATTTACTCAAAACTACCGGCGATCCTTATTGAACACAACCGCATCCTTGAAAACTACGCGCAACCAGCCAGGAATCTGGCTGGCAGTGTCATCATAGTTGTCAACGCGGAAGACAATAGCCTTCGCCGCTGTGCTGTCAATGGAATGATACGAGCTTGACGCGGTTCCGTCAAGTGTATCCACTTCCGTCCAGTTGCCGAGAGTATCAGTAATTTCCTCACCGGAAATCAGCTCATACCCGAAGCTCATGGTCGGAGTCGTGCCAGTAACAGCCTGAAAGTACATATGGAACCCATGAGCCTGGGGGCCACCATCAAACGGTGCCAGGTCATACGGGCCGTAGTACCTCAGTTTCGTGGTCGCAAATGTATCCAGTGAGGCAGCCGTGTTAGCAGTATGCAGGTCGAAAACCCTGTTCGCGGTTGAACGGTTCACCGAGCCCGTGTCTGCCAACGCGCCCTCATTCGCCGCAAACGACACACCACACATCACAACCACCAGAAGAGCAATCAGCTTTTTCATAATTTACTCCTTAACCGATGTTGTTGATGATTCTGTGATGAGCCAGCGACTTCAGAGAGAGGCCGACTTCACAATAATACTGACCTTCAATTACGTCGTCACCAGGAGTGTGGATGTCCATCTCCATGTTGACATCGCGCCCCTTCATGTACCGATATTCCACCCGGTTGAGGTCAAGGATGATCGCCTTGCCAGCTTCGGATGACGCACGGTATTCAGAGAACGCGCCGCAATGCACTATCTCAAGCGTTCCATGCTGGGTGATGACCTCAGTCATACGGAGTCCGTACTTGGTCATTTCCGGCTTGGTCTGCTGTTTGAGATAAGAGAAACCACTCACTCTGCTGAGAAACTTCGCGTCAGCAAACAGAGTCTTGCGATTCGGGCCATACTGGAAAACCTCTTCAGCAAGCGTGGTCATGAAGAAATCTTCATCCAGATTGCCGTTGCAGTTTGTCGTGTAGGTCGAACCAAGCTCACCCTCGATACCACGTACAAGGTACACAGTATTGGAGCTTGCGTCTGTCGTGCTGTCAGCCGCATTCGGAGACCAGAACGAGAACTCAATGTCCTTGTTGATCTCAACAAAAGCCTGCTGCTGTTCCTCGTCAAGAGCCGCAACTTTGGTCTCAAGCTGAGACGCTGCAAGCGTGCGTGTGATACCGAAAGTGCGTTTGCTGATCTGGCAATACCGCGTGCGCGGGCTTGCGAGAATCGAGCGCATTGCGCTTTTCGATCCACCCTGCTTGTGTGCGTTGCCCATAATCTGCAGCACCGCATTGTCAGCAATCTCGTAAGCTGTCGAACCAAGATTACGAGCAACCGTGAGGTCTACACCGCCTGAGTCAACTGCCTGTACGAACATCATCTCCCCAGTGCTTTTGTCGCACAGGAGATCGCCGATGCGACATGCACTGTTGCTGTCAGTCGTCACAGTCTGGGTTGTCGTGTCTGTAACTGCTCCGTTTACCGTTACGGTACGGGTCAGCTTGTCTTTCTCGATAACCTTAAAATCCACCTGTTCGGTGACTTTCTTGGCTATTCTCCCGGCAACTTCCTCCGGGCTGTCATCACCAGACTTATACAGTTTGCCGCCAGTCAATGCAATCAGCGGAGTATCGGTAGGTTCACCGATATGCCACATGATGTCATCAACTTCAATGGCCTTCCTGCCTTCAGTATTGGCGTTTGACGTTGAAAAATACGTGGTAGCAAGTGTCATTATAACACTCCTTGAATAGTTAATAGTTAATCACGCAACGATACACCGTGTCCGGGGTGCCCGAATCCGCGCCCCATCATGCCAGCCTTAGGGTTTTTACTCCCTTCGCCACCCGTGGGCAGCTCGGCTTTCTTGGCATTCTTTATACCCTTTTCATACTCCTGCTGCCACTCAGCCTTCTTGTCCTCAAGGTGGTCAAGAACGTGTATCGCCCTCGCCGCCTTCGCAAGAAACTTCGCAATAGCATCGTTTGAAAGAGTAAACTCACGCGGCCATGCTACTGTCTT
>Ga0272441_10015329_pt1 | contig 10733 bp, 8 predicted proteins | sample SSMProp6N_FD_193582 | JGI IMG/M metagenome (GOLD analysis project Ga0272441, IMG submission 193582) | Marine sediment archaeal communities from Little Sippewissett salt marsh, Falmouth, MA, United States - SSM-Prop-6N | ecosystem: Environmental > Aquatic > Marine > Wetlands > Sediment ...
GCAGTAGATGTTTTGTGCCTTCCTGGTGACGGTTGCTGCATCGTAATCGCCGATGGCCTCAAAGTACACACTGATGACACCGCCGGCATTGATAATAAAATCGGGTGCATAGAGTATGTCCTTCGCGGCGAGCGCCGCACTGTGCCGGTCCTCATCACGCAGTTGATTGTTTGCGGCTCCGGCAATTATCTGGAACTTCATGCCCCCAATGGTGTCATCATTTACAATGGCGCCCAGGGCACAGGGGGCGAAGACCTCGGCATCGACCGTGAATATTTCATCCCTGCCGACTGCCCGGGCATTGCACCGGGAAAGGACACTATCCACCCTGTCTCCGTCAATATCGGTCACAATGAGCCGGGCACCCTCGTGATGGAGTATGTCACAGAGACGGGAACCCACATGACCAAGGCCCTGAACGGCGATGGTAATGTCCTTCAGGGAATCCTTGTGTAATTTGTGTTTCACACTTATCTTGATGCCTTCTGCCGTTCCCAGGGCCGTAACGGGAGAGGGATCACCGCTCCCCTTTGAAAGGCCGGTCACAAAATCGGTCTCCATCTTGATATATTCCATGTCCTGTACCGACGTGCCGACATCTTCGGCCGTAATGTATCTGCCGTTGAGACTTCTCACATACTGTCCGAAGGCACGAAAGAGCTCCTCACTCTTGTCTTTTTTGGGATCGCCGATGATGACCGCCTTACCGCCCCCGATATTCAGACCGGCAGCGGCGTTTTTATAGGTCATACACTGTGAGAGCCGCAGGGCATCTTCCACGGCATCCTCTTCACTGTCATAAGGCCACATGCGGCACCCCCCCAATGCAGGTCCCAGTGCAGTGCTGTGGATGGCGATAACGGCCGTGAGACCCGCTGCCCCGTCATGACAGAACACAACCGCTTCATGTCCCGATATACTCATCTTCTCAAAGTAACTCATCTGTCACTCCTTCGTGTGATACGCGTTGCCTGGTAAGTGAGGCATAATTAGAGGTGCCCATCGTGCACACCACCTGTACGAGAGCACGGCATGGATGACGCCGGTAAGCGGCGATATTACCGGAGAAAATGATTGAATGTCAAGATATTACATGGCATTATAGTCGAAATGAGTCTTTTTTTCACTGGAACATCGGCAGGTACCGTGATACCATGCGCTCTCCGAGACGGGATCAGACCGGGGAACAACGACGGAAGGCCCCTGCAATGGTCTGCATGGAGAGAAAGAGGAACGCATGGAAACGAGCATGATTGAGACACTGGAACCCATAGGGATCATACACTCGCCTTACACCGATATCGAGAATATGCCCATACAGCCGCGGGGCGCCGCCGGGATCGACGGGACGGTCGAGGTCTACGATCCCTTCGTCGAAGGACTCACCGACCTGGAGGGTTTCAGCCACATCTATCTCCTCTACCGGTTCCACCGTGTTCAGGGGACCTGCCTCATGGTAACGCCCTTCCTCGACACGGCGAAGCGGGGTGTCTTTGCCACCCGTGCCCCCCAGCGACCGAACCACATCGGTCTCTCCATCGTGCGTCTCCTTGACAGAGCGGGGGGCCTGCTGTCCATCAGGGGGGTCGATATCCTGGACGGGACGCCGCTGCTGGACATCAAGCCCTATATCGAAAAATTCGACTCAGTGAAAGAGAGCACGTCCGGCTGGATGAACGCCGACGGCTCAACGGTGGCGAATATGCGTTCCGACGGGCGATTTACCTAGTATCGGGCACGCATGCCCGCCGATCTCAGGCGTCACCGAAGAACAGTCATACCGCATCACTGCACGATCACAATACGGGAAGTATCCCTATATTTCCAAAGGAGGATGTATAACAGAGATGAAGACGGTAACGGGTTCAATCACCATTCTGGTAGACAACTATGTCTTCGGACGGACGGAGACACTGGCGGAGCATGGATTTGCCGCCTTTGTAGAGACGGGCAACGGTAACTTCCTTTTTGACACGGGACGGGGCATGACCATCACACACAATGCCGCCCTTCTGCAGAAGGACCTGACATCGATCAACAAGATCGTCATCAGCCATTCCCACCTTGATCATACGGGCGGCCTGCCCGAGGTCCTGCGCGTACTGCCCCACGAGCAGATCGATATCTATGCCCATCCCGACATCTTTGCCGATCGCTACCGGGAACGGGACGGGAGAAAGGTATACGGCGGCATTCCCTTCACACAGGGACATCTTGAACGGATGGGGGGCCGTTTCGTCTTTGCCACGGACTACCGCGAGATCGAGGAGGGTGTCAGCATGACGGGTGAAATACCCCGGATCACCGACTTTGAAGGGCGCGATCTGCAGGGGAGATGGCTGGTCCGCGAGGGCAGGGAAATCCCCGATATCATCCCTGACGATCTGTCGCTGGTATTCCTGACAGAGCAGGGGCTGGTCCTGCTGCTCGGGTGTGCCCACGCGGGAACGATCAACATCATGGAACATGTCATAGAACAGACGGGCATCGATGACTTTTATGCCGTTATCGGCGGGACGCACATCGGATTTTCGGGCGAGGAACAGCTCCATGCCTCTATCGAGGCGTTGAAGCGCTATACCATCCGGCATCTCATCCCCTCTCACTGCACAGGGATGGAATCAGCGGCATCCATGCGGCAGGAACTGGGATCGATGGTCCACTTTTCCCATGTGGGATACCGCCTCGATTTTTAGGCGACGACTTCCACCCACCGCTCACGCGCTTCCTCGGAGACGACGCGGAGGGTGTTGTCGTGTCGGCATGTCACGGGGTACACATCTCTGTACACTGCAGCACGTTGTCCCCTGCCTGTCGGTGAAAGACCAGGTGTAGAAGTACCGCCCGGTCGCAGCGATTTGGTGACGCCCCTCCGCTCTATCCTGCCATATATCCATTGTGGAACGGGACACACTAGTGGTAATGGTGGCGTCATGGCTGTATGAAGATACTATGGTAACAGCCGATGGAGACACGAAACAGACATGATACCAGTGATACCGGGCCCAGGCCCCTTCAGCGAGCTGTCGCTATGGGGAATAACATTCGTTTTCTGTTCCTATTTCTGCGGCTTCTGCATCAGGGGGAGTTTCGGATTCGGGGGGAACCTGCCCATTGTACTGCTGACGACATGGATCCTCGGTCCCCATCATGCCATCGTCCTCGTCGTGATTGCCGGGCTCGTCTCGCAGATACATCTCTTTCCGCAGAGTCTCCGAGCCGCAGATCGGCGGGCGGTACGTTCCATTATCATGGGTATGCTTGCGGGAACGGTGATCGGCACATGGCTCTTGAAGATTGTAGACACAGAAGGGCTGATCATCATCATGGGGATACTCATCATGGTGATTGTCGTGGTGGAACGCTACGACCTCGTACAACGACTGTCCCGCACCCTGGACCTTCGCTCACGGAGACTCACGACGGCCATTGCCTTCACCGCCGGTAGTATGGGGACGCTGAGTGGCGGCGGCGGCATGTATTTCATGGTTACCTACATCAGGCATGTCTGCCCGACACCAGCGGTCTTCAGGAGTACACTGATCATGCTGACGGCAGTATTTGCGGTGACTCGAGTCGGGACCTTCGCTGTCGCAGGCATGATTCCGGTGGGCCTCATAGTGGAATCCATCCTGCTCATACCCGCAATCTTTGTGGGAACACTGGCGGGGACTCGTATCTTCAAGACGACCCGTCCCGAACGGTTCTACGGCGCACTCCAGGTACTCCTCTTCCTGGCGGCGGCCGCCCTCGTGTGGAAGGGAATAATCCTCATATGGTGACGCCGGTCAGCGGCGTGCCCGGCGTGGATCACGAGGCCGGTTTTTGTCCTTCGAGCGGCAGCGGACTCCTGATGAGGAGGGCAACGATACCACTGATAGCAAGGAGCGCCATGACCAGGGCAAAGGCAATTACGTAACTGCCCGTCACATCAAAGATAAACCCGGCAATATAGGGTGCAATGGCACCCAGTATCTGCGACAGGGCTAAGGTGATACCGATAATCTCTCCCAATGATTGCATCCCGAAGAACTCGCCCAGGACACCGAGGTGCGATGCGATTCTGGCACCGTGACAGAACCCATAGAACAAGACAAAACAGAAGAGCACCAGCGCCTCCCGCATGAAGAAGAGCCACAGTACAGAGAGGGCCATCCCCGAGACGGCAACGGCCAGGATCTTCTTCCAGCCGATTTTATCGGCAATGTAGCCAGCAATCATCCGTCCGGGAACGGAAAAGGCCCCCAGCATGCCGAGGGCAAAGGCGGCGGTAGTGGGAGAAATACCACGATCGGTGGCATAGGGAACGATATGAACGGCAACAACGGCAAAGGCACAGACAACACTGCACTGTATGAACAGAATGCCCATGAAGGATGGACTTCTTAGGATATCGCCGGTGGTCAGGCCGCGTTCAACGAGCCGATATCCTCTGGCTGTGGTTCGTGTCGATGCGGTACCCCGATCTTGACGGGGAGCCGGCCGTATCACCAGCGACGCAAAGAAGATGCTTATGAAGAAGATACTCCCTACTATCAGATAGGTAGTCCGCCACCCATAGTAGATGATAAGATAATTGATCAGTGGGGTAAGGACAATGGCACCCACGCCGACGCCGGCCATGACGATACCGAGAGCCAGTCCGGCGTGCGCTTTTCCGTAGAACCATCGCTGTACCACCGATGTGGGCACCGATATAGTCGCTCCACCGCCCAGTCCGCCGATGAAGAGAAAGAATCGCAGCTCGTTGATTCCCTCGATTCGACTGCACAGGGCGAGACCGATACCAGCCAGTAACGCGCTGACAAAGAGAATGGGCCGGGGGTTGTGCCGGTCTGAAAGCCGGCCGGCGATGATAACGGATATGGCAAAGCCGAAGACAAATGCCGTATAGGCGGACGATACGAGGGCCCTGCTCCAGCCGAATTCGGTTTCGAGGGGTTTAAAAAAGACACCGAATGACCACATGGCCTCGCCGAGTGTGGAGGTGGCTACGAAACAGGCCAAGACCACGAACCAGCCATAGAAGATTCTGGGGGGTTTTACTGTATGCTGTACCATTGCGTCAGGGATATCCTTTTTGTGACCGTTCTGCTGGCGTCACCGGGCCATCATGGCTGTATCTGTGGATTGTCCAAAGGATCCATGGCAGAAGTAGGTCATGCGGAAACGCTCAAATATACAAAGAGTGGTGTTTATAGAGTAAGAGACAGAATGTCAAGAAAATATCCGTGGTCACCGCCGCCGTGACGTCATGCAGATACGCCACAGACACCGGTGCCCAGGGGTGCCCTGTGCCGCGAGGCCGATGATCTACATTGTAGTCTTGACAATTATGCAAAAAGGCGTAGTATCGACAATAACCGTCTCGTGCCTGAGCATGGCGCATTCCCCCCGGCCTTCGGTGGGACGTGAGGCACGCCGGATGGTGGAATACGCTGAGACGGGCCGACTGACACGCCGGGTCATGTCTGAAGATCTATGCCGACCTGAATTGTGGGTGTGGTCTGTGAATAACCTTCCGTATAACCATCGGTCTCCGGGCTCTATGGACGCAGAGGGGAGATGCGCTTGCAGTGTCTGACACTCCTGCACTGTTTATCGTCATGGTGATTACTCCATGGAAAAGAGAGGCAGCGCACGACAGCACGGCTGCCGTGGCCTCATCAGGGTGCCTGCTACCCCACGCACGGGCTTTATGGAAGGGAGATGAACTATTTTGAACGCAAACAAGACAAGGGATGGGATGTTCTATGGCTACATTATCGAGGCCTCGTCCTTCTTCATCATGTCGCTGGCATGGGGGGCAAACCGCTCATTCGGTGTATTTATTGGACCGCTGCTGCATGAATTCGGCTGGTCGCGGACCAGTATCTCGGGCGCCTTCACGCTGTCGATGATCGTCCTGGGAATAGCCAGCCTGGTGGCGGGGAAACTTATAGACAGTATCGGCCCCAAAAAGGTCCTCATAGCATGCGCCCTCTTTCTGGGAAGCGGCTATCTCCTGATGTCGCGGATCACCCATATATGGGAGTTCTACCTCTACTGTGGGATCCTGACGGGGATCGGCATGAGCGGCATGTTTTCGCCCCTCCTCTCGCTCGTCGCCCGATGGTTCGTCAAGCGACGGTCTTTGATGACAGGGATACTGGCAGCGGGACCGGCCCTGGGCATCACAGTCATACCCTTTCTGCTGAGCCTGCTCATTACAACCCTGGGATGGAGGCTCTCCTATATCGTCCTCGGAGTGACGATCCTGATCGTCATCATCCCGACGGCCCTGCTGCTGAGACGTGATCCCGAGGAGATGAATCTGCGACCTTACGGCGATGAGCACCGTGCCGGATCACCGAGTCTGCAGCTCGATGGATTCACTCTGGGCACGGCCGTCCGGACGCCCCAATTCTGGATGCTGGAATTTATCGCCTTCTGTGCTCTCTTCGCCATCAATGTCTATGTCGTCCACATCGTGATTCACGCCATCGACCTTGGATTCTCCTCCACGGCGGCTGCGATGCTGCTATCGCTTGCGGCGGGAATCAGTATCGCCGGCAGGATCATCGTGGGTGCAGTTGCCGACAGGATTGGAAACAGGCTGTCACTTATTCTTTGTCTTACGATGGGAGGAGTGTCTTACATTCTTATTCTGTGGGCAACAGGCATGGGGGTGCTCTGCATGGCCGCCATCTTATTCGGCATGGCCGGATGGGCAACAATGCCAGTCATCGCTCCCCTAAGCGCATCGCTCTTCGGGTTACGCGCACACGGCACGATCCTGGCTTACGTCATGATCGGATCCACCATCGGGGGAGCCGTGGGACCCGTTCTGATCGGATACGTATATGATATAACGGGAAGTTACCGCTACGGTTTTCTGATTACAGTGGCCGTCATCGCGGCCGCCATGGTCACCGCCCTCCTTCTAAAACCCATGGAAGGGACGGACAAACTGTGATATATTGGGTATGTTACCACAGAGGAGGTACTCCCGCAGGACGATCACATGGTGGCGCTAGGAATGTGGTGACCATGACAGAGATTATCCCTGAGTGTGGAGGAATATACAGGTAATTGGATTACATTATAGTATTCAAGTGCGGCCTGCTGGTCATTCTCGTCATATGTTCTGCCTTCTTCTCGGGTTCAGAGGCAGCCTTCTTTTCGATCTCCGCCCTGCATCTGCATAAAATGCGAGAAGAGAGAATGCCCTTCGTCCGTTCCGTCGAGACCCTGCTGAAAGCGCCTCGTAAATTGCTGATTACGATACTGGTGGGAAACGAATCAGTCAATATCAGTATTGCCGCTATTACGACCTCACTGCTGATCTATCTCATGGGCACCGAGGGTACATGGCTCTCCATCGCCCTCACCACCATCGGGCTTATCATTTTCGGCGAAGCCATCCCCAAGACCGTGGCCGTCACGCATCCCATGACCTTTTCAAGTGCCGTGTCGATTCCCCTGACACTCTTTTCGTACATCGCCTACCCCTTTGTCTATCTTCTCGTGAAGACCTCTGATTTCTTCTTCTCCATCCTGGAGAAGGAGGACAGCGATCAGACCACACCGCTCATGGAAGACGATTTTAAGACACTGGTCGAGGCCGGGCACCAGGAGGGTGCCATCGAGGATACGCAGAAGGACCTGATCAACAGTGTCTTCGAACTGGCGGACACACAGGTCTCCGAAATCATGACCCCCAGAGTCGACATGTTTTGTCTCCCCATTTCCATGGACGTGGGGGAGATGGAACGGGAGATCATCGCAAATCGACACTCACACATCCCCATCTACGGGTCCGACAGGGATGATCTCATCGGTATTCTGTATGCCAAGGATCTCCTGACGGAAATGTCCAGCGGCAAGCGGAAAATTCATATCAGGAGGCTCTTGAAGAAGGCCTACTTTGTTCCCGCCGAGCGCAAGGCACACAGCATGCTCCGTGATTTTCAGTCACGCCGCATACAGATGGCAGTCGTCGTCGACGAGTATGGCGGCATAGAGGGCATTGTGACATTAACGGACATACTGGAATGCCTCTTCGGCGATATATATGCCGAATACGGCTCACAGGAAGAGCAGGTAAAATGGATCGACGGGAATACCGCGCTCGTGGCCGGCATGATGAGCATAGAGACCTTCAATGACACCTTTCACCGGTCCATACCGATGGAAGATTTTGATACTATCGGCGGCTTTGTGCTCCATCTTTTCGGCGAACTTCCCCTCACGGGAGACGGTATCGACTATGATAATCTCCACTTTACCGTCGAAAAGATCACCAAGGCCAGAATCATCAGGCTGCAGGTAACCAGACATGAGGAACGGGACGATGATTGACCTGCTTGCCGTCATACCGGTCCTTATTATTCTCCTGATCGAGGGTCTTTTTTCAGGAGGAGAAATCGCTCTGATCGCGTCGGACACAAACAAGATCAGGCGTCGGGCTGAAAAGGGCTCGTACGCAGATCGCATTGCACTGAAATTATTGGAAAAACCGGACTGGTTCCTGTCAACGACTCTGACGGGCACCAACCTCTGTGCCATCACCAACACGGCGCTGGTTACCACCTTCTTTATTTCTCTCTTCGGCCCCGAACGGGGAGAACTGGCCGCCATCGCGATCATGGTCCCCCTGATTCTCATATTTGGTGAGATGGTACCGAAAAGCATATTTCAGCATTATGCCGATGAGATCGCCCCCCGCATTGCCGGGTTCATACTCGTGGCGTCGTGGATATTGTATCCCGTTGTCTTTGTCTTATCGAAGATATCCCGGGGAATGATACATATGCTCTCCGATCAGAACAGTTCCCTTTATCCGCCCTATATTACCAAGTCGGGCCTTGAGTCCATTCTGCACGACGGGGGCACCACCAGTGATATACTGAAGTCGGAGAAGGACATGATCCAGAGGATCTTTGATTTCACCGAATACCGTGCCGATCGAATCATGGTTCCCCTGTCCAATGTCTATGCCCTGCCCGTGGACACTACACTGCAGGAGGCCGCTGCCTCGATCGCAGAGGTGGGTCATTCACGGATCCCTGTATACGAGGACCATATCTTCAATATTATCGGTATACTTCATACCTTTGACCTCCTGGAGGCGTTGCGCGCCAGTCACGAAGCCCCGGAACAGGGGGCGAGCGACCGGACCATCGAAGGCTATGTCAAGAAAAATGTTCTCTACGTCCCGGAGACCATTCCCGCCGGCGAACTATTGATAGAATTGCAGAAGCGGGGGGAGCAGATGGCTGTAATCATTGATGAATATGGTGGTGCCACGGGGATCGGCACGACAGAGGACATACTGGAGGAAATAGTGGGTGAAATCGACGACGAATACCATTCACCCGGTGAACGATTCTTCAGGAAGGTAGGGCCGGGCAAGTACATCTTCCAGGGACAGACGAGAATCGATGACATACAGGGTGTGATCCCCTGTAATATCCCCCGCGGTGAGTATGAAACGATCGGCGGCTTCCTGCTGCATCACTTCGGCAGGGTCCCCCGGAGTAATGAAAGCCTGCGCCATGGCAAGCTCGTCTTTGTCATTGAAGAGTCGGACAGGAAGTCGATCAAGGAGGTCCTCATTTCACTGAATCCGGAATGGGAAGTACCGGGGAGCAGGGAAACGGCCAAAGAGATCGAACGCTGACCCGTTCCGGTGACGGGACAGATCAACATGGTATGAAAGCAGATGAATGAGATGAACACGGGAGACCGGTGGGTAACCATCATCCTGGCTGCGGGCAAGGGCACGCGCATGAAATCGCCCATGGCGAAGGTACTCCATCACCTCGGTGACAGGATATTGTTGTCCTATCCCATTGCGCTGGCGCGGCATATGGGGTCGGACCGCATCATCGTCGTGGTGGGACACCAGGCAGACCGGATCAGACAGGCCGTCGATGACGGTACTATAGGCTTCGTAGACCAGACGCAACAGCTGGGAACGGGACATGCCATCAGTCAGACAACTGATACGCTCGCCGGTTTCGACGGCAACATCCTCATACTCTGCGGCGATGTGCCGCTGTTGCGTCCGGAAACGATCAGGGACATGACCCATCTTCACATCAGCGAGAAGGCGGTGATAACGGTACTGACGGCCCTGCTCGATGATCCCGCTGGATACGGCAGGATTGTCAAGGACGACAGCAATAACGTCGTGAAGATTGTAGAAGAGCGCGACGCCACCGATGAAGAAAAGGGGATATGTGAGATCAACACGGGGATCTATTGTGTCCGTGCCGGATTTCTCTTCGAGGCGGTCCAGCTCATCGATAACGACAACGCCCAGGGTGAGTATTATCTCACCGATATCTTCGGGATTGCCCGTACACGGCATGCGGTTGTCCGCTCACTGGTCGTCGAGGACCCCGATGAAACAATGGGTATCAATACCGTCACCGATCTGGAGAAGGCAAACCGGATCATGGCACAACGGGAGCACGGATCCGTCTGACGGGTCGTACCATTCCTGTACCGCAACAGTACTGACATCGTGATGATACTGTAGAGCCGCGATAGTGGCCGATGACTGAATGTACCGCTGCATACCATCGAATTGTGAAGTGAGAAGAGACATGTCCACCGTAATGATCAGAGAATCCACCTATGATGACGAGGCACTCAGATCACATCTCCATGCCATGCTCGACGCCCTGGGTGGAAAGACCATACGCCGGGGCAGCAGGGTCGTCATAAAACCCAATCTTCTCATGCCC
>Ga0272441_10015330_pt1 | contig 10733 bp, 9 predicted proteins | sample SSMProp6N_FD_193582 | JGI IMG/M metagenome (GOLD analysis project Ga0272441, IMG submission 193582) | Marine sediment archaeal communities from Little Sippewissett salt marsh, Falmouth, MA, United States - SSM-Prop-6N | ecosystem: Environmental > Aquatic > Marine > Wetlands > Sediment ...
TAGTGTAATTCAATCTGTAAAAGGCAGTGCGAGAGGGTTCAAATCAACCAAGAATTTGATCATAACTATATATCTTAGACTGGGAAAACTTAAGTTCAATTTACCCACATAAAACAGCGAAGAGCCCAAAAAATCATAGTTTGGAAACTCACCGATCGTGTCGTACGACACACTCGGTGGATGGAATTTTTAGTGCCTTTTTATAATAAATAGTTTTGAAACCAGCTCATCTACCTCATCTCCACTTCCACCCGGCTGGACCCGTCATCTTCCTCCACCACTTGGATCGTGTTGTCGAACTGGCCCTGAACTTCGCTGATGTGACTTATGGCAAAGATTTGGGGGAACCTATCGTCCAGGCTTCTTAACATGCTGATCATGCTCTCCCTGTGCTCGATGTCTTGACTTCCGAAGACCTCGTCCAGTATCAGGAATGAGTAACCTGGCCCGTTCTGGCCAAACCTCATGAGATACTCGCTTATCGCAACCCTGACAGATACCGCGATCATGTCGATCTCGCCGCCCGAAAACCTGGAGATCGGATAAAACTCGCCCTCGTCTTCGACCAGGATGTTAAACGCCTCATCGATGCTGACCCGGCCGTACTTTCCGGCAACTTCCCTCAAGATCCGGCCGGCGTTGAGCGCGATCTCGGTTCTGACCCGCTCCAATATGTGGTCCATGAACCTGTTGGTCAAGCTCCTCGTGGTCTCTATAACTTCAATCTCTCGCCGAGCCTCTTCAAGCCTCCTTGAAAGCTCCTCTTTTCGCTCGGCTTCGGCACAGAGCCGCTCAAAGTCTCGCTCCAAGACACCCACCTGGACTTGGAGCTGGCCGACTCGCACTCTTGCCTCTTCTCGTCTTGCCTTCGCCGTTTCCAGGGCCTCTTTTGCTTCCTTGTAGGCGTCGCTCTTGTAATCAAGATCGTCGAGCCGCTTGTGGGCACTTTCAAGCTCTAGTTTTAGATTTTCGGCAGCGGTTTTGGCCTCGTTTAGATTATGCGTCACCTCTGGCTCGGCCGCAAGAGCAATCTTGATCTCGTTTGCAGCATTTTCTGACTTCCTGAGCCCTTTTCTTTCCGCCAAAAAGGCTTCGTGGGCCGACGGATCGAAACAGAGCAGATCCAGCTCATCCTTCAGAGATTTTGCCTCGCCTTGAATCTGGGCCAAGTTATCTTTTCGGGCCAACATCTCGGCCTCGACCTGAGGGATCTCCTCAACCCTTCGAATCAAAGCCGAAAACCTCTCGTGGAGCGGGACCAAATCTTGGAACCTGGCTCTTTTTTGGAGGTGGATTGGCTCGTCGTAGCCGGTCTGATCGATCTTGAGTGCAAGGCGCCCGATCTTTTCAGAAATAGACCTTTTTGCCTCTTTTGCCGTCTCCAATTCTGCGTTTTTGTGAGGGACCTCTTCTAGCCTTATCTGAAGCTCGGCGCGTTCTTTCACCAAAGGCTTTAGCTCTTCTATCTCTGAGACGAGAAGGCTGTGACTTTCGGGATCGTACTCGATGGCGCCGAGGGATTCAGCCTCTCTATCGATCTCTTGGATGTCATCTTCGAACTCCGAAGATCTCTCTTCCTCGCTCCTGATCTTTGCAAGGATCTCGCCTCGCCGGCTCTTCTTCGTGATGAGATCCTCAAAAGATCCTTTAAGACCGCCTCTTGCAACGGCGACCCGATTCAGTCGATCTTCGGCATCTTCGATATCTGCTCTGAACGATGCCATCTCCTCTTCTGCGACCGACGCTTCAGATTGATATTTCTGGACGAGGAGATGATACTGATCGCCAAGAGGCCGCTCGCAAGTGGGGCAGTTGCTCTCTTCGCCGAGCCCTTCGACGTTTGCAAAATGCCTTTCGGCATCATCTCTTTTCGACTTCAAGAGGCCCTGTTTCAGCCTCATCTGGGCGATCGAGCGGTTCTGCTCCGACTCGATGAGGTCAAGCTCTTCATCTTTCTGCTTGAGTTTTGCCTCTTCCTCTTCCAGGTTTCCAAGGCTCGCGATCTGATCTTTTAAGAGCGCTTTAGATTCGGCGAGTTTGTCCATCCGTTCAAGAAGTGCACCTTTCTTTTCAGAAAGATCGTCTGACCGCCTCTTTTTCTCTCGGTCCTGATCGAGCCTTGCAACCTCGATCTCGATCGTCTCGCACTTTGCGCAGAGTGGCTCGATCTCTTCCATCCTGGTCCTGGACACTTCAAGCGCCTTCAAAGCGTCCTCGATCTTTGCCGCGTTCTCTTCGAGGCTTTCGAGTCGAACCTGCTCGTTTTCCTTCTGAGCCGAGAGACGTCTTTGAGCCTCCCGCCTTTCTTCAAGTTCGTCTAGCGCGAGCGCGAGCTTCTGGTGCTCTTCTTCCTCAGGCCTGATGGAATCGAGCTCTGACCTTTCGGCCTCTAGCCGATCCAGCCTCGATTCAAGGTCGCTTAAAGACTGGAGCGCCACTTCGATTCCGGACTCGATCTTGATCCTAGCCTCAGAGAGCGCCAGATGCTCTTTTCGTTTCGGCTCCATCTCTTCGAGCGCCGCTCTTACTTCCTTTAGCCTTGCAAGCTTTGGCTCCAGCTCATAGAGCTTCCACTTTCCTTCCTCGATCTCTTCGAGCTTGGCGTCCCCTCGAGATATCGCCTCTTGGGCCTTCTCCATAGAAGATTCGATCCGGATGATCTCTTCAGATATACTCTCATGATGCCGTTTCCTTTCGGCCACGACCTCAAGGCCGCGCTCGCACTCTTCCTCTCGGCGCAAAGACTCGGCCGCCTCGACTTCGGCTGAGGATAGTTCCTTCTTTGCAAGGGCGATATTCTCCTTTGTTCCATCCAGGCTCTCGGATACGTCGCCGATCTCCAAAAGGGCACCTTCAAGCCTTCCAACCTCGCCATCTAACCTTCTTGAATCTTGCCGAATCTCATCGAGCATGCGCACCCTGATCTCATCGAGCCCAAGAAGCGTTAGAAGATACTCTTTCTTCTTCGTGCCGCCTTCTTTTAGGAGGTTGTCCAGGTCTTTTTGTCTTGCATAAAAGGTCTTCATGAAGTCCTGAAAACTTATGTTCAGGAGATTTTCAAGAAGGTTTTCCACTTCCCTCGTGCCGGTTGCGACCATCTCGCCGTCGATATCGAGCCTGGCTTCAGGGGTCAGGCTCTTTCCGCGCATCGCCCTTACGATGGTCATCTTCTTGTTGTCCAGGTTGAGGTCCAGCTTCACCACCAGTTTATCTTGCTCCCCAGCTCTCGAATTCTTGATCAAATCGCGCCTGACGATCGATGCTTTGTTACCGTATAGCGCCCAGGCGATGGCCTCTACGATCGAACTTTTGCCAGAGCCGTTTCTTCCCACGATCCCGGTGAGGCCGTCTTGAAACTCGATCTCAACTTCTCGATATTTCTTGAAGTTTCGCATGTAAAGATTATTTAGGTGCATCGAACCTCTCCGTGACCCGCGCCTCTGCGGCCTTTCTGACTAGTTTGGTCCCGTAAGATATCACGTCGTCTCTTATCGCCATCGGAACCTCGCCTTGACCGGCCTCAGTCTCCAAAAAGGTTTTGAACTCTTCAGGAAGGAGACCTGCCTCCATGGGCTCGCCATCCCACTCAGAGGTCTCGTCCCTGAATTCGGGGAGAACTTCCAGGTGTAGCGCGCACCCTTTGAGCTTGCCGATTTCAGTCCTGTTGACGTTCCTGTAAGCATCTCTCGATACGTTTTTCAACTTGATCCTGACGATTTTGTCATCGATCCCGACCTTCTCGCAGAGCCTGAGCAAATCTTCCAACATCTCTTCAGAACTGAGACCGTCACAATCTATCGGGGATAAGTCGAGCATGTACTCTTCGTTTACAGAAATCTTCTTTGGCTCGATCGGGTCAGAATCGAGGTCTACGAGAAGCATTCCCTTCTCGTCTTTGGCCTCGTTGAACCTGAAGTACTCGATCGATCCGCTGTACCAGGCGTTATGAGACACTTGAGCTTGGCCGTGATAATGGCCCAGAGCAATGTAGGAAAAGTCGGATTTGAGAAAGCTGTCTTTGAGCTCGTGTTCGCCCACCGTTCTGAGCCTTTTATCCCAGAGCGCTTCGATCATGCCGTGCATCACCAAAACGTCTTTGCCTGTGTACTCTATTTTTCTGAATTCGTCCAGATAGTTTTCGGGACCAAGACAGAAAGGGATGCAATGGAAATTGTAATCTTGGACCTTGAAGCGCTCGTATCGGTATTGATGCGCTATGTAGACGTCTTTCATTCCCTCGTAAAGCGTGAAAGGGCTAAGAGCCGCATAACTTTTTGGAGAATCGTGATTTCCGCTGATGATCACGATGGGAATTCCTTCTTTTGAGAGGCGTTCTATTTGTTGCTTGAAGACGTAAAGCGGCCTGATCCTTGGTCTTACGTGATGGAATACGTCGCCTGCATGGACCACGAGGTCGGGCTGAAGCTCGATAATCTTGTCTACAGCCTTTTTGAACCCCTGATAGACCGTCTCTTCCCTGAGATTTCTGCCCCATCTATCGACTCTGCCGTAGGCAGAAAAGCCCAGGTGCGAGTCTGCCATGTGAATTATCTTCATGATATTCCCGTTCTTGCCGGTTTAATCTGGTGGCGGGTTGAAGTTTCGGCCTCTGTTGGACGTTTCTTTGGCCCGACCATCTATGCTATCTCTGTTCAGCCGTTCCAGGTAATTTTCGTATAGATGAATTCTTGCAGGCACCGGGAACGGTATGTTGAGCGTGCTTATGATGGCTTCGCCCTTTTCGAGCGTCTGGATCTCCACATCCAAGGCAGATAGGTCCTGCTTTGCCGACTCTTCGAGGCGAGTTCGGTCGTTCCTGTCAGCGAGGCCAAGGATGACGAGAGTGTTGAATTGGGAGAGGAGCTGTTTATCGATTAATTTTGGCTGCTGAGTTATGGCGCAAAGACCCACCCCAAACTTTCTGCCTTCACGAGCTATCGACTCGAACCTCGCTAGGCTTCCTTCGCCACCACCAAGGACCCTTTGCGCCTCTTCTATCGTTATGAGACAAGCATTTGCTCTCGTCCCTTCAGAAGACTCTCGCTTGTACCGCTCCAAGATGTGCCGGGATATCAAGGATAATAGGAAAAGTTCGCTCCTTTCGCCAAGCTGAGGAATGTCTATGAGGACCACCTTTCCTTCGAGGAGATTGGATATTATCCCTGGAACGCTGGACCTTGTGGGTCCTATGTACTTGTTTTTGTCCAGGATGTTCTTTATGGTCCGCTTGATCCTGCCGACGGTCTTTTCGTGGAAATCTTCGGCGATCATCATGGCGGTGCCTTCAGGAGTCAAGATGTCGTCGAGCCAAGTATCTTCATAGAATACTCTGGAGACCGCCTCTAACGCCTCTCTTTGGGCAGGGGTCCAGTCGTAGAGGACCTCTATATCAGAAGGTCTGATCTCAGTTACTGCAATTTTCAGCTCAGAGACCTCTGGATCTTGAAGATGGCGCGGATCTGTAGAGTAGCAGACGATCCCGCTTCTGTATCGATCGAGGTGAAGGAGCCCTTTGACCTCTTTTTTGCCCAATATGTACTCGCCATGGGGATCGACGATGAGAAGGCCGAACTTCGATTCACCCAAAGCCGCGTGTTTCATGCAGGAAGCTGCAAAGACCTTCATGAAATTGGACTTTCCCATTCCGGTAGTTGCAAATACCCCCATGTGGTGATCCATGGCCTGGCTGTGGAGGGCGACCGGGATATCTTCAACCAACCGGCTCCCGTTCCTGAGAAGGCCAACTTCGATGTCGCCCATCACCTCTTTTAAGAACTGGAACTCGGCGCCTTTTGCCCTCTTCACCGGAGAAAACTTGGTTGGGATCATCCTCGACTTTCGAAACCGCCCTTCAAGGATGCATCCCAGAGGCTCTGCCACCACCCTGTTGAATATTTGGTCCTGGTCGTAGAACTGAGTGCCTCTGAGGCTCGTATCCCAGTTTCCTTCGTAATTTGAGTCGTGCTGGATGTCGGTGATTCTCGCAAGGAAGGTGATCTCACCACCATCGTCGATGGCGAACATCTCTCCCACCTCGACCCGATCTTTGTAAGGGACCGTGAAATGGTATTCGCTTACGTTCTTGGAGATTATCCTGTAAGTGGTGGCATCTTTTGAGTCGACAGTCCACTTGTCGAAAAAGGTTTTGCCCATGGGCTCGTCTAAAGACATTACAACATCCTCCCGGATCGCATCTCAAGAACTTCGTGGTAGTCCAAAGATCCACGAACTTCTTGTTCGTTCACGCCTCTAACCCCAAGCTCGTTTAAGAGGGATAGCCAGATCTGTCTTCTCTCTTGATCTGTGATCCTGATATCCCGATGTGCCCTGAAGAGGGCATGAGGATATCCGAGGCATTCTGCAGAGTCGGAGTAACAGGCCGCGCGCCCCAGGGCTATCTCCACATGATCTACCACATGCCAGGGCGCATCCACCCTGAAGGCTCGGCTTGCAAGCGGATGAAACTTGGCCACATAGATCCGACCCTTCCAGAAGAGGCCGTCTTTGGATTTGGCACCCTGGGTGGCATCCTCTGGACCATCTTGAAAGGCTGCTTGGGCTGCATATTCTATGGTATCTTGGGAGACATCCTGAGAAGACGCATTAGGGGCGACTTGGGCGCCATCTGACCCTGTATCTGGTATCGGTTTTATCGTCTTTCCCCTCAGGTCGAGATGCCAGGGCTCGTTGGGCACCGAATTGCTGCCTATGTAGTTTGTATCCTGGACAAAAGACCTCGTAAACCCGTTGTTCCAAGAAAAGGTGCTGGACTTGCTTATCCCAAGGATGTCTGCGCCTTTCTCTTCAGCCCGTCTGAATATCCGATCGAGCACTTTTCCATAGGGTTTCTCTTTCCAGTAGGCAAACCCGCCGTCGTAGAGGACAAGATCGCCTTCGGATGCGTTTTCCAAGGCTTCAAAGAGTGCCACGTATTCTTGAAGCTCCCTGAAATATGAAGAGAGGCGGTCCAGCTCGGTATCTTCGAGGGCGAATTGCCCATCGAGGCCGAAGACATCTTTTATCACCTCTTCGAACTGGGGCGCGTACATCTCCTGGTCTGCCACGAAGACTTCGTTTGCGATCTCGGTCTTTTGCCATTTGCGGCCTTTGTAGGCGACGTAACCTGCCCTGATGTAGTTTACCTTGGCTGCGGCAAGGTCGAATATCACCACGTTGCTCCCATCGATGGCGAAGACGGTGCCTTCGAACTCTTCAGGAATTATGGGCACAAAGTCAGATTCCCTGACGCCCGTTTTCTCGTAGTATTGGGTGGCGCTATCAAGAGAGATGTAGCCCTTGATCAGGTCTGCGATCTCTCCTAACCGATCTCTCTTTGCCATTCAAGCTTAAGTTATGATGACGGAGTATATACCGATTTTTGCGAGAGCCAAATTCACCACCGCCAAAGTTTGAGCCCCTTTGGAAAATCCAGATGCGATTAATATAATTTTACTATGGCTCCATGGGCCAAGAGCTTATAGTCGAGAACCTTTTAGGTGAGACAAATTTGTTCTCAATCCTTTGGAGTGATATCATGAATCCGAGTCTGGCCGCATATAGAGGGATGAAACAGGCAGGGATAGACTTCGTTGTGAGCGTTCCTTGCGTCAACCTCCAGGGCCTATTCGACTTGATCGAAAAGGACCCTGATATCGTACACGTTCCTGTCACCCGAGAAGAGGAGGGCGTTGGGATCTGTGCCGGAGCTTACATGGGTGGAAAGAGGCCCGCCCTGATGATGCAAAACTCAGGGCTTGGAAATTCAATCAACGCCCTTGCATCGCTGGACTTTCTCTACGGAATTCCCTTGCTCATGATAATCAGCCACCGGGGCGGAAAGGGCGAGCCGATCGTGGGCCAGGTTCCGATGGGAAAACTAACTTCGGGCCTGCTCGACGCGATGGAGATCCCAAGATTCGCGCCCTGCCTCGACGAGGCCGAAAAGACCGTGGCCCAAGCCTGGCAGGTGGCGCAGGAGAAGGGCCGGCCAACAGCGGTGTTGCTGGATATCGAGTACTGGAAGTCGACACAATCGAACGAAAACTGAATTATATAAAATAGTTTTTTTATATACTTAGAACTATGTTCGCGTCGTCCACCGTGACCAGGCGTTTTACCTTTCCCTCTTCGCCTTCCAAGTAAGTTACAGTTCCTTCGATCTCCATCAAGGATATGTCAGGGAGATTCATTTTGGGGATCTTGAAATAGAGATCGAAATCAGGGGCCGCGGTGTAGTGATATATGTTGTCCGAAAGCATACGGCTCTCATTTATCACGGCCATCATCTTCACTTCAGATCCTTCTTCTGACTTTGCGACGTCTTCGTATGTGCTGTAGCTCTTGTCCACCAAAAACTCATCGACCTTGAAGATGTGGCCGATCTCCTTCCACAGGACGCTTCTCTTTTCCATCGATCCTTTGATGCGAACCACAGATCCAGCTTTTGGCCAAGCATCTTCATCGCCACCATAAGCCTGGACTGAAGGGAGGCACCCATAATCGTAGACTTGATCACTTTCCGAGATTGACGTGATTATCATGGAGTCGAACCCGAAGCAGTAGTTCCAGACATAGACAGGATCCAGATATTTGGCCTTCTCTCCGAGAATCTCACCCAACAGATTGCTCATTATCCATACGCCCTCAGAGGCGTCGTGGGTTGACACATAGACGAAACCTTCAGTAGCCACCGTCTCGTCTACGATGCTCTCTGGATCCGTCATCATTATCCCAGCCAACTCACCTATAGTCAAGGGCTCTGCATCTTCTGCCCATCGATCATCCACTCCAGATGTGTCTTCGGACCCAGTCGCGCCCGAAGGCGCAGCCGAGGTGTCGTCTTCCACCTCGGGCGCAGCGTTCGGCGCGACCGTCGTCTTTGCCGCCTTTGGGAGAATCGCACCCGATGCTGGGGCGACTTTTATTAGCCAGAGGTCGCAGCCCCCTGCATCGTGAGAGTCGGTATAGCCTGTGAGGATGTAGCCGCCATCCGAGGTCTCTTTCACATCGTAGGCTTGGTTAGTGTCGGAGCCGCCGAATGTCTTGTTCCACTCTTCGTTTCCGGCGGAATCGGTCTTGATCAGCCAGGCGTCATTGTTGCCAGCGCCGAAAGATCCTGTGTAACCTGCGACGATGTAGCCGCCGTCCGACGTCTGCTGGACCGATTGACCGAAGTCAGAATTCGAGCCGCCGAAGAACTGTCCCCATTCCTCGGTTCCGTTTGGGCTTGTCTTGATCAGCAAGACATCAGAATTGTCTTTGGTCCTTTCTGTCCCGCCTGCGATGACGTATCCGCCGTCTGAAGTCTGCTGGACCGAAAAACCTCGATCGTCCTTCGAGCCTCCGAAGGTCTTCTCCCACTCTTCGGAGGGCTGAGCAACGATGGCGCCAAGGGTGCAGAGCGTCAGGCTCAGCGCCAAAATTATGAAAAATCTTCGTCCCGTGAAATCATCCTCCTACCGACTTTTGGTTTCACGGTGGGGCATAAATAATTATTCTGTTTCGGCGACTTTCGCCCCGCACCTAACGGCTTTATATCTGAAGCGCGGATATTTCTCCAGATGATGAGGTTGACCGCGCACGTCTCCGGCAGGATCCAGATGACTGGTTACAGGGCGAGAGTGGTTGCTCTTGCTAAGGGGTTTGGCCTCGCTGGCTTCGTTCGAAACCGTCCTGACGGACGAGTCGAGGTGGTCGCCGAAGGCGAAAAAGACGATCTGGTGAGGTTCGCGAGCGCATTGAATATGAAGAACACGCTCATCCAAGTGGAAGACGTAGAGACTACGTATTCAGACGCCTCCGGAGATTATGCTGGATTTCACAAAATAGTAGGCTCAGAAGAGACAGGTGACCGTCTGGACGAGGGGGTTGAGATCCTCAAAGAGATCGCCGTCACCTTAAAAGAAGGGTTTGGCGATCTCGGCAACAAGATGGACACGATGCTCGAAAAGCAGGATTCCACCATCGGCGAAATACAGGGGCTTAGGTACGATATGAAAAGTCACATGGACCAGAGGTTCGAGCGGATCGAGATCGATCTTGCCGAACTCAAAGCCGCCATGAAACATCGGGGCCTAATCTGAAAGACCTGTTCGCCAGATTCGGCCTGCTACTGAGCGGCGCCACCTTGGGGCTTGACATGGACGTGCTCAATATCCTAAAAGCACACGAGAAAGAAATTAAAAAGAAGTTCGGTGTCCGGAATATAGGAATTTTTGGCTCCTATGCCCGAGGCGAAGAGAAAGAGACAAGCGACGTCGACGTCTTGGTGGAGTTCGAAGAGCCCACCTTCAGAAACTTCATGGGCCTGGTCTTCTTCCTCGAAGACCTCTTCGGAAGAGAAGTGGACCTCGTGACCACAAAGGGAATGAGCCCCCACATTCGGCCTCACGTTGAAAAGGAGGTGATCTGGTCTGGATAAAGATAACGCTTTTTTAAGACACGTCCTCGACGAGATCGATTTCCTGCTCTCGGAATGCGAAGGCGTAGATGCAGAGGATCTGATGAGGGACCCGGTTCTCAGCAGGGCTTGTGTAAGGAGCCTGGAAATCATAAGCGAAGCTGTCAAGAACGTATCCCAAGAGCTAAGGGCCCACAGAGAAATAACCGGTTCTTCGCTATTTCGTGTGGGTAGAGGGTAAGCTTTAATGATAGTCTCCGTCTAAATAAAACCCGTGTCAATCTCACAGGAAGACCTTTTCAAGCAGGCTTTGAATCTGGATTCCCCTTGGTAT
>Ga0272441_10015331_pt1 | contig 10733 bp, 8 predicted proteins | sample SSMProp6N_FD_193582 | JGI IMG/M metagenome (GOLD analysis project Ga0272441, IMG submission 193582) | Marine sediment archaeal communities from Little Sippewissett salt marsh, Falmouth, MA, United States - SSM-Prop-6N | ecosystem: Environmental > Aquatic > Marine > Wetlands > Sediment ...
CCGGATATCCTGGCAAATACAGAAATTGTCTTCGCGAATGCCTTCCTGTCCCATCACACGAAGGGCATCTCCATGCCGGCAGTCAGGGCTTGCGTGAAGGTAATTGAACAGAATGCGCGGATTTCTCCTGACGGTTTCACCAACCTCCGTTTCTGCGCCATGAGCCGGGTTGAGCCCTTCACGCCCTTTTTCCCGGCGGCGTACAGCTACGGCCGTGAGCCTGCATTCGCCTTTGCAGTTGAATGCGCGGACGCGGCAGTGGCTGCTTTTACCGGTGCGGAGACTCTCACCAAAGGCAGAAAAGTCCTGCTGAACACCCTGGAGAATGCCTCCGCGGATTTAGCGGCTGTCGCCGGAAAGGCTGCCAAACAATTTGATGTTCCATTCAAAGGATTCGATTTTTCTCCCGCGCCTTTCCCGGAAGACTGGTGCTCCCTGGGTTATGCCATGGAAAATTTTGGTATCCGGCTCGGTAATTTCGGTTCGCTGACCAGCGCGGCTGCTATCGCGGAAACCCTCGACCGCGGCAGCTGGATGCGCTGCGGGTTCAACGGATTAATGCTGCCCGTACTGGAAGACAGCCGCCTGGCGGAACGCAGCGGCGATGCCGCCTTCACCCTGAAAGACCTGCTCCTGTTTTCCGCTGTCTGCGGGACGGGCCTGGATACCGTTCCGCTGCCTGGAGACACCCCGGCGGAAAACATCGTACCCCTGCTTGCCGATATTGCCGCCCTTTCCCTGCGCCTCCGCAAACCCCTCACCGCGCGTTTGATGCCTGTTCCGGGACTGAACGCGGGTGAAATCACCCGGTATGATTTTGAATTCTTCAGGAATGGGACCGTACTGGACCTGCCTCCGGGTATCCTGACAGGATTGCTGGAAAAGGCGGAATGGGTAGAAATCCGGAAAAGGGATTGCTGGTCCTAGGGAACCAGTATCTCGATCTGGCTGGTTTCCCGCTGGTTTTCCAGCCAATCCAGGAGCGCCTGTTCCTGGATGAAAAGCAAAGCGCCCGGTGATAAGGGCTGCTCCCCTCTTTCTATCACCTCCACAATGTGGTAGCCGTAATCGGTGGAAATCGTGCTGCTCACCTGCCCCGGTTGGAGATTAAATGCCGCTTCTTCCACAGCCGGCTGCAGCAGATAGCCGCGCGGAAACCAGCCCAGGTCCCCGCCTGTCAGGGGATCAAATTCAAACGCCAGCTCCTGAAAAGACGCGCCGGCCTGCAGCCTCATCTGGACGGATGTTGCCTGGTTTTCCGTCTGAACCAGGATCTGGCGTGCGTGCACCTGTTCTGTGGAGGTTGGCATTTCAGAAAGAAGCTGGTCGCGCATCCATATGGCGGCGATTTCCCTTTCCATATACCGCCGGAAGCTCTCCTCCGTAAAGAAGTTCTCACCCATCCAAGCCATGAGCTGTTCCTGGCCGCCAATATCCTGTTCCAGCTCGCTGATTTTGGCATCCACCGCTCCTGCATCCTGGACATACCCGCGTTCTTCTGCGGCCTGTGCCAGAAGGAGCTGGTCAATCAGCGCTTGCAGCGCTTCATTTTTGGCGGTTTCTTCATCGTATTCATTCCCCAATTCCTCCACAGCTGCCCGGTAGCGGTTCAGCTCCGCTTCGTAATCCAAAAGAAGAATAATGTCTTCATTGACTCTGGCGGAAGCCGGCGCTTCCGTAGCGGTAGGCTGGCTGGTTTCCTGCAGCGCAGTTGGCACAGCGGGGTCAGCTGCACGGCAGGAGACATTCAATACCACCATGACCAGTAGAGAGAGAACAAATATGACCTTAATTGCTGGCTTGAACACGCGGAAAATTATAACTGAAACATATTAGATGCAAGCCGAGGATTTATTATGGATATCCTTCTTAAAGATTAATTAAAACAGCAGGCCAGCGGTTGCTGGCCTGCTGTGGTTATTATCTTTATTCTAGTACTGCGGCATGGGGGGCGCGGCCGGAGGATTCTCTTCCGGCACATCTGTGATGAGCGCCTCGGTTGTCAAGATCATCGCAGCGATGGAAGTTGCATTTTCCAGCGCGCCACGGGTCACCTTTGCGGGGTCGATCACACCAGCCTTGACCATGTCTACGTATTTTTCTTCCAGAATGTCAAAGCCGATTTTCTTGTTGTCTTCCCTTTTCTGTTCCTGCCGGACATTCTCTATCACTACAGGACCGTCAAAACCGGCATTTGCCGCAATCCGGCGCATAGGAGTTTCCAGCGCCTTGCGCACAATATTGACGCCTGTTTTCATGTCATCACCCTGAACTTTCAGCTTTTCAACAGACGCTACTGCATTCAGAAGTGCAACGCCGCCGCCGGGGACGATGCCTTCCTCAACTGCCGCGCGGGTGGCTGAGAGCGCGTCTTCCACGCGGTGCTTCTTTTCCTTCAGCTCGGTTTCGGTGGCTGCGCCTACGCGGATGATCGCAACACCGCCAGACAGTTTCGCCAGGCGTTCCTGCAGTTTCTCGCGGTCATAATCGCTCGTGGTTTTATCAATTTCCACGCGGATTTGTTCGATCCGACCCTTGATTCCCTTGGAATCGCCTTTGCCGCCGATAACGGTGGTGTTTTCCTTGTCCGCGATAACCTTTTCTGCGCGGCCGAGGTCTGCCACAACCGTTGTATCCAGCTTGCGGCCGGTTTCTTCAGAAATGACGGTCGCTCCGGTCAGGATGGCGATATCCTGCAGCATGGCCTTGCGGCGGTCACCGAATCCCGGAGCTTTCACTGCCAGCACATTCAATGTGCCGCGTAGCTTGTTCAGCACCATGGTTGCCAGCGCTTCGCCGTCAATGTCTTCCGCAATCACAACCAGTTCACGCTTGCCTGCCTGAACCATTTTTTCCAGCAGGGGCAGCAGGTCCTGTGCGGCGGAAATCTTCTTGTCGTGGATCAGGATGTAGGGTTCTTCAATAACCGCTTCCATGTGGTCCTGGTCCGTGATGAAATAGGGTGAAATGTAACCGCGGTCGAACTGCATGCCTTCCACGTATTCGGTTTCAAATTCCAGGCCCTTGGATTCCTCGACTGTGATCACGCCGTCTTTTCCGACCTTGTCCATCACTTCCGCGATCAGTTCGCCGATCTGGCGGTCCTGGGCGGAGATGGAAGCCACATTGGCAATTTCCTCTTTAGTGGAAATGTCAATGGACTGCTTGCGGATCGCGTCCGCAACCGCGCGGGAAGCTTCCTCGATGCCGCGTTTCAGCATCATCGGGTTTGCGCCCGCTGCCAGCGTCTTCAGGCCTTCTGTGACCATCGAGTGCGCCAGCACGGTTGAGGTGGTAGTGCCGTCGCCAGCAATATCGTTCGTCTTGGTCGCCGCTTCTTTCAGAAGCTGTGCGCCCATATTCTCAAAGGGATCTTCCAGTTCAATCTCTTTCGCAACGGTAACACCGTCGTGGGTGATAGTCGGGGAACCGAACTTGCGGTCCAGTGCCACGTTGCGGCCCTTGGGGCCGAGCGTGGTTGCAACCGCTTCTGCCACGACATCAATACCGTTTCGTAATTTCACACGTGCTTCTTCGCTAAAAACCAACTGTTTAGCTGCCATAAGTTACTCCTTCCAATAATTTCTGTTTGTTTTGGGATTTATTCTTCTACAATTGCCAGCACATCACTCTCTTTGATGATCAGCAGTTTCTTCTGATCCATCTTGATTTCCGTGCCGGAATATTTTGCGTACAGGACCGTGTCGCCTTTCTTGACGTCCATGGGCAGCCGCTTTCCTTCATCGTCGCGGTCGCCGGGTCCTATCGACAGTACTTTCCCCTTCTGGGGTTTTTCCTTCGCCGTTTCCGGGAGAACGATACCGGAAGAAGTTACATCTTCCTGTTCAATCGGTTCCACTACCAGCCGGCTTCCTAAGGGTTTTAGTTTCAGAGCCATACAATTCCTCCGTTCAAAATATTGGTTTTCAAACTGTTAGCACTCAACATCTTTGAGTGCTAATTTTCTTTATATTAATCGCCTTTTGGAAATTCGTCAAGGAATTGGAAAATATTCTTATAAAAAATTAATACACAGATCAGGAATACCCGTACCCGCGGCAGATGGCTTCGCTCTCAGATATATTCTGCATGATAATGGGGTCATCACCATACCGGGAGCGCACCATGCGCAGGATATCCATCGCTTCCTCGCAGTACCCGTTAACAGGCCGGTGCATACCCGCCAGCACTGCGCCGTAGGTGAGATAATAATCCACCGTGCCGGCTGAAAGCGGCAGGCCTTCGACACCCGCCATGGGGTCCGCCTCCGGGTCGCACTGGCGCACCGTGCAGCTCTGCTCGGCGTCACAGCCGCGGATGGCGCATTCAAATGCCGGTATGGCGCCCTCATAATTGCGCGAACGGTGGTAAACGATTCCCAGCCGCCCGAACGCGTCTGCATTATCCGGGTCATAGTTGAGGCCTTTGCGCGCGTTCAGCCCAGCGGAAAAGAACTGCCCCATCTGCGTGTACGTGGTCGCAATCGAAAAATACGGGATGGGGTCATTCACACCCTGCTGTTCGTTGATCACAGCAGCGTCGGCAAAATACTCCAGCGCCATTTCAAACTGCTCCAATTTGCGGTAGTTTGCACCAATCCGCAGGTGCAGAAAGGTCAGGTTCGGATCGATGCGCAGCGCTTCCTTGTATTCATTGATCGCCTGGCTGTAGTTGCCCAGCGATTCCAGCACATACCCGTTAATCCTGCGCACATCCATCAAATCAGGTGCTTCCTCCACTGCCTGGCGGATGTTCTGTTCCGCTTGAATCCATTTCTGCTGGTCCACCAGGATTTCCGCGTAGTAGGCCAGCGCCAGGTTGTTCTGGTTGTCCAGCTGCAGCGCGTGGACCGCCTCCTGCTCCGCTTCCGTCAGCAGGGATTCACGGTCTCCGCCTTCCAGTGTGGGGTCGGATAGCCAGTCGAGTACAAAAGACATGACGGCATGCGCCATGCTGTCCTCGGGATTAATTTCAATGGCCTCGTTAACCGTCGCCAGCGCTTCATTCAGCCGGTTCAACCGCTGTTCATCAATCGTAAGCATGGTGGATGAATACACCTGGATGCGCGCCAGCTCAGCCCTCAGCTCAACATTGGATGGGTCCAGTGCAATTGCCTGCTGATATGCCTCAATCGCACTATCGAGGTTGCCGGCAATGAAATGCGTTACCCCTTCCTCCGCAAAGGATGCCAGTGTGCGTGTTGGCGTTGCGGTCGGCAAAAACATCGGTGAAATTGCACCCCTGCCGATATTCGTGAGTACGATCATCAGTACCAGCGCAATGCCGATGAGCAGTGCAATGCGGAACGGGCTGGACTGGTGGGCCGGTTTTCTGAAGAGCGGCTTTCTTTCAGGAATATACATGAGTATCAGGGAATAATCGTTGCCGTCGGTTCGAGGGTCGGCTGCGGTGTTGCGGTCGCTGTGGGCCGCGGGGTCCAGGTCGGGATCATGGTGGGCGTTGGCAGCTTGGATAACTGCAGGTCGTTCAATCTATCGTAGCAGGTATCCAGCACCTGGTTGGCGTTTGCAACCGCTGTGGGATCTTCCTGCATGGACTGGAGAATGGACTGGGCGATATCAACAGCTTCGCCGCAGTAGCCCATATCCATCAAGGAAAAAGCGTAATTGTAATAATACTCAACCGGCCTTCCGTAATTAAGGGGAATACCGTCCACCTGGACGCCTTCCGGCGTCAGCCCGCCCCTGACTGCCAGTTCAAGCATCAGGATGGATTTGTCCAATTCAAAATTCTGGCGGTAAGCCACACCCAGGTTGCCGTACAGATAGGGGTCCTCGGGAGAGTCCGCAACGGCCTGCTCCGCGTACTGCGCCGCCCGTCCGAATTCGCCGATTTCGAAATAGACACGGGAGATATACAGTTCCGGGATGGAGCTGCCCGGGTTGAGTGCGTTGGCGCGCGTATACTCTTCCACGGCCATGTTGTACTCCTGGAGGAATTTATAATTCCTTCCCAGTGTGAGGTGGAGTTCAGCGATGTTCGGGTTGATAGAAATGGCCCGCTCAAGCTCCGCCACTGCGTCCTCATAATTGCCTGTAATTTCCAGCACAAAACCCCTCGCCCAGTTCGTTTCAAGCGAATCCGGGGCAATGGCTTCCGCGTTGCGGGACGCCTCAATCGCCCGGTCCAGGTCGCCCAGCACCTGGCTGCCGTCATTTATCTTCTGTGAAAGGATAATAGACAGATAGGCATAAGCCGATGCGTTGCCGGGGTCCAGTTCAATCGCCCGGTTCAGGGCGGTTTCCGCGTTGAGGTATTCCCCCATCAGCCCGTACGCGAAGCCCTTCAGCGCCTCCCCCATGCTGCTTTCCTGGTTGAGCAATACGGCGTTGCTCGCGTTTTCCACGGCTTCTTCAAATTCCCCGCGGTAGATATTCAGGCGGGCAGATGCAATGTAATTGGCAGGATTTTGCGGGTCCGCCCGGATGGCGCGTTCATATGACTGCAGTGCCTGCCCGTATTTTCCGTCATCCGCAAGCGATTCCGCCTCGGCGACAAACGTCTCCGGGGAAGTGGTAGGGGTCGGGGAAGCCAAAAAGATCGTGGCAGACAGCGGCTCAACCGTGATATTGATATACACCAAAAGCGCCACAACAGCCACGAGAAACAGCAGTTTCAGCGGGTTGGACCTGCGCCGCGGCTGGCGCATATTCCATCGTCTTCCTTTAATTTCCATATTTTTTAGCGGTTCATCCGCATACTTGCGAATTCCAGGTTAATTTCACCAATTCAGACCAAATCGGGCATATTATACCAATTCCCTTGCATCCAATCGGGCTTAAGGATAGAATTTTCCCATGCGCTTCGATGTTTTTACCCTTTTTCCCGAAGTATTCCATCCCTATATTGAAACCAGCATCATGGACCGCGCCGCTGCCGGCGGCATCATCGAAATTCATCTCCACAACATCCGGGACTGGGCACGGGACAGGCATCATACCACAGATGACACTCCTTATGGGGGCGGCGGCGGGATGGTAATGAAACCGGAACCGATTTTTTCCGCGGTTGAGGAGGTGCTCGGTAAACCGCCTTCCGTAAAAGTGGTCCTGATGTCACCGCAGGGGAAGACGCTTGACCAGGACAAAGCCGCCGAGTTGAGCCGGGAAGAAAGCCTCGGGATCATCTGCGGGCGCTATGAAGGGGTGGACGAGCGGGTGCGGCAACAACTGGTGGATGAGGAAATCTCCATCGGCGACTACGTACTGAGCGGCGGGGAACTGCCGGCGATGGTACTGATGGAAGCAGTCACACGCCTGATGCCCGGCGTGCTGGGCGACCCGGGCGGGGCGGCGGATGATTCCTTTTCCAGCGGCCTGCTGGAGTATCCCCACTACACCCGGCCAGCGGAGTTCCGCGGTTGGGAAGTGCCGCAGGTGCTGCTCTCCGGCAACCACGCGGGAGTTGCCCGCTGGCGCCGCAAACAGGCACTTATCAGGACAGCCCAGAACAGGCCTGACATGTTCGAAACAAACGCTTTGACTGCCCTGGACAGGGAATTATTAAAGGAAATAATTGCACAACGGCCGGACCTTGAACCGGCGATAAAAAATATCCTGGAGGGATGATCATGAAATTTCAATTTGGCAAGACCTTCTTGCTCGGACTGGGCTTTTTCGGCGTGAGCGTGATCTGGAGCGTGTACAACGCCTTCGTGCCGGTGTTCCTGGCTGACCGCTTTCTGATGGCGGCCGGCTTCATCGGCTTCTTCATGACGCTGGACAACATCGCCGCCCTGCTCATCCAGCCGGCTGTCGGCGCATGGTCTGACCGTTTGCGCACCACCATCGGCCGCCGCATGCCCTTCATCATCGCCGGAGCGCCTCTTGCTGCTGTTTCCTTTATACTCCTCCCTCTCGCCCAATCCCTGTGGCTTTTCTTCATCGCTGCGACACTCCTCCTTTTAAGCATGGCGGTATGGAGAACCCCTGTGGTAGCGCTAATGCCCGACATCACCCCCTCCAAATATCGCTCCCAGGCAAACGGCATCATCAATTTCATGGGCGGGCTGGGCGCGATCATCGCTTTCCTGGGCGGAGCCGCCCTTTACGAGATGGATCCCACCTACCCCTTCTGGCTGGGGGCGGGGCTGGTGGCTGTGTCCGCGATTCTGGTTTTTCTTTTCATCAAGGAACCGCAGCAGTTCACGGAAAGCGGCGAGGAAACGCCACGCCTGATGGACAGCGTGAAATACATTATTGCGGATCCCGAACGGAGCGCCCTGCGCATGCTGCTGGCCATCTTTTTCTGGTTCATCGCCTACAACGGCATTGAGGCTTTCTTCACCCTGTACGCGAAAAACCATCTCGGCCTGACGGAAGCGGACGGCGCACGCCTGCTCGGTCAGTTTTCTCTGCTCTTTGTCCTCTTCTCGCTTCCTTCGGGGTACATCGGCTCCGCCCTAGGCCGCAAGAATACCATTATGGCGGGTATTTTACTGATGGCGCTCTGCGTGGCATCCATGTTCCTCCTGCCGGTGAACACCCTGACCAATCTCATTACCACCTTGCCGGTACTGGGCCGTGTGCCGGTGATCGGGGTGATCCTGATGGTTGCCGGCATCTCCTGGGCGCTGATCAACATTAACTCCCTCCCCATGGTGGTGGATATGACGCAGGCCAGCCGCATCGGCACCTATACGGGCCTGTATTACCTGTTTTCCACGCTGGCCGCCATTCTCGGCCCCATCCTGTACGGCTTCATCATCCAGCTCAGCGGCAACCTGTACAGCCTGGTGATGCTCGTCAGCCCCCTTTTCCTGATCCTCGCGCTCATCTCCATCAGCGGTGTGGTACGCGGGGAAGCGGAGAGTCAATGATATAATCATAAATATCGTGGTAATTTACGAAACGGGAGGTGAAAATAAGTCCATCTGGCTGAATTTTCAAGGATTTAAGAGTTTCGGTATTGCATGTTTAACCAAAAATCCATATACTATGGATAACCAAATTTTCTAAAGGAGAAAATAGAAATGAAGAGATTGTTAACTATATTGGGCATTCTGCTGATCGCTTCCATGGCATTCGCAGCGTGCGCACCGGTGGAAGAAGCGGCAGAGGAAGGTGAGGGCATCCAGGTCGGTTTCGTTACCGATACCGGCGGCATCGATGACCAGAGCTTCAACACCACCCAGTGGAAGGGCGTGGAGCGGTCCATGGAAGAACTCGATGTTCAAGGAGAATTCATCCAGTCAGATGAAGCCAGCCAGTACACCCCCAACCTGACCGAATTCGCCAGCCAGGGCTATGACCTGGTCATCGCTTCCGGTTTCTTCCTGGCAGCGGACCTGGCGCAGGTCGCGGCGGATTATCCCGATGTGAACTTCACCATTGTGGACTACTCCTACCCGAATGCGTTTGATGTTCCGGAAGGCGTGGTCGGAAACGCCGAGTGCATCCCCAACGTCCAGGGCCAGATCTTCAAGACCGACCAGGCAGCTTTCATGGCCGGCTACTTGGCAGCAGGTATGACCGAAACCGGCAAAATCGGATATTACGGCGGCGCGAAAATCCCAACCGTCACCATCTTTGGCGTCGGCATGCAGCAAGGCATCGAATACTACAACGAAGTCAAGGGCACAGATGTGGAACTAGTCGGCTGGGACAATGAAACCGGCGAAGGCGTCTTCACTGGCGATTTTGTTGATCTCGACAAGGGCCGACAGGCAGCCGAATCCCTCTTCGATGAGGGTGTGGACATCTTCTCGGGTGTTGGCGGGATAGTCGGCGCGCCCGGATTTGATGTCGCGCGCGAGCGCGGCGGATATGGCATCTGGGTGGATACCGATGGCTACTTCTCCCTGACCGGGGTAGAGGATGTCATTCTGACCAGCATCATGAAGAACATGGACAACTCCGTTTACGCGACCATCGAAAATGTCGTAGACGGGGAATTTGAGGGCTGCACCAACTACGTTGGCGACCTGGTCAATGACGGCGTCGCACTCGCTCCCTATCATGACCTGGAATCCGAGGTTCCTGCGGAACTGGCTGCCGAGGTGGAAGAACTGAAGGAGATGATTATCTCCGGTGAGATTACTGACACCGGCTGCCTCTCCTACCCGGATTTCTGCCCGGTAGGCCTCTACGAATAGAGTTTCATGTAAAAGTTTTATGATGTAAAATTAGTGGTGCTGTTTCTTCAACAGCACCATTTTTTATTATAAATTCAGGAGGATCCCATGGGCCCGGTTTTGGAATTGAAAGGGATTACCAAACACTTTGGACCGGTCATCGCGAATGATGATATTAACCTGGAGCTAAAGAAGGGGGAAGTGCTGGCACTCCTAGGCGAGAACGGCGCCGGTAAAACCACCTTGATGAATATCCTCTACGGCCTCTACACGCCGGACAAAGGAGAGATCTTCATCAACGGAGAGAAGGTAAATATCCAGGGTCCGGGTGATGCCATCGATCGCGGCATCGGTATGGTCCACCAGCACTTCATGCTGGTCCCTGTGTTCACCGTCACCGAAAACGTGATGCTGGGTGATGAGACTACCGAATACGGCACGATCCTCAAAAGAAATGCCGTAAAGAAAGAAGTACAGGAAATCTCCGAAAACTTCGGCCTTGCCGTGGATCCAGATGCCCTCATTGAGGATTTATCCGTCGGCGTCCAGCAGCGTGTGGAAATCATCAAGATTTTATACCGGCAGGCGGAAATCCTGATCTTTGACGAACCCACTGCTGTCCTGACACCGCAGGAGGTGG
>Ga0272441_10015332_pt1 | contig 10732 bp, 5 predicted proteins | sample SSMProp6N_FD_193582 | JGI IMG/M metagenome (GOLD analysis project Ga0272441, IMG submission 193582) | Marine sediment archaeal communities from Little Sippewissett salt marsh, Falmouth, MA, United States - SSM-Prop-6N | ecosystem: Environmental > Aquatic > Marine > Wetlands > Sediment ...
ACCAGGAAAGCCGACATGCCAACGGCAAGGTGTGCCCATTCCGCCAGCGTGGTGTGCGGCAAGATATATGCCGTTGGTGGTGGACCTGGTTGGGTGCCTTGTGTGTCAACGATGGAAGTGTATGATCCAGGGACGGACACCTGGACCCAGGGAGCCGACATGCCCACGGCAAGGGGCTGCCACTCCGCCAGCGTGGTGGACGGGAAGATCTATACCATCGGGGGGTTTCTGAACCCTTCGACTTGGGCGTCTACTGCAGCGGTCGAAGTATATGACCCAGGCCTCATTACCCCACCTCCTGACTTCAACGGGGACGGCATCGTAGACATCAAAGATCTCCTGAGACTCATCGAGTCCTGGGGCCAGGACGATCCGGCAGTTGATTTAGCTCCGGCACCCTTTGGAGATGGAGTTGTAGACACTTTAGACCTTGAGGTGCTGATGAGTTACTGGGGACAACCGATTGATGATCCCACCTTGATAGCACATTGGGCTCTGGACGAAACGGAAGGCGATGTTGCCTATGACAGCATAGGGGTGAATGATGCCTTCGTTATTGGCGGCACTGTGTGGCAACCGATTGGCGGACAAGTGGAGGGTGCACTTCAGTTAGATGGAATTGATGGTTGTGCCGTCGCTGGCCCGGTCCTGAATCCTTCAGATGGACCATTTAGCGTTTTTGCCTGGATCAAAGGTGGCCTGCCGGGGCAGGTCGTTCTGTCGCAACAGGGCGTGGCTAACTGGTTAACATTAGATGCTGATGGCAACTTGATGACAGAATTGATGGGTACTGGTCGCTCTGGAAATCCTTTACAATCCCAGACCATCATCACCGATGGCTTCTGGCATCGCCTTGGCTTCGTATGGGATGGATTCTATAGAGCGCTCTACGTGGATGACATCCTTGTCGCGGAGAACACACAGGATGGCCTGGAAAGTTCAAATAGCGGCATGTACATTGGCACCGGCAAGCTTATGACACCTGGAACTTACTGGTCCGGCCTGATTGACGAGGTCCGAATTTATAGTCGGGTCGTCAGCCCATAGTAAATCGTGACCCAAGCACATCAGAGCATGTTTGCTACGCTATTATTGTCCTTAGGACAGAAAGGCGGTGTCAAATGAGATAACCTGTGAAGTCTTGGATTTGTTCGTAAGAACAGTTCGACGTAGAGAATACGGCAGACGATCTTTCAGGAGGTTCACAATGTATTCACAAATCAAGAACATTTCAATCGCTTGTATTGTTTTAATTGCTTTAAGTGGTCTTTTCCAAAACGCCACTGCCGCTTCGGAAGAAGAGATGAGAGCGGCGATGGAAGGATTCGTGGAAGCCCTCAATGCCCACGATGTGACCCAGATGAGCTCGTACTGGACCGACGACATCGTGTATGATTTTGTGGCCCAGCCGCCCGCTCTGAATGGTAAACAGGAAGTAGCGGCCTTTTTCGAAGGGCTTTTCCAGGGAATTCCGGATTTCCACGGCGTGCAGACGCGCATCCTGGTTTCTGGCAATATTATGGTTACTGAGGCTGTGGCCACCGGAACGCATTTAGGAGAGTTGTTAAGCATTCCAGCTACAGGGAAAGGTCTCCAGATATTCGCGCTACATATTTGGGAATTTGAAGACAATAAGGTGAAACGGGCCACGGAATATTTGGATGTGGCGAGCACGCTGATCCAGATAGGTTTGATGCCAGCTCCAGAGCTTGACCCGGCGCTTTTAGTTCCCTCTTTCCTGCTTCCCGATCCAGAGCCGACAGGGTTGAATCCCTTAGAAGCTGCAGCAGAGTTAGATGCTCTTTGGGATGCCCACGATTTGTCCGGCTGTGCGAAGGGCATGCATCCCGAGGCGGAGATACTGATGATTCCGTTTGGGATTCCGATAGATCGTCAAGGATTTATCGCGATCTCAGAGCTCGAATTTCTAGGGTTTTCGGATCTTCGCTGGGAGCCTGTGCGTAGTATTGATATGGGAGATGGTTGGGTAGTAACTGAGATCATGACCACGGGCACGAACGACGGTCCGTACTTGGGCATTCCAGCCACGAGGCGTTCCATTACGTTGAGAGGAGGGGTCCTTCGCCGGTTCGATACAGATGGTCTGCTGACGAATTTGTACCTCTATTACGACAACTTGTCCCTGCTAGCGCAGTTTGGCGTATTCCCGCCACCTGATCCAGAGGCAAACAAGGCCGTCCAGCGTCGCGCCCTCGAGGAGATCTATAACCAGGGAAATCTGGACGTCGTCGAAGAACTGTTCAACACGGACTTCGTCTATCACATTGCGGGCATTCCGGATGTTCAAGGTAAAGAGGGTGTCAAACAGGTCGCGACTATGTATCATACTGCTTTCCCTGATCTCTACTTTACTATTGAGGAACAGATCGCTGAAGCGGACAAGGTGGCACTCCGCTGGACCGCTACCGGCACGCACAACGGGGAATTCATGGGCCTGCCCCCAACTGGAAATCACATGACGGTAACGGGGATAAGCTTCGCTCGCTTTGCCGACGGTAAGTTTGCGGAAGAATGGACCGTCTATGATATGCTTGGCATGATGGAACAACTTGGGGCTGCTCCTGTAACCCACACAGATTACACGTGGGGAGCCTCGTCTGAAATCACGGGCGAGCCCGGAGAAGAGATGGTAAACACAGCCTTGGTTCTCTACTTTGTTCAGAAGTTCTGGAATGAGCAAAACGTGGCTGGATCGGATTATACCCACAGCCTTGACTTTCTTGCGCATAATCCCATCATTCCCGGCCATCCTTTGCCCTACGATATGTATAAGCATGTCTGTTTATTACATCTTGCAGCTTTTCCGGATTTTCGTGTGACGACTGAGAAAATTATAACGGAAGACGATAAAGTGGTGGTCCGCTGGACGGTGAATGGAACGCATCTGGGCCAACTCATGGGCATACCTGCCACGGGAAGACCAGTGAAATTTACGGGGATAACCATCTACCGTTTCGCTAACGGTAAGATAGTGGAAAACTGGTGGTCTTATGATGCGATGGGCATGATGCAACAGATCACAGCGCCTCCAGAACCGGATCCTGCTCAACAATAAGAGCAAATCTTTACCACGCTTGTTTTAGGTATCTACTTAGGGCTGTGGGTTCAACCCTTACAGCCCTTCCTTTTTGATGTTCCTTAGTCTCGATGGCGTAATTCAACTTCTAAAAGAGGTGACTTTTCGATTGTTCTGTCACTCTTCAAAATCTTCAATATGTTCCAGCTTTACTTGCCACTCGTTGGCTTTTTCTGGTTTATTCCAGGCTTCATAGAAATCGATGAGATTTTTAAAAACTCCAATGTGTGTGGGTGAATGTCACCGAGTTTGAGGCGGCGGTCTTCTACATTTCCCCCTTTTACATCTGTATGCTATTCGTACAATGCACCTATGAAAACCACTGCGATAAATAATAATTTTGGGTTTGATATCTTCATCGTAAAAAGTCTGACGTCATTTATTTATTGTATCCGCCCAAGATGTCGGTCCAGCCATATCAGACTTTCTTTAATAAGTTCATCTCTGGGAATGAAATGGTCTGTGTCGTAGAGCTTCAGTTCTTTCTTATGAGCCGGTGTTCCCAGAAGTTCGAACATCGGCTTGACCCTCGTCTCATAGGGTATGTTCAAATCATACTTCCCGTTGAGCATCAAAGTGGGTATCTTGACTCGGCCTATATAGTTGACCGGATTGACCTCGGGCCGCCCGCTTCCCGACATACCGCCGACGGCGAGAATACTGGCGACAAGGCGATTTTCCACCGCCGTGATGATCGTGCCATAGCTCCCACCCGTACTGAAACCGCAATAGGCGAACTTCTGGCCATCAATGTCCGGCCGTTTCTGCTGGAGATAATCAATGCACCTTCTAAAGTCCTTGACTACTTTCACAAAAAATTCTGTGTACTGGTGGGTTTTAGGCCCACCATGGATTGCAAACAACTCATTGTTACCACGTTCGAACGTCCCCTTATAGATAGGATACAGTACGGCCCGACCGTTCTTTACAAGGGGTGCAAGGAAAAATTTGAATTCCATATACGTTTCGAGGTTCCGACTCGATCTCTGGGCAAAGGATGCAGAACTCGGGAAATAAACCACAGTCTGGTAAGGTGGAACGCTCCTTTTCGGAAGGAATAGGTAAGCAGTGATCCGCTCGTTTTCGTAAGCAGCGTTGAAGGTGATTTTCTCCTGTGTCCAATGCGGCGATTCCTCGTTCTTCCACTCGACAAGTGGGTTGAGTTCGGTCTTGTCGTAGTCAAATTGCTGCTTATAAACCTGAAAGACTGAATCAGATACCGGTGTTTCCTTATAGAAATTGGGGACTTCTCCTGGTTCTTTAGCTTCAAATACGGATGAGGGAATCAAGTCTGGTTGGAGATAAAAAACACATCGGAAACCATTTCTGTTTGAGCGATCAAAAGGAGAAGCCTGACTCCAACTACTGAACATGTATGTCGCATCATTCCAAGCGCCACCCCGGATGATCCGGCCTTTGGGCGTTTCGTTCCAGCACCATTCTCGTACATTCCCTGCCAAATCATAAATTCCATAGGCAGTCATGCCAGGATAGCTTCCCACCGGAGCGGATCCCCCACCATCGAAGTTACTCATTGGTGTAAGGAGCGTGTTGAATCCCATCCACAACAATACGCCTGACATCCCGCTTCGGGCCGTGTTCCAATGCTGGGCAGTGGGAAGACTTTTACCCAGGAAATCAGCATATGCCGCGGCCTCATACCAACTGAGTCCGGAAACCGGGTGGTTCTCCCGCCCATCGGGAATATCACCATCTTGCCAGGTAGCCGGACCGGATTTCCCGGTGGTATCTACGAATTCCTCCATCGCGTCTTCCCAAGTGATCTCCCTTCCATCTTTGATGAACTTGTATTTCCAGTACTCACTTTTTTCATACCCTCCCTTGTCCACAAATTCTTTGAATTGCCTGTTGGTGACTTCATGCCTGTCCATAAAAAAATCTTGGATCTCATCCTGTCCTTTAACCCGCACCATTTCAGACGGTATCGTTCCTTTTTTATCAAGCGTTCTTACAATGTCGTTGGGAATGATGTATCTCCTTGTGGTCAGCTCCAATTCGAAGGTCGGTATAGCCGCAAAGACTGTTTCATATCCTTGCTTTTCCATTTTCCATCTGAAGAAGCCGACGGGTAGTCTGATGTTTTCGATAGGTGACACACCCAAATATTCCCATTCATTTTCAGGGTCTTTGTACTCCCTCATATAAATCTTAGTGCCGGGAGGTTCTGTCTTGATGGAGACATTGACTGTAACCTTTGATAGCGTCTCGGTAAGTCTTGTATCACGTGGTATGTATTTCTTGGCCTCTATGGCCGTCTTATAGGCTTCGAGGTAATTAACCCAGCCACCATCAATGAGCTGCTCGATCTTTGGAAGAAATTCCTCCCTTGCCCAGTGGCTTTTGGCTTGGCGACGAGAAAACCAAACGGCAAGGAGACCGACCAGGCAAATTGCAGCGATCACGGCAGCCACACCTACAAAGACCGACTTCTTTCGTCGCACGAGCTTCTGGATTCGATAGAGCATGCTGGGCGGTCGGGCTGTTACCGGTTCGTTCTTCAGATGACGCTCGATATCCGTTGACAGATCCTTGGTTGTCTCATAGCGACGCATACGATCCTTCTCCAGACACTTCATCACGATCCACTCCAGGTCTCCACGGAGCATGCGACGCAGCAAGGTGACATCGATCTGGCGTTGTTGGGCGATCCGGGTACAATCCTCCTGAATTATGTTGCTCAAACGCGCACTTGGTGTCTTAGGATCCTGTTCGCGGATGATTTTCCTCAGATAGTCCGGGCTCTGGCGTAATGTGTCGCTCTCAAAAGGTAAGACTCCCGTTAGAAGCTCATAAAGAACAGCGCCCAGAGAATAAATATCCGAGCGTGTATCAATGTCCTGTCCCGTCATCTCTGCTTGCTCGGGACTCATATATTCGGGTGTACCAATAATCTGGCCCTGCTCGGTATACAACGTCCGTTCGGTCAGTGGTTGACTGATGGCCCGTGCCACACCAAAATCGATGACCTTCGGGATCATTTCCTGATCCTGAATCACCACCAGGATGTTCGAAGGTTTGATGTCCCGGTGGATGATTCCCTTCTGGTGAGCATGCTGGATCGCCTCGCAAACGTGAAGGAAAAGACACAGCCGCTCTTTAATAGTCAACCGGTACTTGTCGCAATGCTCGGTGATGGGAATACCTTTGACATACTCCATCACGAAATAGGACCGGCCACTGGGCGCCAATCCAGCATCATAGACACGGGCAACATGTGGATGCTCTAAAAGGGCCAGCGCTTGCTGTTCGGCCTCGAAACGAGCAAGTACGCGTTTCGAATCCATTCCGGGCTTGATGACTTTCAGGGCGACTTCTCGCTTTACCGGCTCGGTTTGTTCGGCCAGATAGACAATCCCCATGCCACCCTCACCCAGGATATGTAGGAGCTTATAACGCCCAATCCATCCGCCTGGAGCTTCCATCTCCGGTCCTGTCGGTACAGTGGCTTTATCCTCGAAATCCTCTATACCCAGCGAAAGCAGCTTGTCGAGATGCTGTGGCTCAACTCCAAATGTCGATTTCTTTTCACGCATGGTCATGACCTATCACAGTAGAGATCTTCATATCTCTTATATATCCGCAAGATCATTGCCCAGGCTGCGCGCCGGAATGCCAAGTTTCCAAAATATCTCGTAACTCCTCATCGGCTTCGGTTTCGGAGCTAACCGTGCTCCGCAGATGCTTTCTAAGCACACGCTTGAACCGTCGCTTGACGGTGATGACCATGTTGGCGGCAGTTTTCTCCGAAGCAAGCCCATAACGTTGGCATAGCTCTTTGAGCGGTAATGGCTCAAGACCTTCAAGGGTCGGATTCAAGAAATGATCCCGAAAGACCTGCCAGTGCTTCTCCTGGCCCGCGTAAATACAATCCTCTTCTACAGTTGCCACGGTCTGGTCGAGAATCGCTGACTTCCAGGCATAGTGGAAGCATGCTTCCGGGGTCCATTGTGAGATAGTTTGCGGCAGGACCGGCAGATGAGCGATTTCCAGTGTAATGAGCTTATCTGGTGGGATTTTCGTCTGGATAGACTCCCTGCGATTCATGTCAATCACGTACTGTTTTAGTGCATTCAGTAAAAACGTTCGAAAACGGCCTTTTGACGGGTCAGCTCGCTCAATAAGGTGACGACTGAGCACGACCTCGTGGAAGAAGCCCTGGGTTAGGTCTTTGGCCTTCTCGTTGCCATAACCTGTGCGGCGGAGGTAGCAGTAGACGGGCTTCCAGTAACGTTTCAGAAGTGAACTGATCAGCGTCTGCCCGGGATCCTGGTGCTTCTGGATGCCCTCGATCAAGGACCAATGGGTGGTCAGAAAAGCTTCTGCCGTCCCACCCATATCTGTCTCATCGTGAAAAGCCAAGGCATCAATTCCCTAATATACAGCACTACCCCGTTTGCCAACTCATTATACTGCCAATCACCCGAATTTGAAAATTTTTCACATAAAATTCGAGTTGCTGCGCAGCGGACCGCGATTCTTTGCGGATTATTAGGAGAATCGAGGCCGATTCGTATTTTGATTTCCATGTGATAATTTAAACGTCAACGTATTTGAAGGAAGTACAACATGATGAAAAAACAGTACGAATGATAGGCAACTGTTCAGAATAGTAATTAAAGGAGACTGACAATGACACTCAAAGAAAAAACAAACCAAACACCCGTATGTCCGAAGACAGGTCGTCCTATCAATGTTAGGAAATATCGTTGGGCCCGCTGGATCCTCCCTCTGACTGGTTTGGTTTCCTTCTTCTGGTTCCTGATCCGGGTCATTCCCAAGCCATCACGGGCGACCTATCCCTGCCAGCGGGTGGCGGCGCCACTGGCCAGCGGCTTTGTCGTGTGGCTCATCGGGGTTGTTTGCTCCTCGCTGGCCTATCGCAAAGCACGACAGTTTTTAAGCCGGACGCGCTATCTGATGGCAACTGTCTGTGCTTGTGTGGCTGTTGCGTCAATATGGTGGTCACTGAGCATAACAAACAGTCATTCGGCCAATGCAGCGTTTACACCCACTGACCCACCGAACAGCCCAATGGGTGTAGCCAAAGGCATCTATCCCGGCCGTGTCGTATGGATTCGAGATCCTGCAGCGACGAGTTGGGATGGCTCTACAGGTAGCTGGTGGGATGACGACAATACTCACCAAGATCTCGTTGACGATATGGTATCCCGGTCTATCCGAACTCTAGCCGGGCAACCCGATGACGATCAGGCCTGGGATGCTCTGTTTAGACACTTTAATCAGACGTATGGTTTTGGAGACTTCGGCTATCAATCCGGAGAAAAGATAGCCATTAAGATCAACATGAATCAAGATGCTGGAGCTCCGTTGGGTTCGGGCTGGGTGCCAGGTGCCGGTATGCCCAGCCCCCATGTGGTGTACTCATTTATAGATCAACTCGTTAATGTGGTTGGAATATCCGGCTCGGCGATCACTGTATATGACGCTTCCCGGTATATCGGTGATCCGATCTACGAAAAAGTCAGAAGCAATCCCGATCCCAATTTCCAATCAGTGGCTTTTGTTGTAGCACCAGTTGTGGCAAAAGATGGCCGTATCGGAGCAACGCTCGACATGGATAATCCAGTTCATACAAAAGGCGGAACCGCGTATTTGCCCCAATGTGTCACCCAAGCGAAGTACATAATCAATATGGCTCAGCTGCGACCTCATCAACTTTTCGGTGTCACTCTGTGTGCGAAGAATCACTTTGGATCCGTTCGCTTTCCTTCTACAATGACGCAACAAGGCTGGACAGCATTGCCATTGCACAACTATGGTCTACGAGGTAATCCCATGGGATCATATAATTGTCTCGTCGAGTTGAATGGACATCGGCATCTGGCGAGAAAGACCCTTTTGTATTTTATGGATGGACTGTATCCAGCGGCACATCAACACGGCAACGTGATGAAATTCACCTCTTTTGGTGATGATTGGTTCTCCAGTATGCTTGCATCTCAGGATCCAGTAGCAATTGATTCTGTCGGATTAGATTTCCTACGAAATGAGCCAAGATGCACTGAAGTGACTGGATACCCAGACAACTATCTTCATGAGATGGCCCTCGCAGAAAATCCTCCATCAGGAACGTTCTATGATCCGGAACGTGACGGTATATACCTCGATAGTCTTGGTGTTCACGAACACTGGAACAATCCGGTGGATAGGCAATATTCCCGCAATTTGGGCATTGGCGACGGTATCGAACTGGTCGTTCCGTCGCTCGCAAGCGAAGACGGGCCTATACAAAACGTCACGCAGGGCACACGATACGATTTCATCTCCCACGCCGTCCAGGAGGCGAACGACGGGGAGGAGATCGTGATTGCTCAAGGTGTCTACCAGGAGAGTCTCAACTTCCGAGGCAAGGCCGTGATGGTCCGCTCGGAGGATCCAAATGAACCAGACGTCGTCGCCGCCACGGTCATTGATGGTGGATCGCATGCCGTCGCTTTCACTTCCGGTGAAAATGAAGATTCCATGCTTTCGGGCCTCACGATAACCGGCGCTACACAGGGCATCTATTGCCGCGGTTCGTCCCCAATGATTCGTAACTGCTGCATTGTGGACAATGTCGAGGCAGGAATGAAGCTATGGGAGAGCAGCAATCCAATGATTGTGAATTGTATCATTGCCGGTAACGGCGGTGATGGCATCGAAATGTGGGCGGTGAAGGATGGTCGGAACCTACCAATCAACTTTGCGGATATTGTGTGGTGTACCGTCATCGGCAATCGTGGTAGCGGAATTAATGGGGGTGAGCCCACTATTGTCAATACAATTGTTCACTCTAATGGCGTCGATCCCACAACTGACCAGATCGCCTGCGTTGCGCCTATTGTGAGTTATTGTGATGTGGAGGGTGGATTTGAAGGATTGGGAAATATCGACGTGGATCCGGGCTTCGTCACGGCTGGGCTTTGGACAGACCCATTGGATCCTACGCTGCCAAGCACACCAGGCGATCCTGAAGCGGTCTGGATTCATGGCGATTACCACCTAAAGTTAAATTCACCGTGTGTCGATGCAGGCGATCCAGCATTCAGCTTGGAAGGGATATGGACCGATGTTGACGGACAGCCTCGAGTTGTCGGCGGAAGTAGTGATATTGGTTGCGATGAAGTGTCACAACCGACCAGCACTAGATGATTTGCCTGAATGAGGAGAAGTAAGCTTGACTGAAAAGACATGATCATTAGTACCAGCAATCGGATATTAGACCGCCATTAGAAGAAATAAAATGTATAATAGGCTGGCAACTAAATTAGTTGTCAGCTTTTTTCGTATAGAATTACAAAAGCACAAAATACGCTCTATTTGACGGGTCGGATTGACCATGAAATAGCGCGTGAGAAAAGGGAATAGGGTAGTATTTGAGCCATCGGTTAATTCTCGGTACAATAGTATAGCATTATTGGAAAGACAGAATCTGAGAAGAATCATGACCGATGTCACACGAATTCTCAATGCGATAGAGCAAGGGAATGATCGAGCTTCGGACAAATTGCTTCCGTTGGTGTATGAAGAACTGCGTCTTCTTGCTGCCCAGAAGTTGTCTCAGGAATTGCCTGGTCAAACATTACAGGCGACGGCCTTAGTTCATGAAGCATA
>Ga0272441_10015333_pt1 | contig 10732 bp, 8 predicted proteins | sample SSMProp6N_FD_193582 | JGI IMG/M metagenome (GOLD analysis project Ga0272441, IMG submission 193582) | Marine sediment archaeal communities from Little Sippewissett salt marsh, Falmouth, MA, United States - SSM-Prop-6N | ecosystem: Environmental > Aquatic > Marine > Wetlands > Sediment ...
GGAAATCAACGAGATCCGAAAGGTCCTGGTGGTTAAATAGAATGCCCCCAGCCGCGGGCAAAGACGCAACATCCTATCCTCCTCATCGCATCGCCCTGATCGGTTTCATGGGCTCGGGCAAGACCACGGTGGGCCGTTTGGTGGCGACCCGGCTCGGCTACCGCTTTCTCGACCTGGACAGCCTGATCGTGGAGCGGGCGGACAAAAGCATCCGGGAGATCTTCGCGGAAGACGGAGAGGAGGACTTTCGCCGCATTGAAACGGACGCCCTGTATAGCCTGCGGGAGATGAACCGGCTGGTGATCGCCACCGGGGGCGGAGCGCCGATCCGCCAGGAGAACCAGGAGTTTTTCGAAAATCTGGCCGTGACTTTTTACCTGGTCGTGTCGTTTCGGGAGTTCCTCGAGCGCACCGGCAGAGATCGCGGCCGACCCCTGCTCGACCGCTCGCAAAAGGAACTGAAGCAGCTGTACCAGTCCCGCCTGCCTATCTACGAGATGCTGGGGCGGAGTATCTCAACCAATTCACGCAGATCTCAGGCGATTGCCGAGGAAATTCTGGAAAAGCTCACCGAACGGTAATGGACAAGAAGGTGCTACGCGGCCGCGTGATCCCGGGTGCAAATCGGGGAAAACAGCTCGGTTTTCCCACGGCAAATCTCGATATTCCCTCGGAAGCGCTGCCGCGAACCGGGGTGTACGCGGTGTGGGCGCGTATCGAGGGGGAAAAGCTGTGGCGCGCGGCGGCGGCCAGTATCGGCTACAACCCCACGTTCGCTGAACAAACCAAAAAAATCGAAGTCCATCTACTCGGCTTCAGCGGTGAACTGTACGGTCGCGTGTTGGAGATCGCGCCGGCCGCTTATCTTCGTCCCGAAAAACGGTACCGAAGTTCCGCCTCACTCATTCAACAGATGCGGAGGGATTGCCGCCGCGCGCAAAAAATTCTCGACCGTGCCCAATCGCCTTGAAGCCAAGCCGCACTTTCCCCAATAATGGGATCGATGAAACGGATCGGCATAGACATCGGTTCGCTTTATCTCGGTGCCGTGGTTCTGGATAACGGGTATATCCGCGACGCACAGTACCGCGAGCACCGGGGTGACATCCGGACGGAACTCGAGACAGTCATGGCCCTGCCGGAGTACCGGGTCTTCGATACCCTCGGTATCACGGGCGACTTCGGCGAGAGCAGAGGCGGTCTCATCGACAACACCCTGGCGCTGATCGAAGGCGCCTCGTTGCAGCTCCCGGGCTGCAGAAACGTTTTCGCCATCGGCGGCCAGACCTTCTCCCTCATTTTCTTCGATGACCAAGGCGTCTACAAGGAACACTCGGTCAATGCACCGTGCGCCGCCGGAACCGGCTCGTTCATCGAACAACAGGCCGAGCGGCTGGGACTCTCCGTGGCCGAGTTGGCGGAAAAGGCCTCCGCATTCACCGGCAAACGCCCGCTCATCGCCACGCGCTGCGCCGTTTTCGCCAAGACCGACATCATCCACGCCATGCAGGAGGGCTACAGCCTCGAGGCGGTTTGCGCCGGCTTGTGCGAGGGAATCGCCCGCAATGTTCTGGACGCCCTGGTCAAAGGGCGGGAAATCGCGTCTCCGGCCGGTTTGATCGGCGGAGTTTCTCGCAACCGCGCCATCGCCTCGGAAATGGAGCAGATCCTGGGAACCCGGGTTGTGGTGCCGGAACACGCCCACCTATCCGGGGCGTTCGGAGCCGCCCGCTTGGGGGAGTTGAAAGAATACCGCAGTGAGCTCATCGCCCGGGAAAGCGGCCGGCGCAGCGCACGCGAGCCGCTCGAGCTTTCCTTAAGCCACTACCCGGATTTCGATGCCTTCTCCATCCGAATGCGCAACGGGGTGGAGGTGCTGCTGCCCGGCGACGGGGCAGGGAAGGGCGGACACACGGATGGCGCAGCCACCGACGGAAACTCACCCGGCGAAGATCCTTTGGGCGTGTATATCGGCATCGATATCGGTTCGACCAGCACCAAGGCCGTGCTGATCGACGAGAAACGGCGGATCCGCGGCGGCTTCTATACGAGCACGGCGGGCGAGCCGATCCGGGCGGTACAAAAACTCGTGACCTGCATCAACGAGACCTTCGCTTCACAGCACCTTCAGATACTCGGGACCGCTACCACCGGGTCGGGGCGGATGATCATCAAGGAGCTGTTCGACGCCGACATGGCCATGAACGAGATCACGGCCCACGCCAAGGCGGCCGTGTTTCTGCATCCGCGGGCCGATACCATCATCGAGATCGGCGGACAGGATTCGAAGTTCACCCTGCTGCGCGACGGAGAGGTCTACTACTCGGCTATGAACTACGTGTGCGCGGCCGGAACCGGGAGCTTCATTGAGGAGCAGGCAAAGCGACTGGAGGTGAACCTCGACGCTTTCTCGGAAATGGCCTTCGGCGCCCGGGCGCCGTTTACCAGCGACCGCTGCACCGTATACATGGAAAGGGACTTGAACGCGTTATTGGGGGAGGGGTGGTCCAAGCGATCCCTGGCTGCGGCCGTGCTCAACTCGGTACGGGACAACTACCTGGCCAAAGTGGTCTCAAGAACGGCACTTGGCGAGTACATCGTGTTCCAGGGAGCGACCGGGCGGAACAAGGCCCTGGTGGCCGCATTCGAACAGCTGATCGGAAAACCGATCCACGTCTCTGCCTACTGTCACCTGACCGGCGCCCTCGGCGCCGCGCTGCTATGTGGCGAGGCGCAGCCCAAACAGAAACAGTCTGCCTTTATCTGGGAGTTCCGGGATCTTACGATACGCGAGGAGACCTGCAAGCGCTGCCCCAACCATTGCCTGCTGACCGTGGTGCAAAGCGGCGGGAAAACGGCCGGGTGGGGCATGAAATGCGGGCGCGAGTACAGTGCCAGACGCCGAGCCGAGCCGGAGCCCAGCGCACCGGAGAAACGCTTCGAGCGGGCCATGGCGCCTCTGTACCGGCAAACCGCGGCGGGTGCCCGCTTAACAGCGGGTGCCCGCTTTACAGCGGGTGGCCGCTCCAAAACGGGTGCCCGCTCAAACCACCCGGCGAAACAGCGGCGCACGCTCACCATCGGCATCCCGCGGGCTTTGTACAACGTCGGCTACGCGCCTCTGTGGCACGCCTTTCTCTCGCGCTTGGGCTTCCGCATCCGGCTTTCCGAAACCACTCGATCATCGCTGGAACGGGGCAAGGCTCTGGTCAATTCGGAGTTCTGCGCGCCCATGATCCTGGCACACGGCTACGCGGCTGCACTGGCGGAGGACAGCGACTATCTGTTCTACCCGGCCGTGGTCAATGAGAAAGATCCGGATTTCGAGGGCACGCATCTGTACAAGCGCAAGACCCGCGATTCCTACTTCTGCTACTACTCCCAGTACCTGCCGAGCGTGATCAACAAACTGACGGCGGTCGATATCGAGCCCAAGCTGATCTCCCCGCTGATCTCCTTCAACCACATGAGCCCTGAGCAGATCGCCGAACAGATCTATGCGGAAATGCGGGGAAAGATCCCGGCTGAGCTCGATCTCAAGCACGTAATCGAGGCTTTCACGGGGGCATACGAAGCTTTCCTCGAGGCCAGAAACAGCTGGGCTTGCACATTCGACGAATACCGGTCCGGCGTCGCAGAGGCCGGCGTCGCAGACGGTCAACCCAATATCGTGCTGCTAGGGCGGCCCTACGTCCTGTTCGATCCGGTGATGAACCTCGGGATTCCCGCCAGATTGGAGCAGGAGGGCGCACGCCTGTTCTGGCAGGAGGAACTCGACCTGGCGGGTTTCACGCCGGAGTACGCAGGGCGCTACTACGAACGAATGCACTGGCACTACGGCAAGCAGATTCTCAAGGCCGCGGAGCTCGCCGCCCGGCAACCGAACCTGTTCGCCGTGTATCTCAGCTGTTTTCGCTGCAGCCCCGATTCGTTCCTGCTGTCCTACGTGAAGGATATCATGACCCGCTACGAAAAGCCGTTTCTCATCCTCCAGCTGGACGAGCACAGCTCTGATGTGGGTTACGCCACCCGCATCGAGGCGGGCCTGCAGTCGTTCCGCAATCATCTGAAGGCCAACAGAGCGATCGTACCTCCGGAGCGAACCCGCCCGCGAAACGACGCGATTGGAAGCGCAGACACGGTTCTGATACCCAATCTCGATCCACTCACGGGATCGTTCTGGGAGGCGTGCTTCCACCGGGCCGGTTACAAGGCGGCGTTGCTCGAACCGGATGAGCGGGCACTCAATACCGGATATCGCTACACAAACGGAGGGGAGTGCATGCCTCTGGTCTCTTTGATCGGCGGAGTGATCGAAAAAGTGCGTCACGATGGTCTTGACCCGGAGAAGACATTCTTCTACATCCCCACGACTTGCATCGCCTGCAACTTCTCCAACTTCCCCATCCTGGCCGACCTGGCCTTTGAATCCGCAGGATTGAAGGGTTTGAAGATCGGCCTGATCAACAGCATGACCCCCGGAGAGATCCTGCCTTCAACCCTGTCGGTGAAGATGCTCGAAACCAATATCCTCGGCGGCATCATCTACAAGATGTTTCACCGCATCATGCCCTACGAGATCCGCGGCGGAGAAACGGAGAATCTGCTGTGGGAATCGAGAGAGCACGTGCGGCGGGCGATCCTGTCCGGAGAGGATCTACGCGGCGTGCTTTCCGCCATCGTGGAGCGGTTCCGGGCAATCCAGAGGGATGATGCGGCGGGAAGGAAACCGCGCATCGGGCTGTTGGGCGACCTGTACGTGAAGTACAACAATCTGGTCAATCAGAATGTGCAACAGGTGGTTCACGACCTCGGCGGGGAGTTGTTCATTCCCTCCCTGACTGAGCTGCCCTTTCATTTCTACGACGCAGACATTCGCCTGCACGGGGACGATCCCAGACATATCAGGCTGCTCAAGACCATCGAAAAACGCTATGAGCACCTGGCCCGGGATCTGATCGAGGAGCAGGAGGAACCGGATTTCGCCGAGTGTGTTGAATTGATGCGGAAATACAAGCTCACCCACTACATCGTAGGCGAGAGCTCGGTAAATGTGGGGCGGGCTCTTTTCTACATTGAGCACGGACTGGTGGACGCCATCCTGCACGTGAATCCGATTTTTTGCTGTCCCGGCGTGGTAACCGCTTCAATCTACCGAAAAATCCAGGAGGACTTCGGGATCCCGATCATCGATATCTTCTACGACGGAACCGGAAATCCAAACAGAATCCTGATTCCTCACCTTCACTACCTGAACACTTAAACTTCGTCCGCAAACAACCGCCGCAAATCCACGTGCTCCTGATAGATCGCTTTGCCCACGATCAGGCCTTCTATTCCCGCATGCCGGCGCCGGGAAACGCGTCGGATATCCTCCATGCTCCCGATTCCTCCGGAGAGGATCACCGGCAGCCCGGATACCTCGGCAATACGATTTGTGCCTTCGATGTCCGGACCTTCCAGGGTGCCGTCCCGGCCGATGCTCGTGTACACGATTCCGCCGAGCTGCATCTCGGGTACCTGTGTGGCCAGTTCAGTATCCTGAAGCCTGGCTTCGCTCTGCCAACCGGAAACCTTGACCGCTCCTTGATCCGCGTCGATTCCGGCCCAAAGCATTCCCGGGTACAAGAGGCACCAGTGCTTCACCTCCTCCGGATCCTTGGCCAGCACCGTCCCGAGGACCAGCCGGTCCGCACCGGCATCCAACAGCTGCTCTACATCCCGAAGCGTTCGCACCCCTCCGCCGACCTCGATGCGGCAGGCGACTGCGGCGGCGATCTTTCGAATCATCTTGCGATTCCGGCCTTCCCGCCCCTCTAGAGGCGAACCGTCGCGAGCTGCGTTCAAATCCACCACATGGATCCACTTCGCACCGGCCTCCTCGAAGCCAAGGGCGACCTCCACCGCATCGTTTGAGTAGTGCTCCACCTGAGCGTAGTCTCCCTTGGTGAGGCGCACGCATGCGCCGTCCAGAAGATCGATGGCGGGCAGGACGATCATGGAGTGATCTTCAGATAATAAGACTTCCGTGCTTCTGCAGGCAGTCGTTGAAGGCTTGAGAGATTCGCGATTCGATCTCTCCGGCCGTCACCACGGCTTGGAGGGATCGGCGAAACTCCTCGTCCCGGACCAACCTCGTCACCGTGGAGAGGGCGAGCAGATACTCTACCTGCCTGCCCGGAGGGTTTGTAATCACGAACAACAAGTGCACCGGAATCTTGTCGAAGGAATCAAAATTGATGCCGCGGCGGGAGATTCCCAGCGCGATCACGATTTCGTTGATCGTGTCGGTGGTGCCGTGGGCTACGGCCACTCCCCGTCCCAAACCCGTGGAAAGGATTTTTTCCCGCTGAACCACGGCTTCTTCGAGTTTGTCCCTGCAGTCGAGGGTCGAAAAGACAGGCGCCTTGTGAATTAGTTCCCGTATCGCGTCGAACTTGTCCTGGCTGGAGAGGTTCCGGACAACCGTACCTTCCCTGAAGCAGCTCAACATAGTCTATCCGTATACCATCCCTTGCGATGTACTGTCAAGATCTTTTTTTCCGGGTTCCCCAAACACTGTTCATCGAGTTTGTATTGACAAAGCACTCATGCATTACTATTATTCAACGAAGTGTTGCGGGGGCGTAGCTCAGTTGGCTAGAGCGCGTGAATGGCATTCACGAGGTCGTGGGTTCGATTCCCGTCGCCTCCAATAACCATGGCTAGTGATTTCACCTCAGGACGACTGGATCCGGAGATAGCTGATCTCATGGGTATTCAAGCGCCTGCTCAAACGGAGAAACCCGAGTTTACCGATCTGTTCGAGGAGGAAACCCGGGTGGACGGCACAGGTCCGGAGGAAATAGACCTCAGAAGAAAGAGCTTTGATATCCAAGCCAAGTTCGAGGAGAAGCCCAAACCCTTCTTCAAGGACAAGAACTACTACAAGAGTCTTCTGGCGGATCAGGGTGAGATCGGCAGAAGGGTGCACCAGATTCTCACCCAATTCGCCAAGGCAAAAGACCCGAAGGACAGATCCGTTTATCGCGCCCGGCTGACCACGGCGTACTGGGAACTTGCGCAGCGAATCGCGGCCAGGATATCGCCGAACATGCCGTTTTCCAAGAGGCTGCTCCTGCGCTTCGGCGTGCTGTCACCCTCGCTGATCTCGTCCGAACAGCGGGATGTGATCTGCCGCATCATTTACGAAAACAAGACGAATGAACCGGTTCACTACCTGGATGAATGGCTGACCAAAATCGTACAAGGCTCAGCCCGTCCTTCGGCCACCGACGAGATCAAGCGGGCACGGGTGGATGAAAATCAGAAGACCGTGGAGATCGTGGAGAAACGCACGGGACAGCGCCAGGCGGAACTGAGCCTGCTGCAAAACAAGATCGGCCAGTTGGACGAGCTGGAGGTGAACCTGCAGAACCATGTAAAAACCATCCTGCACCACCACTCGCGCCCGGATTACGGGGGCTTGAAAGACGCTTTCACGCCCGAACAGCGGGATGCGCTCAGTCACGTAAATACGATCCTGCGCCAGATGGGCAACCTCGACAGGGACATAAAGAGCTCCTACAACACCCTGGAAAACATGGACGAAGATCTACGGGACCTTCGCGAGAAAGCGGATGGGATTGATCTTTCGGTGGACAGCGGCGTGGTTACCAGCGAGTTTCAGTCCCTGCGCCAGATGTCCAAGATGTGCGTCGGCAGGCAGGGAAATCATTTCCCGATCCTGATGAAACAGTACTTCCGTCCCAACATCCGGGAAATCTGCACACGGGAAAACGTGATCAACGCCATGGCTACGGTGGAATCTCTGGATTCCGGTGTATTCGAGCGAACCTTCAAGGGGCAGACCAACCGCATCGTACCCTATGTTTTGATTCTGCCCAACTACGGAGATACCGGTATCTGCTGGGAACCGTTCGAGCGCTATAACCGCGCCTCCAGCCGCGGACGCATCGCCCTGCCGCTCTACCCCAAGGATGTGAATCTGGCGGTGATCAGCGCTCTGGCGGATCTGCGCTGGCAGGTGGCCAAGGAGAAGGCCCAACACTACTGGATGGAGGAGGGCATCACCGGACGCTATTATCAGTGGTTCCAGGACCAGCGACTACGGGGAGATGTGAAAGATTATTTCATTCGCGACTACATCCTCTGGATCACCAAGGAGAGCCAAGGGACGCAGAAGCTGGAACGGGAGGTCCGCGGGATCTTCTGGCGCATGATGCCCTTCCCGCAGCCGATCAAAGACAACCTGAAAAACCGCGGATTCGTGTACGGCGAGCTGTACAAGAAGGACCAGAACATCTCGATGTCCGACGGGTATTGATTCTCTCCCGCCGGTCTCAAGCTATTTCTTTCTGCGAAACAACGGCAGAAAGTACTTCTCCATTTCGATCTTGCGCGACAGCCATTTAACCAACCGCCCATAGATAAAAAACGAAGCGGCGATCGAGCCGATGAACACCACGATCATCAGGATCGACATGACGTTCGGGTTCATCGAGTCGCGAAACAACGCCGAGATCACCACCAGGAACAGTACAATCAGCACAAACATTATCAACAGATTGAAAACGGTTGCTCCCAGCAGGAACAGCGCCGTATTAACCTTCTTGTTCATTTTTCTCCCTCACTCCGGTAACTAAAAAACTAATCAGCAACGTAATCCCCGCCACTACGATCGTCGAATCGGCCACGTTGAACACCGGCCAGCGCTCAAAACCAAAAATCCCGTAGAACTTGAAATCGATGAAATCGATCACTCCATGCGGACGGAAGTATCGATCCACCTGATTTCCCAGTCCGCCCCCCATGATCGCCGCCAGGATCCAGCGCTGTGCCTGGCTCACATCCTTGGCCGAGAGAAAGTAGTACAGAACAACAACTACCACCACCATGGGCAGGACCATGGTGAGGACAATCCTTCCCGTATCTCCGAATCCACGGCCGATGCTGAAGGACAGAGCCGGATTCTGCACGAAGGTGAAGCGCAGGAAATCACCGATGACCTGCACCGGCCGCCCATACGGGAGGGTCCGGGTAACAATCCACTTGACGATCTGATCCACCAATACAATCCCGCCGGTCAGTACGAGGGGAAGGAGTTTCTTGCGCAGGCTCAACACTCATATCCTTTCATGATCACAATCCCGTGGGTATATCGACAAAGCGGGTCTGGAGGTCGGTTTCGCAGCCGAGCTTTTCCGCCATCTGATTCACTCCGGAGGTTTCGGTCAGGTAATGACCTCCGAAGATCACATTGATTCCCCCTTCCAGACACTGATGATAGACCGTATGGGAGGCATCCCCGGTGATGAACAAATCGAGCCGCTCCGCCATGGCCTGTTCGGCCTCCTCGGCCGCACCCCCGGATACGATCCCTACGGTGCGGATGCTCTTCGGCCCGAAAGGCAATATGGTGATGCCCTGTTCATTTCCTCCACTGCACGCCCGCACCACCTGCTCCAAGGTTGTCGACTGCCTCAGCGTCCCTTTGAAGCCGATCTTCACTCCCCTGTACTCCCCGAAAGGCTCCAGCTGCTCGAGATCGATACGCTTGGCCAAACCGGCATTGTTGCCCAACTGCGGGTGCATGTCCAGGGGCAGATGAACGGCATACAGGGCCATATCCGCCTGGATCAGGGCGCGCAGCCGCTGGAAATGACTACCGGTAACGGCCACGGGCCGCCCCCAGAACAATCCGTGGTGCACGAACAGCAGATCCGCCCCCCACTCAGCCGCCCGCCGGATACTCTCCTGACAGGCGTCCACGGCAAACGCCACCCGCTTTACGTCTTGCTTGAGATTGCTGACTTGAAGCCCGTTGAGGGCGATATCGGCCGTCGCAAGCTCGTCAATGGCGAGCCAGCGGCGTATCAGCGCGTCGAACTCCTCCAGATGCATGAGGCGCTCATTATAGCAGCATGGCAGAAGCGTATCAATATCGAAGCGCTCTGCGGGTGCGAAGCTTTAGTACGCGGAGAGCTTGCCGACGACATAAGACAGACCATCGAAGACCTCTTCAATGGACTCGAAGCTTTCCGAGCAGGCCGAAAGGGCGATTCCGGTCTGTACATCCACCACCTTGGTGTCCAGGATGTAGGAGGAACCGACCTTGCTCAGATCCACGAAAACGATCGCCTCGGCGGCGATCAGACGACCCACTTCCAGCTGCTGCTTCTCATCCGCGGTGATATCCAGGGAACTGCTGATCTCCTCCAGGAGCCGGTTCTTCTGCTCGCGGCTGATCACCCGGTACCGGCCGCTCTCGTGGAGGGCCGTGGACAGGGCTTTCTGCAGGGTCGGCCCGTAGGAGGCGTCGATCTCTTTGGAGAACTCCGGATCGTTCACAGCCAGGGGAGTCCTGGCGGCGGTAGACACGCTTCGAGATTTCCAGACCTCGGACTGCTCCTGCGGTACGATCGTGGGGATCTCGCCCCGCAGCAGGGACTCCCGGACCGAGGCGATCAACTCCATCTGTTCCATCAGATACGGAGCGTTGTACGGGTTCACGGCCATATCCACACAGCCTTCGTTCAATCCGACAAAATGAACTCCCGAGGGCACGATTCCGGTGACCAGATACTCCTTGCAAACCAGATACACGCCGGTGCCCCAGCGTTTGACCGTGGAGGTGAGGATCCATTTGCCGAAAGGCTCTTGTGCAAACTCCAACCCCTGATCCGTATCCACTCCGATCACCCATTTCCCCATTTCGCCGGCGGCCTCCAGA